>JAABUP010002716.1_pt1 | contig 33310 bp, 32 predicted proteins | sample 5559201 | NCBI WGS metagenome assembly JAABUP01 (sample SAMN10711887, study PRJNA513373) | rock metagenome | isolation source: Antarctica rocks | place: Antarctica
ACCCGATACAGGTTGATCCCATGCTCGGCATTGAATTCAAGGATCCGGGCCAGGTCTCCGAAATTCGCGCGGATCAGCGACCGGAGCCGCTCGGGGACCGCCTCCCGGGGGTGGCAAATCCGGCTCGCGCAGGCGTCAATCGACTGCGTCGCCGCCTGGTAGCCGAGGTGCCTCAGCATGAATCACCGAACGGTCGGGGCCTTCGTGAAGTTCCTTTGCACAATCCTCCATCGGTCGCCAAATTTCCGATGCAAGACCCATGCCGCTATCCCGACCGCGAGTGATCCCGCCGGAAAAATCGCGATCGGATCGGGCGATGATCGGTCAACCGCGGGCCGATCCGCCGGTCCCGATCAACCCCGACCCGACCAGCGCCTGGATGTGCTTGCACCCCTCGGGATCGAGGCCGTCCCGCCGGAAGATGTCGTCGGGGCAGTCGCATTCCGGCCCGTACTCGGTCTGGGCCACGTCGTAGATCGTCCCGTCCCCCTGGATCAGCCGGAACGCTCGCGACCCGGCCGCCGGAGACATCCGGATCGGCTCGATGGCGTAGGTCGTCCGCCCGATCGTCAGGTCGAGGCGGTAGGGGCGGGCGGAAGTCCCGGACTTCGCCCGACGCCCCGGCAATGCATTCACCATCGCTCAGCCCTCCCCAGGAGACCCCCGGGCGTGGTGTCCCCGGGACAACTCCATTATACATCTGGACACTATGGCGATCAAGGGGCGAGGGCGGGCCGGGCAGGCCCTATCGAATTCGGGGCGGGTCGGCTAAACTCGCGGGCCTGGGGGACATCGGGGCGGGGAGGATGACAGCGATGAGATGCGCCGCGGCCCTTTCGACCACTCGGGATAGCGATTCGGCCCTGGCCGAGGTGGTCGACCGGCTGACTCTCGCGATGGGCGGCGGGCGGGCGGACCTGGCGATGGTCTTCGCCTCGATGGACCACGCCGGGGCTCTGGGCCGGATCGGCTCCGAGCTGGCCGATCGGGGGTTGGGCCGCCACGTCCTGGGCTGCACGGGGGAGACGATTGTCGGCGACGGCCGCGAGGTCGAGGGGGAGCCGGCGCTGAGCGTCTGGGCAATCGAGCTCCCCGGGGCCGAGATCCGGCCGGTCCGGATCGACGGGTCGGACGACGGCCTGGAGGCTCTGGGAGGGCTCGGGCCGGGCGCCGGGTCGTTCCTGCTGCTGGGCGACCCGTTCTCGTTCGCCCCCGACCCCTGGCTCCAGAAGGCCAACGCCCGCTTCCCCGGCCTCCCGGTGATGGGCGGGATGGCCAGCGGGAGCCGCGAGCCGGGCGAGAACCGGCTTTTGCTCGATGGCCGGGCCTTCGAGGATGGCGCGGTGGGCCTGGCCCTGGGCGCGGGGGTCACGCCCCGGACCCTGGTCAGCCAGGGCTGCCGGCCGATCGGCCGCCCGATGATCGTGACCCGGGCCGAGCGGAATCTGATCCACGAGCTGGGCCGCCGGCCGTCGCTGGAGGTTCTCCGCGAGCTTTTCGAGACTCTGCCGGCCGAGGACCAGGAGCGGGTCCAGTCGGGCCTGCACATCGGTCGGGTCATCAACGAATATCAGGACGCCTTCCGCCGGGGCGACTTTTTGATTCGCAACGTGATGGGCGCCGATGACTCCGGCGGGATCGCCATCACCGACCTGGTCCGGGTCGGCCAGACCGTCCAGTTCCACGTCCGGGACGCCGAGACCGCCGACGAAGACCTCCGGAGCCTGATCGACTCGGAGCGGTCCGACCGGCCCGGGGCCGACCTGGCCGGGGCCCTTTTGTTCTCCTGCAACGGCCGGGGGACCCGCCTCTTCGACCGGCCCGACCACGACGTCGGCGTCCTCCGCGAGCGGTTCGGGCCGGTCCCCGTCGCCGGCTTCTTCGCGATGGGCGAGATTGGACCGGTCGGCGGCCAGAACTTCGTCCACGGCTACACCGCGAGCGTCGTCCTGTTCGAAGATCAAGAGACTGACAAGTAGACCGTCTACCCTCAAATAGTGGCCCACAATCCAAATTGCGTAGGGTCCGCTATTGCGGACCGTGATTGGCATTGCGTCTGGAATGGTCCGCAATAGCGGACCCTACAAGACGGACCATTTCAGGGTCGAAGACCTACCAGGGCCAGGGATTTTTCCGGGTCGGGGCGATGGGACATGGCAAATGGTTGATGGGTGAAGGGAGTTCCCGAAGAACAGCCGGAGTGACTTCGGAGGTGTCCGCGCTCGTCCGTCGTTCAGCCATCAGCCATTTTCGCTCTCGAATAGGTTTTAAGATGTGATCGGGTGAAAATCTCTGCATATCCAGGTCCGTCGGCGGAGCGCAGCCCATGCCCGAACCCTCGATCCTCCCCGCCCTGATGGCCGTGATCGCCGAGCGGAAGGCGAACCCGCCGGCCGGGCGTTCCTACGTCGTCGCGCTCCTCGAAGCCGGGACCTCGAAGATCAACGCCAAGATCGCCGAGGAGGCGGCCGAGGTGGTCGAGGCGGCCGACGAGCCGGGCGAGGCCGGGCGTGACCACCTGGTCAAGGAGGTGGCCGACCTGGTCTTCCACACCCTGGTCCTGCTCGGCCTCAAGGAGATCCCCTGGTCCGAGGTCGAGGCCGAGCTGGCCCGCCGGTTTGGGGTCGGCGGGATCGTCGAGAAGGAGTCGCGCGGCCGGCCGTGACCGGCCCGGGTTGGAGCGGGTCCGAAGATGGCTGATGGCTGATGGCTGATGGCTGATGGCTGATGGCTGATGGCTGATGGCTGATGGCTGATGGCTGATGGCTGATGGCTGATGGCTGATGGCTGATGGCTGATGGCTGATGGCTGATGGCTGATGACAAACAAGCGGAAGTGCATTCGAAGCCGCGTCGGCGACCTCCAGGTCTCCCTTCGCCCATCGCCCATCGCCCATCGCCCATCGCCCATCGCCCTTCGGCCCTCGCCCATCCGCCATGAGCCGGAGGATGGGCCGGATCGCCCCTCACTCGCGGGGCTCGTGCTTCCGGTAGGGCCGCTCGATGATCAGGGGGGCGTCGGTCCGGGCCAGGATCCGCTTGCTCAAACCCATCTCGTCCTCGAACTCGGCCACCTTGATCAGCCGGGGCCAGCCCTCCGACCAGTGCTGATACTCGGTGTACTCGGAGTCCTGGAGCAGGACGAACCGAGACCCCTTGCCGGGCTGAAACGCGATGTGCTGCGGGCTGGCGAGCTGCCGGACCGGCCGGCCGATGGCGAAGGCCAGGTCGGCCGGCCAGGCGTGGAGGACGTAAATCGGGTGCTTCTCGGGAACCCACTGGCCGATCGCCCGGCCCCAGGGCCCCGCGCCCATCCGGTAGTTCCACTCGGGGGCATAATAGCCCCAGTGGGCCAGCTTCAAGGCGACCGAGACCGCCACGATCGCCCCCAGCGACCATCGAGGCCGGCCCAGCCGGGCCGCGTGCAGGGCCATCAGGAATCCCGCCAGGCTGACCAGTGCGACGGCGATCACCGCCGATCGGTAGTACGCGACCGAGAACCCGACCGGTCCCCCCCAGCTCAGGACCAGCGCCAGCCAGGCCCCGGCCAGGGCCAGGGCCAGCCCGATCGTCCACCGCCGGAGTCCTTGGGAAAGGTCCGCCTCGGCCTCCCAGATCCGGACCCAGCACGCCCCCGAGACCACCGCCAGTCCCGCCAGCGCGGGGACCAGCGCCGCCGGGGCCAGGCCCGGGACGATCGTCCCGACGATCAGCGAGGCGCCCGCCACCTGAAGCCAGCCGATCACCATCGGCCGGCCCTTCTCGCCCCAGCCCTCGCGGATCCCGCCCGACCGGGCCAGCAGGGCGAACGGGGCCCAGGGCAGGCCCAGCCCGACCGCGACCAGGGGTAAACTCCAGGCCGAGGATTGGGTGATCGGCAGGCCCAGCGCCGAGGCCCACGCCTCGGCCGGGGCCGCCGCCAGCGCCCAGGCCGACCAGGCGGCGACCGAGGCCGCCACCGGCAGGGTCATCGACCACTTCCAGGCCATCCCCGACCGCCCGAGGACCACCGTCGCCAGCCCCAGGACCGCCAGCGGCGGCCAGCCCCCGGCCAGAAAGGCGAAGCTCGCCCAGAGACCAACCGCCCAGCCCGACCCCCGGCCCAGAAGCCGGTCCAGCGCCCCGACGGTCCCGAGCCCGGCGATCAGGTCGAGCCCCGTCCCGCCCGACCGGTCGATCGTGGCCACCGAGCCATACCAGGCGATCGCGACGATCAGCCCGGCCCCCGGCCCGACCGTCAGGCGGGCCCGCCTGGCCAGGAGGATCCCGATCAGGGCCGCGGCGATGGCCGACGGCCACCGGACGGCGTTCGCGGTCGGCCCGGTCTCCTCGAAGAAGCCCCAGACCTTGCCGATGGCCACCGAGGCCGGCCAGGTCGAGGGATCCCAGTAGCCGAACGCCCGGCCGAAGGGCCCGATCGGGTCGGTCACCGCCAGGCCGAGCCTCGCCTCGGTCGGTCCGAGGTCCAGGCTCGCCCCGCCGAGGATCGTGAAGGCCACGGCCAGGACCAGGACCGCCGGCCGGGCCAGCCGGTCCCCCCGGGTCGGCCCGGGGTCCGGGAGGTCGGCCCGGAGCCGGAGGGACGGGCGGGTCGCCTGGGTCGAGTCCACGGTCATCGGTCGGCTCCTTCCGGAAGGGGTCGCGGGCGAGTCGTCGTCGGGCCCGGCGTCATCGCGTCGCGGACTCCGGGCCCGGCGCCGAGGCCGAGGCCGGAGGCGGGAGCGGCTCGGGGCGGTTCCGGTCGAGGACCACCGGCGGGTCGCCCAGCGGGTAGCCGGGCCGGTTCCGGACCATGGCGAAGACGTAGCCGGGGATCCAGCCATCCTTGTAGGACTGCCGTTTCATCTCGGCCGCCACGTCGTCGATCGTCCAGCCGTCGCGCTCGAAGCGGTAGAGCGCCGTGGCGGCGCCGGTCCGGCAGGTCCCCCGGGCGCAGTGGACCAGGACGGGCCGGCGTCCGGGGTCGTCGCAGGCTTTGAGGACCTCGCGGAACTGGAGTTCCTGGCCGAAGCCGTCGCCGGTCATCGGCAGGTTGAGAAAGTCGACGCCCAGCCGACGGGCCGTCGCCCGCTCCTGCTCGACGCCCGGCCCGGGCCTCTGGAAGTTGACGATCGTCCGGAGGCCGTATCGCCCCACGGCCCGTTCGAGCTGGCCCATCGTGAGCTGGCCGCTCCGGTAGAGGATGTCCGGCTTGACCACGTCGAAGTGGTCCCAGACCAGCCGGTTCCGGCGGGTCTCGATGCCCAGGTAGGTGGACACCGCCGCCGCTCCGAGGAGGGCCAGCGCGATCCCGATCCGCATGATTGGCGTCCCGTCGAAGGGCCAGGGAGAATCGATCCGGGGGCGACCGTCGACGGGAGTTGGGTGGGCTCGATGGGGCGCGGCTCCGTCCGTCGCATCGGGGCGGATCGTAGGGGACTTCGCCGGGGGGGTCAACCCGAATACCGTCCCGGGAGTCCCGGGCGCCTTCGGATCCTCGCCCCAGGCCGGACGGGGCGAGGATCCCGCGAATGGACCGGCGCCTCGCGGTCGCGATTGACGCGGATGATGAGTTCGACTAAGGTCCCGCCCCGGGTCCGGTGTCGTCCTCGGGAGCCCGGGAGATCCCGCCGTCCCGGCGGACCGATCGTCCCGCGTCCGACGGGTCGTCCGATCGATTCGCACCCTTCTCCCGCGACGACTCATCCGCTTCCCGGAAGGAAACCGCTCATTTCAGATCCCGATTTCCGATTGCCAATCCTTGCCATGAAATCATTGGGGATCGGAAATCCACGATCTGGCATCGTGCGAGTTTTTTTGGGATCCATATCATCCCGACACTTCGAGGCTATCCGGGATCGAAAATGGTTGATGGCCGATGAGTGATCGTCGATCAGCGGGGCGACATAATAGGAGTTACGCAGTAGTGGACGCTTGTCATTGAAAACTGGTTAACCCGTCGAGGACTTGGGACCTTTGGGCTTTCCAAGCCGTTTCCTGAGTCGCCGAATTGACCGGATCCCACGGACAGACGAACACTACTGCGTAACTCGTAATACAATGCCGGCTCCAGGGAAATCGTCCTGGATTTCTCGCCCATCAACCATCGTCGATTGGTCATCAATCGTTGCCAGATCAAGGAAATGTTTCCGGATCGCCTCTCAGAAAAATCACCGGACGTTCCAAGCTCGCCGAAGGGCCCGAAGTCCGCAGGAGGCCAGGTGTTGAGTCATCCCCTGCTGTCGATCCGATCGACGATCCGGGCCTTCTGGTGGTCGCTCTGGATCGGAGTCGCCCTGGGCCGGGCCGCGCCGAATGATCCGCCGGCGGTCCACCCGGCTGGCGATCCGGCGGCGGTCCTCGAATCGAATGTCCTGCCGATCGACCTGAGCACGGCGCTCCGGCTGGCCAGGGCACGGAATCCCGAGATCCTGCTGGCCCGCCAACGGGTCGTCGAGGCCGCGGCCTTGCGGCAACTGGCCGCCGCCCGGCTGCTCCCGACCCTCAACGCCGGCTCGAACTACGACATTCACAACGGGCCGGTCCAGCAGGCCAACGGCAACATCCTCTCGGTCAACCGCAGCGCCCTCTACGTGGGATCCGGGGTCGGGGCCACGGCGGCGGGGACGGTGCCCATCCCGGGCGTCCTCCTGGCCGGGAACGTCGCCGAGGGGCTCTACGGCCTGGCCGTCACCCGCCAGGTCGTCCGCCAGCGCGAGTTCGCCGACGAGGCGCTCCGCGGCGACGTCCTCCTCCGGGTCTGCTGGGCCTATTGCGAGCTACTCCGGGCCGAGGGGCATCGGTCGCTCGCCGATCGCGACCGCGAGGAGGCCGGCAAGATCGTCCGCTTGACCGCCGCTCGGGAACCGGCCGACGTCGACCGGGCCCGGACCGAACGGTCGCGCCGCGAGGCCGACCTGGTGAGGGCCGAGGAGTCCTCGGCGATCGCCTCGGCCCGGCTCTGCGGCCTCCTGAGCCTCGATCCGTCGGTCCGACTCCGGCCCACCGACGCCTGGGTCGTCCCCGCCCCGGTCGTCCCCGAGCCGATCCCCCTGCCCGAGCTGATCGCCATGGCGCTGCTCCGCCGGCCGGAGGTCGGCCAGTTCCGCTCGGCGATCCGCGAGGCGATGCTGACGCTGGATGGGGCGAAGGCCCTGCCGTTCTCGCCCACCATCCTCCTGGGCTTCAGCTCCGGCAGCTACGGCGGCGGCAGCAACCTGGTGCAGCCCTCCTTCGGCAAGTTCAACACCCGGGTCGACTTCGACGCCGTCGCCTACTGGACGCTCCGCAACCTCGGGGTTGGCAACGTCGCGCTGGTCCGGCTGGCCGCGAGCCATTCCCGGGCCGTCGAATTCCAGCAACAGGCGATGTTCGACCTGATCCGCTCCGAAGTCGCCGAGACCCATGCCCAGACCCATTACGGATTCGCGCTGATCGAATCGACCGAGCGAGCGGTCGAATCCAGCGCCGAGGGGCTCCGGAAGGACCTGGACCGGCTCGGCCGGGGGACCGCCCTGCCGATCGAGGCGTTGGACAGCCTGCATCGCCTGGCCCGGGCCCGAGCCGAATACCTCGACGCGATCGTCGATTACAACCGCGCCCATTTCCGACTCTTCATCGTGCTGGGCCAGCCCCCCGCCGATTACCTGGCCTTCCCGGTCCCGACCTCGGGGGTCGACCCAAGGGCGAGCCGGGTCGCCTCCCGCCCCGGGCCGGGGCCGTCAGCGAGGCCCGCCGTCCTTTCGGACGCCGGGGCGAATCCGGTCGGGCGGCGGCCCGGAACGCGAGGTGGACCGTGAAACAGTGGAGAGGCCCCGGGATGGGCGTCCGCCGTCCCCCATTCCCGAGGATGGACGGCCATCGGGCCCCGATCCAGGCGATCGGGACGATCGGCCTCCGACGGCGGGCAGCTCTGGCCCTCTTCGCGATCGCCGTGGTCGCGAACCTGGCGGTGGTCATCTGGCTCGCCTGCCGGCGCGGGAACGCGGCGGCGGTGGGAATGCTGCTCGCGGCCCAGGCCGCCGGCTGCGCCTCGCTCCATCCCGCCTCCCGGGACGGCGTGGCTCCCATCGAGGCCGCCGGGCCGCCCCGGCCCCTGCCGAGGTCTCCCATCGAGGCGGCCCCGCCGGCCCTGGCCCGATCCGGACCGGGCCCCTCCCCCTCGGCGGCCATTCTCCCCCCGGCGGCGGTCATCCCGCTGGACCTGGGGACCGCGCTCCGCCTGGCCGAGGCCGTGAACCCGGAGATCGCCCTGTCCCGCGAGGCCATCCGGGGGACCCTGGCCCTCCGCCAGGGGGCCCGGGCGCTGCTGCTCCCCTCGCTCAACGCGGGGGGTAACTATCACGGGCACACCGGCCCCGTCCAGAAATCGACCGGGCAGATCAACTCCCTGTACCCGGAGCAGTCGCTCTACCTCGGCGGCGGCGCGGAGACCGCGGCGGCCGGGACCATCGCGATCCCGGCGGTCTGGATCCTGGCCCCGCTGGCCGACGCCCTCTACGACCCGCCCGCGGCCGATCGCCGGGTCGAGGAGGCCCGGTCCGTCGCCCAGGCGTCCTCGCACGAGATCCTGCTCGGGGTCGTCACCTCCTACCTGGAGCTGGTCGAGGCCGAGGCCGTCCTGGGGACCTATCGCCGCTCGGAGTCCGAGCCCCAGGAGGTCCGAAAGGCCATCGACGCCAACCTCGCCGGGGGCCGGGGCAGCGGGGCCGACGCCGATCGGGCCGCCTCCGACGTGGGGTCGCGACGCGCCGAGGTTCTCCGCGCCGAGGAGGCCGCCGCGATCGCCTCGGCGCGACTGGCCCGCCGGCTCCGGCTCGACCCGTCGGCCCGGATCTGGCCGCCGGCCGGGCCGCTCGAACCGTCCCTCCTGATCGACCTCGACGCCGACACGCGGGACTTGATCGACCTCGCCTCGCGGAGCAGGCCGGAGCTGGCCGCCGGCGACGCGGCGATCGCCCTGGCCCGGACCAGGCTCGCCCAGGAACGGGCCCGGCCGCTGCTCCCGACCGTCTCCGTCGGCTTCAGCGGCGGCGCCTACGGCGGCGGGAGTAACCAGTCGCCGCCGCTGGTGGGCCGGTTCGCCGGCCGGACCGACTTCGACGTCCTCGCCTTCTGGTCGGTCCAGGATCTGGGCTTCGGCAACCGCGCGCTCCGGCGTCGCCGCTCCGCCGAGCATGACCAGGCGATCAGCAGGCGATCCCTGGCGCTGGACCGCGTCCGCACCGAGGTCGCCGAGGCCCGGGCCGAGGCCATCGCGAGTCGCCGAGGTATCGAGATCGCCCGCGGCGAATCCGAGTCCGCCGAGGCCGGCTTCCAGGCCGACCTCGACCGCCTCCGCCTCGGCGGGGGACTGCCGATCGAGGCCCTGCAAAGCCTCCGGAGGCTGGAGCAGGCCCGCCGAAGCCTGATCCGCTCGGTCGTCGGCTCCGACCGGGCCCAGTTCGCGCTGCTGGTCGCCCTGGGATTCGCCCCGCTCGACCGCCTCCCGGCCCCCGGGGCCGGCCGGCCATCGCCCGAGGTCGCCTCGGGTCGGCCGGCGTTCAGTACGTTCTGAGGAGGATCGGCAGGGCATGCACGTATTGCTGGCCGTGGGGGTCGATGGCCAGGAAGTCGATCGTCGAGGCCGCGTTGATCAGGTGGACCCGGAGCGTGAAGTGGCCATCGGGCCCGGCCACGACCGCCCCGTCGTGGAAGAGGAAATTGGACTGCTCGTCGACGAAGAGGATCGAGCCGGGGGTCGTCCGCCCCAGGATCGTCACGTCGCGATGCCGGGTCAGGCCGCCCGAGACCGAGAGCGAGGGGTCGTGGAACTCGTCGAGGGGCGAGAGCATGACGTGGATCTTCAGCGGGACCTTGGGGCCGGGCGCGGCCAGGCCCCGGAGCAGGACCCGCGCGTCGCCGATCCCGACGTACCCGTTGCCGTTGGCGTCGGCCGACGGCAGGTAGTTGGCGTCTCCCCGAAGCGAGTTGAAGGCCGGGACGAACGCCTCCTCGTCGGCGAGGGTGACGCGGCCGTCGCCGTTGACATCGCCCAGCAGGGTGCCCGCATGATCGAGGCGACCGGTCGGACCGCTCCGGCCGACGGCCCGGGCATCCCGGGCCACCGCCCCCGCCCGGGGATCGAGGACCGGGTCGGACGGGGCCAACCGGCCGACCGGGCCCGGGAGCCTGCTCTCCCGGAGGCGAGCCGGGTGGCCCGGGGCGACGGCCTCGGCGACCTCGGCCACCGGGCCGTGTCGCGCCAGGACCCCGGCGACCGGGCCGATCGCGACGCCGGAGTCGAGAACCTGGCGGACCTCCAGCGCCTCCCATCCGAGCGGGCGGCTCACCCTTCTCTTGACCATCGGACCATCCTGATTTCGTGAGGTGGCGAAGCATCCCCGCCGTCCCCCTCCGGGTCCGTCATCGCGAGGGCCCAGGGACGGCGGACACTGTTCGACAATGAAGAAGATCGGCAACGCGGATCGAGTTCCCCGACTCGACGTTCCCGTCGATCCCGGTTTTTTCGGCCACCGTCTTGCAATCCGACATCCGGTCCCTATACTGATCCTTACCCGCCGCAAGCGGGGGTCTGGCACAAAATCGACCGGGATGGACGCACCGATCCCCCGGTTTCCGGGCGGGAGTAGCTCAGGGGTAGAGCACCACGTTGCCAACGTGGTTGTCGTGGGTTCGAATCCCATCTCCCGCTCCATTTTTTCCCTCGCAAACCGTGCTGGCGGCTTACGCTCGATCGCGTCGGGTGCGTGGTGGCGGCCCAAGCCATCCCAGCCGGTAGCGCCGTAAGGACCGCCGTCGATGAGCACCGGGGAAGAACTCGAAACGACCACCGCCGAAGACGCTTCCTCGGCCGCCGAGCCGAAGATCAAGCTCGATCTCGACGTTCAGATCAGCGACGTCGGCCCTTGCAAGAAGCACCTCAAGGTCACGATCCCCCGATCGGAGGTCGAGAAGCAGTTCAAGGCGTCTGTCGGCGAGATGGCCAAGGAGGCCGTCGTCCCGGGGTTCCGGCCCGGCCATGCGCCCCGCGCGCTGGTCGAGAAGCGGTTCCGCAAGCAGGTCGCCGGCCAGGTCAAATCCACCCTGCTGATGGCCTGCCTGGAGCAGATCGACGAGGACCACAAGCTCAACCCGATCTCGCAGCCCGAGTTGAACGTCGAGGCCATCGAGCTGCCCGATGACGGCCCGATGACCTTCGAGATGGACGTCGAGGTCCGGCCCGACTTCCCGCTCCCGGCCTACAAGGCCCTGACGATCAAGAGCCCGGTCCGGGCGATCACCGACGTCGACATCGACGCCCAGGTCAAGGCGTTCCGCGAGCGCTACGCCCAGCTCGTTCCCAAGCTCGACGCCGGGGCCGAAGTGGGCGACTTCGTCACCGCCAACCTGATCTTCCACATGGGCGGCCAGGTCTACAACGAGGCCAAGGAGATCCAGTTCCGGCTCCAGCCGGAATTGCGGTTCCAGGACGGGACCGTGCCCAACCTCGACGCGGTCCTGACCGGGGTCAAGCCGGGCGACAAGAAGGACGCCGACGCCAAGATCGGCTCGGCCTCGCCCGACCCCAACCTCCGGGGCAAGACGATCCAGGTCACCTTCGACGTGCTCGACCTCAAGCAGCTCCGGCTGCCCGAGGCCGACGCCGCGTTCTTTCAGTCGACCGGCTTCGAGGATCTGGAAGACCTCCGGACCGCCCTCAAGGGTGTCCTGGAGCGTCGCCACGAGTACCAGCGGCGGCAGTCGGTCCGTGACGAGATCCTGGCCAAGCTGATCGCCGAGACGCCGTTCGACCTGCCCGCCGACCTGGTGGCCCGGCAGGAGAAGTCGACCCTCCGCCGCCTGGCCCTGGACCTCCGCCAGGGCGGGCTCAGCGACACCGAGATCCGGGCCCGCGAGGCCGAACTCCGGGCCAACGCCCACGAGTCGACCCTCCGGAGCCTCAAGGAGTTCTTCCTCCTGGCCAAGATCGCCGAGGCGGAGAACGTCAAGGTCGAGGACGAGGACATGGAGGTCGAGGTCGAGGCGATCGCCGCCCGGTCCGACGAGAGCCCCCGCCGGGTCCGCGCCCGGGTCGAGAAGGAGGGGCTGGCCGACGTGCTGGCCTCGCAGATCCTGGAGCGGAAGACGATCGACCGGATCCTCGAATTCGTCAAGCTCGAAGAGGTCCCCCTGGTCGACGACAAGGCGGTGGAGACGCTCGACCAGGCCGCGACCACGGCCCCCGAGGGCCTTGCCGAGGAGTCGACGACCGAACCGGGCGAGTCGGCGTGACGGGCCGGACCGCTCCCTCGCACCCGACCGCCCCTCCCAGGCCCAACCCGGCCCGCCTCCCCACCCGGGCGGCGGGCCGGGCTCCGTCCCCAAGGATCGCCCCATGAACGACTTCGCGCACCCGCTCGCCCCGGCCCGGCTGCAGCGCTACCGGGACATGTCGCGCCAGCGGCAGATGACCCTGCCCGACCTCCTCCTGGAGAACCGGATCATCTTCCTGGAGGGGGTGATCAACGACCAGTCGGCCAACTACGTCGTGATGAAGATGCTCTACCTCCAGTTCGACAACAAGACGCAGGGCATCAGCTTCTACATCAACAGCCCCGGCGGGAGCGTCTACAGCACCCTGGCGATCTACGACACCATGCAGTTCATCGACTGCCCGGTGGGGACCTACTGCATCGGAATGGCCGCCTCCGGCGCCGCGGTCCTGCTGGCTGGCGGCGAGAAGGGCCGGCGGTTCTCGCTCCCCCACTCCAAGATGATGATCCACCAGCCCTACGGCCAGGTCAGCGGCCAGATCTCCGACATCGAGATCCAGGCGCAAGAGATCATGGCCAACAAGAAGGACATCAACGAGATCCTCGCCAAGCACTGCGGCCAGCCGATCGAGGTCGTCGCCCGCGACACCGAGCGCGACCGCTACATGACGGCGATCCAGGCCAAGGAGTACGGCCTGGTCGACGAGGTCGTCGGCCACATCCCGACCGCCGAGGCCAACAAGCCCCCGGTCTCCTGAGCCGGCCCGCGACCGACGTCCCTCCAGATCCTCCAGGCTGACCGCTTCTCCACCGGGGACCCACCCATGCCTCTGATCCCGATCGTCATCGAGCGGAACGGTCGCGAAGAGCGGGCGATGGACATCTACTCCCGCCTGCTCCAGGACCGCATCATCCTCCTGGGCTCGGCCATCGACGACCAGGTCGCCAACGTGGTCGTCGCCCAGATGCTCGTCCTGGCCCACCAGGACAGCAAGGCCGACATCCATCTCTATATCAACAGCCCAGGCGGCAGCGTCACCGCCGGGATGGCGATCTACGACACCATGCAGTTCGTCACCTGCGACGTGCAAACCTATTGCATGGGCCAGTGCGCCAGCATGGGCTCGCTCCTGCTCGCCGCCGGCGCCAAGGGGAAACGGAACGCCCTTCCCAACGGCCGGATCATGATCCACCAGCCGCTGGCCGGCATGGAAGGCACGGCGACCGACATCCTGATCCACGCCGAAGAATTCCTCCGGATGAAGAAGCAGCTCAACGGGATCTACCGGAAGCACACCGGCCAGACCCTGGAGAAGCTCCAGCAGGACACCGACCGCGACCGCTTCATGTCGCCCGAGGAGGCCCGCGACTACGGCCTCATCGACCACGTCATCGAGCGCGAGCCGGCCATCACCCTGAATCCCAACCCGGTCCCCTGACGAGAATCGCGATCGGAACGCTGATATCTCAGAGGCGATCCGAGATCGAAGATGGTTGATGGTCGATGAGTGTAGGAGTGACGCAGTTGATGGCCTTTGTCCAGTAGGTGCATTTTGCTCGCTGCACAAGATAGGCAGCCTGCCGTCAATGAGGCAAGAAGACGAGCCGAACGCCTACTGTACATAAGCCATCAACTGCGTCACTCCTAGACCGGTGGCCAATGGGAAATCGACCCATCGGCCTTCGTTCGTTCACCACCACCGGATCGAGTGCATCAGAGCTCGGAGGGAGTCCCTGGCCCGAGGGTGGGCCAGGAAGAAGCCAGTCACGGGGACGAGCATCGCCAGACAGGCCAGCCCGAACATCGCGTGCGAGATCCCCGAAGGGCGCTGGGGGAAGCGGGCCAGCGCCTCGCGGAGCCTGGGCACCAGCTCGCCCATCAGGGCCTCGGGATCCCGACCGTGGGCCTCGATCGACCCGGCCCGGAGGGCCTTGGGGCCCTTGACCGTGATTCCGGCCCCCCGCCCGGCGTCCTCGAAGCCGTGGATCGTGGGCGTGAACCGACCCCCCAGCTCTCCCAGGGCCTCACGGACCGCGCGGTCGAGTTCGTCGGCGGACAGGTGATAGACGGTCACCCGGAGCGAGGCCGAGCCGGCCAGGACCAGCGCCCAGGTCGCGACCAGGGCCACCCAGATCGACCAGCCCATCGGGCCGACGTCGGACCCCGCCAGCCGCCCCAGGACCGACCGGCCGAACGGCCCGAAGGCGACCAGGCCGCCGAGCCCGAAGGCCATCAGCCCGACGTCGACCGGGCCCCGGACCAGCCTCGGGCGGCTCCCGCTGTGGAACAGCCCGAGGGCGTAGAAGTAGGCGGCGAGCGGGGTGGCCGTCAGGGCGATCTGGACCGAGGCGGTCATGGGATCCCTCGCGGAGGATCGATCAGCCGGACGCCTCGCGGGCCAGGGCCGCGATCACCGCGTCGTTGGCCTCGGGGAACCGGAGCCCGGGGAGGTCGCCGGCCCGGACCCAGCCGAACCCCGAGTCCGCCGCTGGCTCGGCGCCGGGCCCTTCGAGCCGACATCGAAAGTAATGCAATTCCACGAGCCCATGCGGGTAGCGGTGGACGAGACGCCGGACCCGCTCGCCGACCCGGACCCTGAGCCCCACTTCCTCCAGGCACTCGCGGGCCGTCGCCGCCTCGGGCGACTCCCCCGGCTCGCACTTCCCGCCCGGGAACTCCCAGACCCCCGCCATCGCCGAGCCCTCCGGCCGGACCCGGATCAGGTAAGACCCGCCCCGCTCGATCAGGCCGATCCCGACGCGGGTCGGCTGTTCCTCGATCGCGGCTGTCAAATCCCGGATCTCAGCAAGAATGTTGGACGTGAACGGATCAGGATGCGTCTGGAATCGGCCATCCGCGATCGGCCATCAAAGCTTCCCTTGCTTCGCCGCCTCGACCGCCCGGCCCGGCGAGCCCATGGCGTTGTAGCCGCAATCCACGTGCATGATCTCGCCGGTGATCCCGCTGGAGAGGTCGGAGAGGAGGAACATCCCGGCGGCCCCGACCTCCTCGCGCGAGATGTTCCGGCCCAGCGGCGAGACGGCCTCGTACAGGCCGGCGAGCTTGTCGGAGTCGCCCACCGCGGAGGCCGCCAGCGTCTTGACCGGCCCGGCGGAGAGGCCGTTGACCCGGATCTTCTTGGGCCCCAGGTCATAGGCCAGGTACTTCACCGAGGCGTCCAGCGCCGCCTTGCAGACGCCCATCAGGTTGTAGCCGGAGACGACCTTCTCGCCGCCGAAATAGGTCATCGTGGCGATCGACCCGCCGTCGGGCATGACCCCGGCCGCGTGCCGGGCGACGATCGCCAGCGAATAGACGCTGATGTCCATCGCCGTCCGGAACCCCTCGCGGCTGGACTCGACGTAGGGGCACTTGATGTCGTTGATCGGCGCGAAGGCGATCGAGTGGAGGACGAAGTCCAGCGTCCCGTAGGTCTCGCCCGCCTCGCGGAAGACCCGGGCGACGTCCTCGTCCTGCTGGACGTCGCAGGGGGTGATGAGCTTGGCCCCGATCGGCTCGGCGAGCTTGCGGACCCGGCGCTCCATCTTCTCACCCGGGAGGTGGGTGAATCCGACCTCGGCCCCCTCGTCCAGGAGCTTCCGGGTGATCGCCCAGGCGATGCTGAAGTCGTTGGCGACCCCCAGAACCATCCCCTTCTTGCCGGTGAACAAGCCCATCGACCCGATCCCTTCCCGTGCCCGAGCGGGCCCGATCCAACGTGTGACGCGGCCGGAGGTTCGCCGCCGGGCCCTGGCCAGAGGATAGCGTCCCGGGCCGGGCCGCTCAACCTCACTCTCCCAGGGCCGATTTCGCCCGGCGAATGGTTGATGGTTGACCAGCGATCAGCGATCAGCCATCACCCATCAGCCATTTGCACCGCCGCCCTCAGGGTTTCGCGGCCGGGGTCTCGCCGCGAGGGGTTTCGAGCGGCAGCGCGAGCCCCTGCAATTCCCGGTCGAGCGCCCCCCGAGCCTGGCCCAGGGCCTTCCTGGTGGCGGCTCCCATGCCCAGGCTCCGCCGCTTGAGGTCGGCGGGAACCTCGCCGAGGCCGAGCGACTCGATCACGCCGAAGGCCGCCTTGACCTGCGGATCCTCCACCAGCCCGAGCCCAGCGTCGGGCGGGAGGTCGTCGGGCCGGATCGTGGACGATCGGGCGATCGCCGGGGTCCACCGGTCGCCGGCCCGGACCCATAAAGCCGTTTCGACCGAGGCCGCCGAGAAGTCCGGGGCCAGCTCCAGCCGGGTGACCACCACCCCAAGCCGCCCCCGACGGCCCGGCTCCTGGAGCTTGGCGGGGAGCGGGTCGACCGTCGGCTCGCCGAGCAGCTCCTTCAAGCCCGAGAGGGCGGCGTTCAGGCCGGCCGCGGCGGGCGGGGCCTCGCCGGGGGCGGGCTCGGGGAGGACCAGGCCCTGATACCGGAGGAGCCGGCCGCCGGGGTCGTTGGCGACCTCGGTCGCCGCCCGCCGGACCAGCCACGCGGCGTCGGTCTCGGGCTGGAGCGGCAGGAGCCCGTCCACTGAGATCGGCTCGTCCAAACCCGGCGCGAACCCCCGGCCCTCCAGCGCCTGGGCCAGGTCGGCCATCGGCATCGCCTCGGACTCGGGGAGGTCCGAGAGCCAGCCGAGCCGGAGCATCCGGTTGGCCGCCCGGGGCCGCCTCGCGATCGCCTTGACGTCGGTCCGGCCCAGCCGGAGGACCATCAGGGGCGAGTCCGCCGCCCGCTTCGGGTCGGCCAGCCGAGCCTCCTCGCGGTCGATCCAGGCGAGGATCCGGTCCCCCTGGGAGGGGTTGGCCAGCCGGTCCCGACGCCAGGCGGCCAGCCGCTCTCGCCGCTGGGCGATGGCCCGCTGGACCATCGGCCCCTCGGCCTTCCGCCAGGCCGCCGCGCGGTCGGGCAGGTGGGCGTCGGCCCAGGCCCGGCGGACCAGGACCAGGAGCGGGCCCCGGCGGTCCGAGTCCAGGACCTGGCCGAGCACGACCTTGCCGTCGCGGAAGGTCAGGGCGTCGGCGGCCGTGACCGGGGTGAGGGCAGGGGCCCCCTGGGCGATCGATCCGAACCCGACGAGCCAGGCGATGGCGATCATGACGTTCTCTCCTGTCGCGGTAGGGTCGATCGGTTCTTGAAGAGGCAAGGGGGTCCGGGGAGGCTTCCACCGCCGTTTTCAAGGACCGATCGCCCCTGCCGGTTCCGGTCCGGGCCTTGAGGGCGGCCCAGCCGCTCGTGAGGCGGCAGTCTCAGTTGAATCCGCTGGCAAGCGGCTGGCAATCTTGCGATGCTGGTGATCGCTGGTGGTCCCAGGCTTGACTGGCTCGGCTCGTGTGCCCCGGGAGGCAAATCATGGCTCCGAGAGTCTGCATTCTCGCTGTGGTCGGTCCCTTCCTCGGGATGTTCGGGTCGATTTGCTCCGCCCAGCCAGTGACGGGAGGGAACTCGCGGCAAGCCGCACCCGATGAACCGAAGGATTTTCGCCGGGGCGTCCGCGTCATCGAGTTGTCGGAGGGTTCTGTCACGAATGAGCCGGTGCGGTTTTTCCCGGGGCATACCGCGCGAGTCGGGAGGATTGCCTTCTTCCCGGGCGGCGATCGGCTGCTTTCGGTCAGCAATGACGGCTCGGTCCGCGTCTGGGATGTCGAGACTGGCAAGCCGCTCCGACAAGACAAGATAGAGAAATGTCGAGGCGAGGCAGCCCTGTCTCCCGAAGGTCACTTCCTCGCCGTGTCCGCGGATCAGACGGTCGTCGTTCTCGCCCTCAAGGAAGGGGAGGCCAGGTCCGGCCAGGTCCGTGAGTTCGAGCAGGCTGATAGCGGTTTCATCGGTGGTCTGGCTTTTTCGCCCGATGGCCGTCAGCTTGCATCGGCGAATTACGACTTCTCCACCATTCTCTGGGACGTGGAGACCGGACGACTCGTACAGCGGTTGCAGGGGCATCAGGATCAGGTCAGGAGCGTTGCCTTCAATCCGAGCGGAACCCGCGTCGTGACCGGCGGCTACGACAAGACGCTCAGGATCTGGGATCCGCGGTCGGGCAAGCAAGTTCGCGTCCTGAAGGGTCACGAGAAGCCGATCTTGGCCGTGGCCATCTCTCCGGACGGCACCTCGGTCCTCTCCGGTGGCTTCGATGACGCCGCCCGGCTTTGGGACTTCGAGACGGGCCGCGAAATCCGGACGTTCCGGGGGCACTCCGATGCCATCAACAGCGTTGCGTTTTCGCCGGAAGGCCGCCATATGTTGTCGGCCAGTAACGATCATACAGTCCGCCTCTGGGATCTCACCACCGGCGAGGAATTGCACCGGTTCATCGGCCATACGGACTACGTGCTAGACGCCGTTTTCTCCCCCGACGGCCAATTCATCGCTTCCAGCAGTGGCGGAGACGTCAAGGATGGCAAGTGGGTTCCGGGGGAAGATTACGCGATTCGCTTGTGGCGCGTGCCGAAATTCGGGACTCGGGACCGCGACTGAGCGTCGCCCGAGGCGACGTTTATTTGAACCCCGGTCGGGCGGGTCCGTGGCGGCGGAGGATCGGAAATGGCCCGGATTCGATGGGTGGAGGAGGGCGAGGCGGCCGGCGAGATCGCCGGGGTCTACGCCGCCTGGAAAGCCGCCAACCCCGGCCGATCGGAGATTCCCGGGATCTTGAAGTGCCTGAGCCTCCGCCCCGACCTGTTCCGGGGGATGGACGAGGTCTCGGGCTCGGTCCACTTCCGCGACGGGCACCTGACCCGCCGGGTCAAGGAGATGATCGCCACCTACGTCTCGGCCCTCAACCGGTGCCCCTACTGAGTGGGCAGCCACGCCTCGTTCCTGCGGTCGCAGGACCGCATTCCCGAGCTTCACGAGTGCCTGGCGAGGGCCGACCTCGACGCCGCGCCGGTCTCCGAGGCCGAGCGCGCCCTCCTCGGATTCGCCGGGCTGGTGACCCGCCACGCCGACCGGACCACCGACGCCGACGTCGAGGGGCTCCGGGCCCTGGGCTGGACCGACCCCGAGATCGCCGAGGCGGTCTACGTCACCGCCCTGTTCGCCTTCTTCAACCGGGTGGCCGGAGCCTTCGGGCTGCTCGATCCGGGTCCGATCCCGTGATCGACCTGGTCCCTCTGGGCGACCGGGACTTCCTGGCCCGGTTCACCGACGAGGGGGCGGCCCAGCGGTGGGCCGAGGCGGTCCGGGCCCGGGCCCTCCCGGGGGTGGTCGACGTCGCCGTGGCTTACGGCTCGGCCGCCGTCTATACCGACCCCGACCGGGCCGACCCATCGGACCTGGAGGGGGTCCTCCAGTCGGTCGAGCCCTCCGGCCCCGACCGGCCGACCGGCCGATGGATCCGGGTCCCGGTCCTCTACGACGGCGAGGACCTGGCCGAGGTCGCCCGGCGGTCCGGGCTGGCCGAAGCCGAGGTCGTCGAGCGGCATTCGGGGCCCGACTACGCGGTCTTCGCCCTCGGCTTCCTCCCCGGGTTCCCTTATGCGGGATACTTGCCCGAACCGCTGGCGGGGCTCCCCCGGAGGACCAGTCCGAGGGCGGCGGTCCCGGCGGGCTCGGTGGCGATCGCCGGGCGGCAAACCGGGATCTACCCGGCCCGGTCGCCGGGCGGCTGGCTCCTGCTCGGACGGACGCCGCTCCGGATCGTCGACCTGGATCGCGGCCACTTCCCGATCCGGCCGGGCGACCGGCTCCGGTTCGGGGCGATCGGGCCTGACGAGTTCCGGGCCCGGCTCGGCGAGCCGATCGGCCTTGCTGAATAAGTGCGGTTGGTCTATACTTGATTTCCCGATTGCACCGAGCCCACCGAAGCCGACTCGTCCAATCACTCCCCACTTGGCCCGCCCTTTCCCCTGGCGGACGCGATCCCATGATCCGACGCGAAGACATCCGAAACGTGGCGATCATCGCCCACGTCGACCACGGCAAAACCACCCTGGTCGACGTGATGCTCCGCCAGTCCGGCCAGTTCCGCGCCGGCACGCTCAACCAGGATTGCATCCTGGACTCCAACCCCCAGGAGCGCGAGCGTGGGATCACCATCCTGGCCAAGAACATCGCGATCAACCACGGCAAGACCAAGATCAATATCATCGACACCCCCGGCCACGCCGACTTCGGCGGCGAGGTCGAGCGGACCTTGCAGATGGCCGACGGGGCGTTGGTTCTCGTCGACGCCTTCGAAGGGCCGATGCCGCAGACCAAGTTCGTGCTCCGCAAGGCGTTCGCCAACAAGATCCGGCCGATCGTGGTGATCAACAAGATCGACCGCCCCGACGCCCGGCCCGACGAGGTCCTCAACGAGGTCTTCGACTGCTTCGTGGAGCTGGGGGCCGACGAGTTCCAGCTCGACTTCCCATACATCTTCGCCTCGGGAAAGGGCGGGTTCGCCTCGCACGACTCCCACGCGACCTCCGGCGATATCAAGCCGCTGCTGGACCTGTTGGTCGAGAAGGTCCCCGGCCCCGAGGTCGACCCCGACGGCCCGCTCCAGATGCTCTGCACCACGCTGGACTTCTCCGAGTACGTCGGCCGGATCGCGATCGGCCGGATCGTCGCGGGCCGGGTCAAGCGCGGCCAGAAGATCATGCTGATGAAGGCCGAGGGCGTGAACAAGCCGTGCACCGCCGACGGCGTCCTGGTCTTCGACAAACTCTCGCGGACCGAGGTCGAGACGGCCGAGGCGGGCGACATCGTGGCCATCGTCGGCGCCTCGGGCGTGGACATCGGCGACACGATCACCGCGTTCGACTCGCCGGTCTCGCTGCCCCGGATCGAGGTCGACGAGCCGACCCTGAGCATGCTCTTCACGGTCAACGACTCCCCGCTGGTCGGCGAAGGGCAGTACCTGACCACCCGCCACCTCAAGGAGCGGCTCGACCGCGAGCTGCAATCCAACGTCGCCCTCCGGGTCGAGACGACCGACGAACGCGACTCGTTCATCGTCTCCGGCCGCGGCCTGCTCCACCTCTCGGTCCTGATCGAGAGCATGAGGCGCGAGGGGTTCGAGATGGCCGTCGGCAAGCCCGAGGTGATCCTCAAGCGGATCAACGGTGTCGAGAACGAGCCCTACGAGTACCTCGTCGTCGACGTCCCCAACGCCCAGATGGGCCCGGTGATGGAGCTGGTCGGCGCCCGCCGGGGCGAGATGCTCAAGATGGACGTCAAGGGCGTCTACGCCCACCTCGAATTCGTGATCCCCGCCCGGGGCCTGCTCGGCCTCCGGAGCCGCCTGATGAGCGGCACCCAGGGCGAGGCGATCATGCACCACAACTTCCACGACTACCAGCCCTTCCGCGGCGAGATCCCCCGCCGGGGCAACGGCGTGATGATCAGCATGGTCAACGGCCAGGCCGTCGCCTTCGCCATGGATTCGCTCCAGCAGCGCGGGACGATGTTCATCCAGCCCGGCGACGACATCTACACCGGGATGATCATCGCCGAGAACGCCCGGGCCGACGACATGGTCGTCAACCCGTGCAAGGAGAAGAAGCTGACCAACATGCGGGCCTCGGGCTCGGACAAGAACGTCCTGCTCAAGCCCCCCCGCCTGATGTCGCTGGAATACGCCCTCGAATACATCGAGTCCGACGAGCTGGTCGAGATCACCCCCTCCAAGATCCGGCTCCGCAAGAAGGAACTGACCGAGGAAGGCCGCAAGCGCGCCGGCCGGGGCGGCGGCAAGAAGGTCGGGGTCTGACCCGCCCGGGCTCCTGGCAGACATCGGTGGGGTTCGCACACACGAGCCCCACCGGGGCCGGATCGGGGGACCGATGAACCTGCCCATCGAGCTCGATCGGGAAGAAGACGGCCGGTGGATCGCCGAGGTGCCGACCCTCCCGGGAGTCATGGCCTACGGGCGGAATCGCGAGGAGGCGATCGCCCGCGCCGAGGCGTTGGCCCTGCGGGTCCTTGCCGATCGGCTGGAGCATGGAGAGTCCATCCCCGAACTGGATGACCTGTTCTCGGTCGTCGGATGAGTCGGTGGCCATCCTCGAAAGCCCGGCGAGTCCTGGCGGCCCTCCGGCGGATCGGTTGGGATGTCAAGCGACAGAGCGGTGGCTCTCATCGCGTCCTGGGCCGGCCGGGTTGGCACGATTACATCTTCGCCTTCCACGACGACGACGAGATCGGGTCCCGGATGCTGACCCGGATCGCCAGGGACACGGGCCTATCCCCCGACGACCTTTGACGGCGCCCGGTCGCGGGCCTCAGCGGTTCGTCGTGCTCTTCCGGATGAAGTCGAGCCCCTCCTGGCAGAGGCCCATGGCGTCGGGGAACAGGTCGCGCCAGACCTTGGTGGCGGCGGCCAGGGCGGGTAATGCGCGACCGAAGGCCTCGATGGTCGCGTAGCCGTCGAAGCCGCTGGCCTTCAGGCCGGCCCAGTAGCCGTCCCAGTCGACCTGGCCGGTCCCGGGGATCCCCCGGTCGTTCTCCGAGACGTGGACGTGGATCGTCTCGGCGGCGCACGAGGCGATGGCCGATCGCTGGTCCTTCTCCTCGATGTGCGAGTGGAAGCTGTCGTACATCATCTTGAGGTGCGGGTGATCCACGGCCCGGACGAATCGGGCGGTGTCGGCGGCGGTGGTCAGGAAGTAATTCTCGAACCGGTTAAGGTACTCGACGGCGATCTTGATCCCGAAGCCCTGGGCCTTCTCGGCGACCTGGCGGAGGGTGTCGACGCCGTGCCGGAACTCGTCGGCGGTCGGCCCGTCGCCGAAGAAGACGCCGATGGCCGAGTGGGTCGGGCCGCAGAGGATCTCGCAGTTGAAGGCCGAGGCGCGGTCGAGGACCGTTTCGAGATAGGCGACGGCCGCCTTCCGGATCGCCGGGTCGGGGGAGATCGGGTTGGTCTCGGGCCCCATCACGGTGACGGCGGTCGCGCCCAGGCCCAGCTCCTTGAGCCGCCGGCCCAGCCGCTCATACGGCTTCCGGTCGGCGATCTCGAAGATCGGGACCTCCACCGAGTCGAAGCCCATCGCCTTGATCCGGTCCAGGATCGGGTCGTGTTCCTCGCGGACCTCGGTCGTCCAGAGCAGGAGGTTCATTCCGGTCTTCATGGGTTTTCCTCGGTAAATAAGTCCAATGGAGATCCCTTCGGACCGGGGTCGCGGACGGGGCCGATTTGTTGCCCGCTAGGATCGGCGCTGTCGAGTCCGCCCCTGTTGCTGGATGAGGCCGCGATCCTTCGTCAGCACTTCATGATGAAGCCGGTCCGCGATGGCGGCGATCAGGCAGTCGCCGAGATCCCGGCGACCGGAGTTGCGGACGACATGCTTCGCGATCCGGCGAGCTTCGAGCCAATCCTCGGGAGGCGTCCGACGCTCGTCGATGATCCGGAAGCGTTGAAGAAAAGCCTCCGCCAAATCCATCTCGTGGGGATCGACGATCCCCGCGAGGAATTCGATCTCGACCGGGCTGACGATCGCGTCAGTACCGAATGCCTCGATCAGTTCACCAGCGCAACGTTTGGCGTCGGCCGGGCTCTGTCCAGCATAGGGTTTCAGGCGGCGGAATTGATCGAACAGACGATTGGAGTCAAAATTCCGCTTGGGCATCGCATCAATCCTGGGGAGCGTAAGCAGCGATTTGAGCGATCATCTCCCTGATTCGGCCATCCCAATGCACCCTGATGTCATCCAGAATGACCGCCAGGCCCCGGGCGTCGAGGCGACGGATCGCCGAGCAAACGATCCTCCTCTCGACATCGCCCCCCTCGTCGGGAAAATCGGCCGACTGCAAGGGATAGTCATCGAGGTCGGACCCGACCCGGCGAAGCCGGTCCGCGAAACGGGCGAATCCTTCCTCGATGGTGGGACTGGTGGAGAGGAGCCATTGTCGAGCGGCCTCGGCGTCGTTCGGCACCCCCGGACCTTCGCAACGGACGTCGACGAACCAGAGCAAGGCCGGATCCCGATCGCCCTCGCCCATCTCGAATCGGTCCAGAATCGTCTCACTGCCGATATCGCCCCCTTCTAGCTCCACCCCAAGCTCCACGCCGGTACGAACGCCGCCATCGGATCGCTTCTGTCGGTAGAAGGTGAGGAATGGCATGGGTCCCTCCTCGGGCCAGGGAGACGGTCGATCGTCGAGGCGAGGGCCGATAGCGTCCCGAGCCGTCGCCCGACCGATTCTCTCACACCGGGACGACCGTCTGCCACTGGCCCAGCTCGGCCGAGTCGAGCACGGCGTCGCAGACGGCCTGGGTGGCCAGGGCCTCGCGGAAGGTGGGGCTGGTGGACTGGCCGGCGGCCAGGTTCTTGAGGAAGTCGGCGACCTGGTGGACGAAGGTGTGCTCGTAGCCGATCTGGAGGCCGGGAACCCACCAGTTCTTCATGTAGGGGTGGTCGCCGTCGGTGACGTGGATCGATCGCCAGCCCCGGGTGATCGAGTCGTCCTTGTAGTCGAAGAACTGGAGCCGGTGGAGGTCGTGGAGGTCCCACTTGATCGAGGCGTGCTCGCCGTTGATCTCGAAGGTGTAGAGGGCCTTGTGGCCCCGGGCGTAGCGGGTCGACTCGAAGAGGCCCAGCGAGCCGTTGGCGAACCGGCAGAGGAAGGCGCAGGCGTCGTCGATCTTGACCGGCTCGACCTTGCCGGTGAGGTTGTGCTTCCGCTCCTTGACGAACGTCTCGGTCATGGCCGTGACGCTGGTGATCGCGCCGTTGAGCCAGAGCGCCGTGTCGATGCAATGGGCGAGCAAGTCGCCGGTGACGCCGGAGCCGGCCGCCGCCGCGTCGAGCCGCCAGAGGCCGGCCCCGCCCTGCGGGATCTCGGCGGAGATCGTCCAGTCCTGGAGGAAATTGGCCCGGTAGTGGAAGATCCGCCCGAGCCGCCCCTCGTCGATGAACTGCCGGGCCAGGCTGACCGCCGGGGCCCGCCGGTAGTTGTACCAGACGGTGTTCTTGACGCCGGCCTTCTCGATGGCGTCGACCATCTTCTGGCCCTCGACCAGGTCCATCGAGAGCGGCTTCTCGCAGAGGATCATCTTGCCGGCCTCGGCGGCGGCGATGGCGATCTCGGCGTGGGTGTTGTTGGGCGTGCAGATGTCGACCGCGTCGATGTCCTTGCGGGCCACGAGCTTCCGCCAGTCGGTCTCGACCGACTCGTAGCCCCAGTTCTCGGCGAAGGTCTTGGCGGCCTCCTCGGATCGGCCGCAGACGGCCTTGAGGACCGGGCGATATTCGACGTCGAAGAAGTCGTTGACTCGCTTGTAGCCGTTGGAGTGGGTCCGGCCCATGAAGCCGTAGCCGACCAGGCCGATATTCAGGGGTTTCTTGGGCATGCTTGACTCTCGCCGGGGATGGTCAGGTCAATCGTCGAGGGGCCGAGATGGTGGCTCCGATCACTCTCGCCAGCCGTGGGCGTCGCGGACGGCGACCATCGTCCCCAGGATGTCCTTCCAGGTCCCCGGCTGCATCATCACGGCGTTGGGGAACATGCAGCCGTCCCAGCAGATATGGCGGAACGCCTTGGTCAAATGGCCGTTCTCGTCGCGGAGCCAGAACCCGGCGTGGTGGGGGATGTCGAGCTTGCCGTTGGGGTCGGTGGCCAGGCAGTGCCGGCCGGTGTGGTCGTGCGATCCCGAGCCGAAGACCGTGGCGTCGTTCTGGGCGACGTGGAAGTCGATCGTCCAGGGGCGGAGGGCCGTGGTCAGGGTCCGGAGGGCCGCGTCCAGGGTGGACTTGTCCTTCCAGTCGTAATGGTCGGGGAGGATCCGGTCCTCGGGGGCGTTCTCGCCCAGAGTGTAGAGCAGGGTGTGGGCCATGTCGGCCTGGAAGCCGACCGTCTCGGGCTCGCCGACCCGCTCCAGGAGGTCGACCATCTTCCGCCAGGAGTGCATCCCGCCCCAGCAGATTTCCCCCTCGGCGGCGAGCTTCTCGCCGTGGTCGCGGGCGATCACCCCGGCCCGCTTGAAGGTCTCGGCGATCTTGGCCTGGCTCCCATCGGGGTCGGCCGACCAATCGCCGACGCCGGTGGCGGAGTCGAACCGGACCACGCCATAGGGGCGGACGCCCAGCTCCCGCAGCTTCCTGGCGATCCGGCAACCCTTCTCGACCTGCTTGAGGAACTTTGTTCGACCCTCCCCCTCGTCCATCGCCGGGCCGCCGCCGGTGGGGGGCCAGATCGGGGCGACCACCGAGCCGATGGTCAGGCCCTTGGCCCGGACCTTATCGGCCAGGGCCTTGAGGTCGTCGTCGGAGGAGTCGATATCAACGTGGGGGGCGAAGAGGAACAGGTCCACGCCGTCGAACTTGACCCCTTCGAACTCGGCGGCGGCGGTCAGTCCGAGCATCGTGTCGAGGTCGATGGCCGGCTCCGACCCTTCCCCCTTGCCCACCACGCCGGGCCAGGCCGCGTTGTGCAGCTTCGGGAAGTTGTTGGGATGGCTGGCGGCGCTCATGGTGTCCCTTTCTGGGTCGGAGGTGCGCGAGGGGAACGGATTATGGGGCCGGGCCGGGCCCGGGGGCAACCAGGAACCGCCGGACCAGCTCCTCGACCCGGCGGACATCGGCGATCCCCTCGAATTTGCCGTGGATCGAGAACCCGCCCAGGATCGCCAGGGTCCCGCCGCCGTCGGGGAACTGGGTCCGCTCGATCTGCTCGGGCCGGATCGAGCCCCGGGGGTAGACGTGGACCGTGACCGCCTCGGAGCCCGCCACCGGGGACCAGAGGATCGCCCGGCGGTCGGTCAGGGCGTAGACCCGACGCCCCAGGAGCCGCCGCTCCCGGACCTCCGCGACCAGGCTGACGAGGGTTCCGAAGCCGATCAGCATCCCGACGGCCCCGAAGATGATGCCGGTCGAGCTCAGCCCCGTCTCCGCCTGCCGGGCCCAGGCAGGGGACCTGAACGACCCGACGATGGACGCGAGTCCCACGGCCAGCCACCCGGCAGCCCAGGCCGCGCCCGCCCGATGGCCGCGCCAGCTCCGGGGGGCCGCGCCCCGATCGGCCCGGGACACCCAGAGGAGCCGCTCGCCGGGCTCCAGCTCCGGCTTGATCCAGGCGAGGAGGTCCTCCGGGATCTCGATCGGGCCGGCCTCGGCCGCCCAGGGATCAGCCATCGGAGTCGACTCCCCTCGGGACGGTCGGGCATCCCACGCGATCAGCCCCCGCCGGCCCGGGGCAGGAGCGTGACTCGGACCCACTCGGTGAGCTGGGCATACCACCGGGAGAAGACCCGGATCTCCTCGGCGAGCCGCAACTGGTCGAGGACGTCCTCCGGCGTGAGGAGCGGGAGATTCCGGCTCCGGGCGGCCGGGCGATACGCGCCGTCCTCGCCGAGGACCAGGAAGGCGAGGGTCCGGCGGCGGGCCTGGTAGCGCCAGACCTCGGGGACGCCGATCCGGGCGTAGGTCGCGATCGCCTGGTCGGCGGGATGCGTGACCTCGACCTCGATCGCCAGGTCCGGCGGCGGCTGGGTCGTCAGGTCGATGTCGCCCTGGCCGCCCATGATCGCGGCGTTGGCGCCGAAGAAGTAGATCCGATCCCCCTCGACGCCGGCCTGTTTCGCTTCGAGGCGGAAGGTCGCCTGGCCGGCGACCTCCCATTCGATCCCGGAGCCGAGGGCGACGGCCATGACGATCTTGTCGAATTCCTCCGAGAACCGCTCATGGCGTAAGGACGGGGTCAAGAGGGTCAGGCTCCCGTCGATGTAGATCATCCGGACGCCCCGCCGATCGGGCAGGGCGTCGTTGATCTTCACGTACTGATCCCACTCGATCCCCGCCAGGACGAAGCCCTGCTCGCCCGCGTACAGGTCGGGTCCGGCCAGCGTCGTGGACATCGCCCCTCCTGGTCAGCGGCCCTTGAGGTGGTCCCCGACCTTCGGGACCTCCTTATGCACGTCCGGGCCGAAGTAGCGGAGGCTGACGAACGGTTCGGCCCCGGTGTTCCGGAAGGTCACGCCTTCCCGGGCCCGCTTGTCGGTGACGAAGACCTCGTCCCGGGTCACCTCGCCGTAGCGGATGAAGACCGGGGTGTCGATCTCCAGCTTGCCGACGGTCCCGCGGCCCTGGGTCGCGATGAAGCCGTAGGCCCCGGAGTCCGTGATGGTGGCCGAGCCGCCGGGGGACACGGTCAGCTCGCGGGCGCTGAAGAGCTGCTTGCCGTCGACCGTTCCGTAGACGATCCACTTGTCGACATGGCCTTCTCCCTCCGATCCGGCCGCGACGATCGGCTCCAGGTAGTTGTGAGCCTTGAATTCGGGGTCGACGTTCTTCTCCCAGTCGAGCTGGTCGACGAGGTAGTCGAGGTCCCGGTGCTTATCCTCGGGGACGTCCTTGACCAGAAGCTCCCAGGGGACCCGGCGGCCTTCGACCATCGACTGGTACATCCCGAAGACGTCGGAGCCCCATTGCGGCTCATACGTGACCAGCGAGCCGGGGGCGTGGAGTACGCAGGGCGGGATCAGCCAGCCGGTCCCGGGCTTGAGGCGATACGCCTTGGACAGGTCGAGGATCCCGTTGTCGCCTTGGTCCCAGCGTTCCAGGCACTTCCGGAGGTCGTCCTTGGTGGTCCCGGGCTCCAGGCCCATGAAGGTGTGGGGGAAGTTGTTGCCGGTCCAGTTGAGCTGGGGCGGGAAGTAGTAGCTTTCCGGCTTCCCCTCGCGGCCGAGCTTGGCGGCCTGCTCGGCCGACTGGTGCATGTGGTGGGGGATCGGGCCGAGGTTGTCGAAGAACTTGGAGTAGACCGGCCACTTCTGGTACTTGTCCCAGATCGCCCGGCCGATCATCTCCGGGCCGTGGGCGTCGATGGCGTCCTTGAGGGTGAATTTGCCCCCCTCGTGGACGACGTAGCTGAGTCCCTCGTCGGCCGGGGCCCCCTCGTTGGCGGCGGCGGTGGTCGATGAGAACCAACGCTCGTCGATCCCGCCCCGGTGGGTCCCCAGAGCGTAGAGGTCTTGCGGGGCCAGCTTGAGCCGCCCGCCGGGCATCAGGAACGAGCGCGGGACCCAGGTCGGGGCCAGCCGGAGGATGCCTTCGCCGGCGTCGAGGGCCGCGCGGACGCGCGCGCCGAGGTGCTGATCGCTCATCCGTCCCCATCTCCCGCCCGGGTGCCGGGCATGACCCGCGACGCGCCCCTCGCCGTCTCGCCGAATCGACCCTCGGGCGCGCCGGAAGTCCCCGTTGTAAAGCGGGGCTCGGGGCGAAGCAAGGGGTAAACGCCGCGATCGGGGCGATCGGCGAGAGGAGCTCGGGGTCAGAAGGAGCAAGTCTGGTTGGACCGGGCGATCACCAGATTGGGGAGCCCGAGGGACTCCAGCTCGGCGATGATCTGGGTCCGGTAGCGGGGCTTGATGTGGACCACCAGGAGCTCGACGTCGTCGCGGCCGAGCTTCCGGGCCTCCTCGCCGAACAGGGCGGGGGTCAGGTGCTTGGAGAGGTTGGCCAGGTCGGTCATCGCGTTGGGGAACGAGGCTTCGAGGTAGACCGCCTTGAGCCCCGGCGTCTCGCGGGCGACCCGCCAGAGCTCCTCGGTGGGCCCGGTGTCGGAGGCGAAGATCACCGCCGATCCGGAGTCCTCGATCAGGAAGCCCAGGGTGGGGACCAGGTGGTTCACGGCGATCGGCGTGATCTTGAGGCCCAGAACCTCGACCGGCCGGCCGGGCTCGATCTGGTCGAGCTTCAGGAAGTGACCGACGTTGGCCCTGGACATCCCGATGAAGTCGGGCCAGACCCGCCCGTTGAAGATGTCGCGTTGGAGGCTGTCCAGCACGACGTCGCTGCCGTGGATCGTCACGCAGTCGGGCCCGCCCTCGAAGGCGTTCTCGACGAAGATCGGTAGCGAAGCCACGTGGTCGGCGTGGGTGTGGGAAATGAAAACGTGCTTGACCTTGGCCTGCTGCTCCGGCGAACCGTAGAAGCCCAGCCCCCCCGCGTCGATGGCCACGCAGTCGTCGATCAAATAGGAAATCAGGTACTGATTCTGTTCCACGCCGTCCATTGACATCGAGGATGGGATCAGCGTGATCTTCACGAGACGACTCCCGCAATGAGGATTTTCCCCAGGTTAACACCTTTTCCGCGACCGTCAACGGCGAACTTCCTCCGCCCGGGCGGGGGGGACCGCCCAGGGCGAGGTTGACGATCACGCGGGAGGCTCCGGTCAGTGACGGGTCCGGGCCCCGCCCGGCTTCCGGCGGGGACCGACGACGACCCTCACGTCGCTAATGGCGACCTGGCCGAAGGGGTTGGTGACCGCGACCCGGAGGGTGTAAGTCCCGGGCTTCCCGAAGGAGGCGGCGACGACCCCGGAGCCGCCGGTCCCGTTCGGGCGGAACGACGGCGACCCGGCCCCCGGCGGGGCCCCGACCGTCGACCAGGTGTACGTCAGGGCCGACGGCCCGAAGGCCGGGTCGAAGGCGACGACGCCCAGGAAGTCGGGCCCGCCCACCGTCGGCGAGGCTGACGAGAACGGCTCGACCGCGATCCTCGGCACCGGGAGGACGACGCCCACGGTCACGTCGCTGGCCGTCGAGCCCCCCAGGGCGTCCCCGATCGCGACCCGGAACGTGTAGGCCCCCGGCGCGGCGATCCCGACCGCGACCAGGTTCGAGGTCCCGGTCCGGTTGGGGCTGAACACCGGGGCCGGCGCCCCCGGCGGCCCGGCGAGCGTCGACCAGGTGTAGGTCAGCCCCGAGGCGCCGAGCCCGGAGGTCCCGACGACCCCCAGGAGGTCGAACCCGCCCACCGTCGGCGAGGGGGACGGGAACGCCGGGACCACGACGACCGGAGCCGTCGGAGCCGTCGGCGGCTCCGGCGGGATCGGCGAGGGGCCCGCCGGGGTGGTCGGGGGCGTCGGGGTGGCGGAGGGGAGCAGCCCGAAGACGGCGACCCCGTCCTGCGTCCCGACCAGGACCCGGCCGTCGGCGACGATCGGGGTGATGAATTTATTGCCCGGGCCGAAGTGGTCGCCCCCGCCGGGGGCCTGGTTGCTGTTGTAAAGCTCGTCGCCGAGGTTGGCGGCGTCGAAGGCGCGGAGGACGGCGGTTGGACCGTTCCCCACGGCCCAGACGATCCCGCCCGAGGTGCCATTGGCCGAGACGGTCGGCGAGGTCCCGGGGTAGATGAAGGGCTCGGGCGAGGCCGAGGTCGGGGCCTCCGAGAGCCGGCCGCCGGCGATCGCGAACGACCGGAGCGTGGCCCCCACGCCGCCGAAGTAGACGTGGCCATCGAAGTAGGCCGGCGAGCCGAACTCGGGGCCGCCCAGGGCGCCGGCGATCTCCTGGTGGATCGGGTTCGAGGTCGCCCCCTGGTGGCCCAGGCCGTTCCGATCGACGACGTAGACGTTGCCGTCCTTGCCCGACCCCACGGCCAGTTGCACGGTCCGGCCCGAGGCGTCGGCGAGGTCGGGCAGCAGGACGAGGCCGCTGGAGCCGAGGTCGTGGTCGGTGTCGGAGAGGGCCTGCTGGTTGAACGGGGTGAAATAATCGGCGACGGCCAGGCCGCCGGCGGTGGAAAGCTTGAGGTACGAGTCGCCGTAGTCGCCGGCCGACGGGTCGAACGGCCCGTTCGCCGAGAGGTTGTACAGGTGGCCCGAGGCGTCGGCGGCGAACCCCGCCCCGCTGTTCCAGAAGGAGTTGCCCGAGGCCCCGACGCCGTTGGCGGCCGACGGCCTGCCGTTGGGGTCGACGTTGAGGACCGAGGCCAAACCCAGGTCGCCCGCGCGGAAACCGATGACCCAGCCGGTATACGGCGGGCTGTCGCTGTGCGAGGACCAGCCGGTGTAGATCACCCCATTCTCGAGCGTCAGCGCGTCCCGCTCGACGTACTTCGCGGAGTCGAAGATCACGCTGGTCCCATCGCCGCCGGGCCCCGCGCCGGGGAACCGGATCCTCGAGTCGATCGAGTCCGGGGCCACCCTGTCGGCGCCGGTGGCGAGGTCGAGGGCGTGGATCCGCTGGTAATAGACGGGAGACCCGCCGCCGACGGCCTTGCTCATCGCCACCACGTCGATGGTTCCGTTGGAGGGGTCGATCACCGGGGTGGAGGTGATCCCGATCGTGGGCGCGACCTGGTCGCTACCGAAGTCGGCGGCGGGGACGGCCGTCTCGCCCGGGCCCAGGAGGGGATGGACGCCGCCCGAGGGGCCGTCGTGCCAGAGGAGGACGCCGGTGTCGGCGTCGAAGGCATAGAGGCTGTCGGCCTCGGTGGCCACATACACGACGTTATGCGTCCCCTGACCGGGGATCGTTACCCCGGATTTGTACAGCGGCTGGGCGTCGACCTTGCCGTCCGCCGCGAGGAAGCCGACCTTGCCGAAGCCGCCCGGGTTGACGTCCGAGGGGGTCAGGGTCGTCTCGGCGAGGTCGGCGCTGGTCCGGGAGTTGTTCTCGTGGTACGTCAGGACGTCGGCGTTGAGCAGGAGGCGGCCCTCCAGCGCCAGGATCGAGGGGCGGAATCGGCCGAGGCGGCCTGTCCCGCGGTGCTTGTCGGGGCTCAATGGCCCCTCCGATGGTGCGTCAAGAGGTACTCGAACTCTTTGGTCAGCAACCATTTTCGATCCCGGATAGCCTCTGAGCAAAGATGCCAGATAGCCTCCGGGTCGAGGGGTCCGGGCCGATCAGCGGGCGAAGACGTCATCGGGCAGGTCGTCGTGCTGCCGGGGCGGCCGGGTCCAGCCGGCGAAGAGGGCGTCGGGGACGACGAAGACCGGCCCATCGCCGGACTTCGAGGTGGTGGCCAGGAGCAGCCCGGGGGCCGCCGGGTCGCCGATCCGAAGCTCAAGGGCCGGCGTCCCGTCGTCCAGCTCGACCCGGATCGCGAAGCGGGGCGGGTTCAGGCCGAACCCGGCGGGGATCGGGCCGAGGTACTGGGCGAATCGCGTCGTGGTGAGGTCCGAGGCGGCCTTCAGGAGCGGGCCGACCCGGCCGGGGTTGAAGTCGGGGGCATCGACCGCGCCCTCGGCGGACCAGTCGCGCCGGCCGTCCTTCTCGGCCGGGGTCAGCGAGAACGAGCGGCCGGGCCAGGCGAGCTGGACTCTCCGGACGTGCGCCAGGTCGAAGGCCAGGACCCGGTGATCGTGGTACTCGGCGTCGATCGTCCCGAGCGATTCGGGCCCGAGCGTGAAGATGAGCGATCGGCCCGAGACGGTCGC
>JAABUP010002717.1_pt1 | contig 33306 bp, 49 predicted proteins | sample 5559201 | NCBI WGS metagenome assembly JAABUP01 (sample SAMN10711887, study PRJNA513373) | rock metagenome | isolation source: Antarctica rocks | place: Antarctica
GTTGCTGGCTGCTTAGCCTTGCCATGACATGCAGCCTCCCTTGAATCTGTGATCTTTAATAATTGAGGAGTCAGGCTTGCTGTGTACAGCTGTCATAGAGTGGGAGCATGAGTTGGACACTCGGCTCAACAATGTCTCAGGCCGCTCGCAATTTCAAATTATGGTTTGAATACCCTATATATCTGCCATGCCTTTTCATCCCTCCTGTGTCTCCACAATCTTTTGATCCTGCTTTTGCAGATCTTAGTGATGGTATTTTTGCATCTTGTGCAGCAGCAATGTGGTGCAACTGTGAAGCTTCCCTGCCTTCTTCTGCCCTGTTGCTAGCATGACTGTTCATGGGTCTGACTGTGTGATAGTATGGTCCAGGGTAAGGGAGACCCCCAGGCTTGGAACTCCTCCTCTCATGGGGCAGGCAGAGCCATGTCACGTACCAGAGCCAAGGCTACCATCACGCAGGTGCTGTGCTATGCCATGCCGTGCTGTGCCATGCTGTGCTGTGCCGTGCCGTCGCTGTGCTGTGCTGTGCTGTGCTGTGCTGTGCTGTGCTGTGCTGTGCTGTGCTGTGCTGTGCTGCCGTCTGCATGTTGTTCTCATGCTGCCACTGCGATTGCAAGCTGCCTGTGTGACGTGCACGTCAACACTCAGACTTTGCGCCACTAGCGAAGCTTGCCCTAACATTGACTGACTGTTGCTGTCTGATGACATGCAGAAGCAGTTCACGGACAGCATGGTGGGCATTGTATGCGACACAGATTTTGGTGTCATAGATGAGGCCCCACAGGCCTATAAAGACTTGACCACTGTCATGGCCAACCAGGAAGACATGGTGGATGTGGTGCATCGATTGCTGCCCATTATCAACGTGAAAGGGTTTGAGAGGGGTGGGGGAGGGGGCTGGAAGAAGGCAAAAGGAAAGCGCAAGCAGGGTCAGTAAGGAACACTGTGTGCAAGTACATGTTGTACAATATGACGCACAGTGTCTGACAGTACAAATTTTGTGGCTGTGTGATTCAAACATCTGTGTTGTCGAGCAGAGAAGGAGGTGTGTACAGATGTTTGTTCACCAGATGGTACGTTGTGTTTGATATGTTTAAGCGTAGTACGTCAGTCGGCTCAAATATCTTTCTTTAGCTTGCCCCAGCCATTTTGCATCAATCCACAATTCTTGCAGTACACGTTCTGATGAAGCTGGACACGTATTGTATGCATCCATGCTTAGTTAAAGAGGGGGGGACTGTTGTCATCAGCAAATTTTGTTGTAGTGATGTGAAAAGCTTTCTGCACCTGTTTTGCTCTCTGAACGAAACGGCGGTCGTCTAGCCAAAAGCTACAGTTTGCGCTGTAAGTCTTTGAATGGTTTTACGTGCTGAATCCATACAAATCCAACTTCCACAGCATAAGCACAGGCATAGCCAGGCGTTTTCAAAACGCTTTGAAACGCTTCTCTGAAGTTGAAACGCTGCACGAAACGCTCGCACACTATTTGCCTTCCCTTGCAACCTTCTCGGGAACCGGAATCGCCTGTGGAGCCAACCGAGTGATGCTTGGTCTGTGTGATGTGTAGTTTCAGCATGCGATCATGCGCGTCTCATAAGCCCAATACGCCACAAAGATCTTCTGTGAGAATTTTTGGACAGCGACTACCAAGAGTGCCTTCACATCGGCCCATCGGGAGTACACGTCGTCCCCTCCGCCCCGTTTCCGTGTTGAAACAAACGGAGACATTAACCGGATGTGGTGGTGGAGGCGGAGGTGGAGTCGGAGGTTCACCCAGGAGATGGTGGGGCTCGGATGGTACAACTCAACGACTTGCCATGATCTGGGAACCAGCAGTGACAAGCTAAGCGGTCTATGCAGTGTCTATTCACACTCCTGCCCATTTGCAATGCTTTTGTGCAGGCAATGGCCCCTCCAGGTTCCGTACATCATTACTATGCTTACTCTGTGCATGCCAAGCACTGGAGGCTCAAGCTTCACCAAACAGAAGACGTAACAAAAATCAGCGGTCTTTTGGTTGGAGCCATGATCCAGAAGTAAATCAGTATGCAACAAATCTGACAGACTTAGCATGGCCAGTGCTGCAAAATCTTGGTTTCAGCGGGCTTGTAGGAATTGTATGTGCTGTTGCTTTCAAGGTAGGCATTGTGGGTCTTAAGCCATGTAATCTGCTGTTGTGTGACATCGCCACCATGAAAGACACATGTTGGTGATATTAAGTTTTGCATGCAAGCACCCTGGTGTGCTGCAGGCAATTGGCAGGGCTGTTGCAATAGGGCTTGGCACCACATTTGCTGTGGTTCAGGTTTGGACATCAATCCTTTCTTCAGACATATGCTTTGTCGCTGCCAATCACATGGTGACGGCATATCTGGTTGCAGTAGCTGCTGGCATACGGAGGCTTTGTAACTGTGCAATGGTCCAAAATTCATGAGGACATTTTGAGGATGTGTGATGTGGATGGTGATGGGTGAGCTGCAGCCTGAAATTTGCCTTGCACTGACTGACCACACTAAGCTGAATTCTGCCTGCAAGGCAAGGCAAGCCAAAGTGGCCCAAAGAGCAGCACCAAATCCTGTCTGCTTTTTTACCGTTGCAGGCAATTTGGGGCTGCAGACATGCATAGTGCCATTGGCAGTCTTTTGGCAATGTTATCTCAGGTAATTTGCTGGTGTTGACTGACAACAAGGCAGCAAGTGTGACATATTCTGGCAGTTGATGCAGTGGGCTGCATGTCTCTTTGCCAAGAGCTAATCTAGCCTGCACTAAATACCTTCATTGCTGGTGTCCAATGTGCAGGGACTGCCAAGCGTCAGTGGATTCTGTCTGGGTTTTGGGCTTGGTCTACGCTTCTAATCTGGCTCAAAGTTCAAATGCAGCTCATTTAATGCGCAGCCCAACACCACTCATCAAAGCTCCCTTTCATTGTCTGAGTTGCTTCTTGGAATACATTCCTTGCTTTGCAAATTGCCCAGATCACTCATCTCGGTCACTCAATATTGGTCGCACCCAGTGACAGGTTGTCAGACCAGGACACAATGCATGTGCACGATATGCAATACATTAGCTTCATGTCGCACAGGACCTGGTGTGCAAAACAGCATTACCATTGTGACAGCAAGAGTCACATCCGATTCACACAAAGGTCATGACAGTGTAAGCCGCGTCCAAACATGGACTGACATGTGTGGTTGACAAGCATGGCATCATCACGGCCTCTCAAGCATTGCTTTTGTAGCATTTTGGAACAAAACAAGCTTGCCTAGCACATCAGCAGCTTGTACAGCAAACTCAACAGCAGTCGCACTGACTGGAATCTCTAACTGTGTCACTCTGAACTGATGCGCTGATGCTGTTCCAAGCCAGATCCAGCCTTGATTATGGTCATACATGGACAATGGAAGATCTGCGTTGGAGCTAGCAGGATCAACAAGTCTGTAGAAAACCTCGAATTTGCTGACTGTGCCAACGACATCTGGCGGGAAGCCTAAGGTGATATACAACCAGATCATTTTGGCTGTGTTTGTGCTGGCACCACTGGCTGCTGTATTTGCTTGGGCGCGATCTTGCTGTGACATCTGTTGTGGTGCTTCACTGCCTGAGCATCACGCAGAAGCTGATGCACATGGTGCCATCCATCAGACTGGTGCACATGGCTGCCAATGCATCAGCCACCTGATCAAGGATTGTACATTGTAGTGGTTCTTGGGATCAATCACAGCAGTTGCATCAGACAGGGTCACCTGGGCATCCAGTGCATGCTTAGCTTGCAGCAGCAGCAGCATAAACGCATCGGACTCATGCAGTCAGGAACAGTACAAGCACCAAAGCATACGTGAGCCAACATCAATCATCAGTGCACTGTTGAAAACCTATGTATGTGATTGTGTCAAGAAAGTTGGGGCTGACTGCCTGACCTGGTGCTGTTGGAGATTCATCAGGGTCTTGCTCTGAAGCAGAGGCAGGACGCTCTTCACCAGAGTCTGCACTTCTTGAAGGCGCCGTCCATATCACATCTGAGAAGGTAATCCTGCTGATACTGGGAACCCGAATGACTGACTCCCACTCGGTGAGATCTATCTGGCCTGCAGCGCCAGAAGGAACATAAGTATGCAAAATGGCCTAAATCGCAACAGACTGGGAAGACAGGTGCATGGGGTGACCGTGTACACTACAGCAGTCTTTTGAAACTGCATTGAGGGATCTGAGGAGGCTGTGTAGCATGCAGCAGAAGGTATATTTGGGCAATGGCAAGCAGCACCTGCAGCTAACACAACACATGATAAAACACCGTCCTGCGGCATTGACTGGTGTGTAGGAGCGACACACGTGCTACACTGACTGTGTAATTCCTAGAAGGGCTACTGACGGTCCAGACAGGCTGATTACAGAAGCAAAGGGTAGTGCAGTTTACACGGTCGGTGGAAATTCGTGAGGATGATTCACATGAACCGAGTAATTACAGAGCCTGTTGCAATGACTCAAGGGACGTAGAAAAGAGGCGCGTAAAGAGGTCAGCAGAGCTGCACTGGGTCCATAGCTGTGCTGAGATGCGGCCATGCAATGCACATGAGAGGGACACATCCAGGTATCATGCACATGACAGTCTCACACTGAGATGCTTGCAGCGAGTGAGCATGTGTGTGTTTTGACTCACCTACATAGCCCAAGCAGTTGTCAGCAGATGTGATGACAGCATCAGGCTTGACAGGAGTCACTGCTGCCACTTCCATACTGCGCAAAGTGAGATGGGCATAGTCTGGTAGGTGAGATGGCAGCCTGTAGTACACCGTCAGCCAGCCATTGCTGTGCTGCACAGTGCGTTCTTCACACCTGTGCATGATGACACAGCTTCACTATGCTGAAGGCTGTCTGCCTTCAGTAAGATGTGTACTCTTCATGAGGTCAAGTATGAACTTGCGGAGTTAAGCACAGCATGAAAATACCAAATTTGTTCCAGCGAAATGGTGCATTTCAGTCCTTGCTGGAATGACATGGGGGCTGAGGAGTTTGCCCAGATTTTGGTGAGGGATGTGTTCAGGCATCATGGGCTTCCCCAATTGCTGAGGTCTGATAGAGATAAGCTCCGAAACCAGCAGACAACCAAGCACAATGACCCCTACCATGGAATCTCAGAGTTGTCAACTCCTCATTGTTCAATGCGGCGTGCTCCTCCGTTTTGTTAACGCCGAAAGCAATGACCGCATGGAGGAGCATGCCCCAATGAACAATGAGGAGATGCCGACTCTGGGATTCCGTGAGGGGTCATCGTGCTGGGATGTCTGCTTGCAAGTAAAAGGCCTAGAGCTAGCATGCATTTGCAGTTCTGATCAGGCACAGCATCATCACAATGTGCTACAGGAGGACTCCTGCATTGCAAGTTGCCTCATTCAACATTGTGCATGTTGCATGTAATCTGTCGAGACGAAACAGCAGCATGCTGTGTTGTGCTGAGGACTCACTGCTCCACAGGAATCTGTGCTGTGTCCACATCTGGGCTGACAAGGGAGACTCCGTGAGGCTGCAACATGGCAAGCATGCGGGCAGCACCTGAACCAGCAACGGCATCATAAGACGCTTTGCCACTTTCAGCAGAGGCAACATCATAATAAGCACTGAGACATGTAACGACACTGGCAGCAACAGCAGAGGCAAACAGTAGCAGCAGAGGCAATGACAGCAACAGCAGAGGGAACATCTGCTCTGCAGTGACATCTGCATCAGCATTGACAGCACTAGTAGGAATTGCATCAGCCTGGCAGGGATAAGAGCTCTAGTACTGGCTTGGACAGCACCGGCAGTATTTGCATTTGGGTAGCAGCATCAGCAATAGCGCACACAGTATTAGCAGCAGCTCAAGTAGATGCAGCAGGAGCATCATAGCTGACGCACCTTTAGTGTGACTGCTGGAAGCAGCAGAGGCAGAGGCAGTCGCAGTGTTGCTGGGCTCCATCCAGCACCACAGCTCCAGGTGGGTAGGGGTGAGGTGGGCAGGGGGCTTGTAGGTGAAGCTGACATGCAGGCCTGGCTTAGGGATGAGCAGATCGGCTGTGAAGATCTCCAGTGATGCTGATGCGCCCGGCGCCACATTGCCTGCAGAGGAGACATGCCTGTACTCAGCTGCACTGTGTCATGGTAAGTCAATACAGAATGGCGTAGTGCAAAACGCTTAGGAAACAAATGCTGCAACTCCATTTTTAGTCCAGCGCTGATTGAAAATGGACCCATATGAAATCCGCGATAAAGTGAAGTGAGAGTTGCAGTGACTGCATGAAATCGAATAATGAACAGGAAGCAGCATAGCCTTGGGGGCCGCAAAGTCATGGTCACACCTGAAGTGCAAGTTTGCCCCAGATGCAGACCCACCATGACACTAACAACAGCAATACACAAGCATCAGTGTATGCAATGCATGCAGTTGCACCTTTAATCTGCAGGCAACTGCCGGATCTGAAAGCAAAGTCGCTGCATAGAGAGGCGACAAGTGGTGGCTGATCAGACAGCTGAGTCTGAAAGCGGCCGGTGAAGGGGTCAAGTCTGGCGCTTGGCAGCCGCATGGTGGGCTGAGGAGACTGACAAGATAGGTTGTACCATGCCTGCTGACTTTGCATTTCACCCTGCAGCACAAATACAAAGACATGCTTTTGAAGTGCTTGAATAGCTTTGGTTACGATGCAGATGGCGCCCTGGCACCTGAGGTTGCCAAGTGGCGCTGTACAAGCCATGTGTGCAGATGTGACAAAAGTGGCAACTGGCATTGAGCTCTGCTGGTGAGAGCGCTGGCGCACTTTGTACTACATGTATGTTGTTCAGAGGGGATAGCCAACCCAAAGCAAGCCGCACAGATTGGCAAGACTGCAGGAGTAAGAACAGCCTCATGCCTGCTGTGGACTTGCATGCATTGTTGACATTCAGTTTGGATGGACGCCATTGATCTTGAGGCACAGTTGACAACACAGGAGCCAACAGGCTGGAATCCTATTGTCCATCAGGAACTCCAGAATGGTGTGCAAGGCTAACCTCTGAGAACCGGGCACTGCCTGCACCTTGGTCAAAGCAAGTGCTGAAGGGCAGCTGGCACACCAGAGCCCTGGGCGCTTCCCAGCAGGCCTCAATCTTGTTCCAAAACTGTTGCTGCCTCTGAAGCCAGTCTAGACGGTTGCCGACTTCCCATACCCAAGCAGGCGCAAATAGGGCAGCAGATAACCCTGAACGTGGGAGATGATTCAAACACTGCAACCTGTTGAGCGTGTCTGTGTTGTTGCCACTGACTGTTACAGCTGTGTGTCTTGTTGCACAGAGCACACTTGCTCAACACAGGTGTCTCATGTCCTCAAGGAGCCGCATGCTTTTGGACATTTGGGTTGTAAATCCTAAACCCTGGAAATCAATTTTTTTTGGCACTTCCATATAGATCGAGAGCTTGTGATCTTGCACATAGTATTGATTGGTCTTGAAAAGGTGTGCACTTCTGCACAAGTTTGCTTTACACAGATCTGCACTGAGCATCACAGGCAGATGCTACAAGCAATGCCTGACACATCATGCATGACACACAAGAGAGCACGCTGCTCATAGCCATCAATATCAGAACCCGATTCATGCTGTTCTTGAAGCTGATCATGAGGGCAGCTAATACACAGTCAATGGCTGTCAATGATTGTCATGGCTCAGTGTGTGACTAGCTACAGTCAAGTGTAAGCTGCAAAGACAGGCAAGAAAGATACAAGCGCAGGCCTGACCTGCTGATCGTGCAGCAGTCAAGGCAACGTCACATGTCATGCCGCCACCCCCGTAGGTGTTTCTACCAAACACGTCCACGCCCATGTACACATCATGCTTTCTTGCCCCTGCCACAGCTGCAGCCTGAGCAGGTGTGTCCTCCTTCCAAGTGTAGTTGATGAATACGGCATCTGCCGCTTCAAAGAAGGGCAGATTCAGGTCATTCACAGTGTCCTGCCACTCCAGAATGCCTTCTGTGGTCACGGCATCATACCTGTAAAGGACTGATGGCATCATCTGTGCTGTGCGTCTCGCTCACTTGTCACTTTCTTGAATTATGTCAATCCACACTCCATACATGAGCCTACCATCACGACATAAGAGTGGCATGTGACTGACACAAGTAGCCTGGTCGACAGGCTACAGAACGGCATCCATTCGCTTTCTCAGCAGAGTGGCTTACCAGACAACTTGAGAGCCAGGGACCATCTCATGCATGACCTTCCTCAAAACCCTGCAGCCACGTGACACTTTGCAACCAGCTGACACTGCAGTCAAATTTCTATCCACATGAAGACAGACCTGAAACAACTAGGGACAGAAGCATGAAATATTGGGGTACACACAACCAGTGTACTGAACAGCCAGCAGTCGCATTGTGGACTATCTACAAGAGCTTTGTTGCATTTGACTGACGGCGGAAATACAAGCAGCCATTTGCCTGACACATAATCTATATAACACACACTGTCAAGGCTGAACAAACACTGTACCGGTCAGTAAGCTTGCTATGTCTCCTTTGTCTGATGCACAAGCAGAGGGCGCATCTAAACATTGTGATCCTATGTAAATGATCAAACATTTGCAGCAAGAAGTGTTAAGATTGCTGGCTGTTCCTAGCTTGCCTGATGAAGTGAATGAGGTTTGGGATCAAGCGCTGCAAGACTGGATTCTCAATGTTTAGCAGCCAGCCATCAAAGCCGTAGTAAGCTGCAATCTGAGCTAGCTGCATGGCAGCAGCCTCGGCACTCTGCTCTGTCCACAGCAGCAGCTCACACAACAGAGAGCCTGACTCCCACTCTGTGATGAAGGTGCCCAAGATCTGCATGCAGCCTGCTATTGGCTCTGATGTTGACTTGCCATCAATAATGCACACACATGTCCAGCATGAATCAAGCAGAGCTCCTGAGACATGGTTTCTTCTCTCAGTGTTACTTCACACAGAGTGTAAGAGCCCTGTCAGCGCAGAAGGAAGAATGCATACTCTCATGCCTTCCGAGCGTTTGCTGCACTAACAGCACATGCTGTCCTTGCTATGACAGTAACAACATCACAAATGGCAGTCATTGCTGCAGATGTAACCCATGCGTGCACAGCTTCTTGGTTCTTGGGTCAGACAAGTGGCCAAAATCTGACTTTGTGGGAGAACTTGCAGGTGCCTCACTGGGACAGCATTGCTGTGAGCTGCATTGGTCCAGCCAGGTGGGGGAATGGTGACCAAGGCATGACTGAAATACACAAATGTGTCAATGCTGCTCCACTGCGTCAGTCTGTAGTAGTCTGAATCCTGATCGCCTTGCGGCAAGGCATCTGAGTGGTAGTTGCCATGCAAGTCATGACAAACCAGTAATCGGGGACGGTCTGGTTGATGATCTAGACTCTTTGCCTGCGCAAAAAAGCACTGCATGTGATTTATACTTCTGATGTCAGGTGAGCCCAACACTCATGCATGCATCCCATACATTCAAAACATGGTGAGCTCGTGGACAACATGAGCAGGCTGAAAAGCATGTACCTTTGGCAAGGGCACTGTGGCTTTCAGCATACTGTGAAAAGGCTGTGAAACAGCTTGCCAGCTCAGTAGCTCATGCAATGATTTCAATGGGGCTACAGCCGGAGGTGCTTTCCACGGGTCTCGTGTGTGAACCATTGGCGGTTGAGCTGGGGTCCTGTATGAAAGCATTACAGCAGGCTGAGGTCACAGCAAAATTGCAGAGACAGTGACATGTGTGCTGCTGTTGTGAGACAAGTGCATGCGAAGTTGTACACCTCACCTGAGAGGTGTCAGGCCTGTTGCATAAGCCCTTTGGCGCAACAACTTCAGCTGTCTGTGGATCCTGTGCAAATACTCAGCAAGCTGTTGCTGCAGCCATATCTGCAACCCGCAGTCCTGGCATCAGCTTGGTCTGGAAAACACATGCAGCTTACTGGCTGGCAAACAGTTGTGCAGCCATGAAGCCACCTTCATCGTTTCTCAGTGCTTTCCTTAGCCACACGTGGAGTCATGACCCAGCGGCCAACCATGTACATCCCACTCAAGGACAATGTAGCACCGATGCCTGCCACAACCAGTATGTGCCTTGACAGGTGCTTACCGCCCGGCTGAAACACCAAGGCCATGGCGCAAGCACTTATATATTGGTCTCAGCGGAGGCCAGTAACATTTCGCAACAATTTCGTGAACTGTTCACAGAGCCTACGTCACTGCAAAGCGCTGCGATCCTTGATCTTCAGCATGCTTCCAAAAAAGCAGTCACGGCGCATAAAAACGGCAAAGACAGCTGCCCTGGAAAGACAACCTGAACCTTGCTGCAGGACCATAGCCCACAGCTTGCCACAACGCAACGCGGCACATATGGTCAAACCTCGAAGGTGCAGCTGCAGACTTGCTGCGCTCACGTGCATACAGATCAGTCACAATCAGGCTTCCTATGGCGGAACTTTCTGACTCATTGAAGCTCGAGGACTGTACTGAGCGGCAATCGCGCACCGCTCGGCACTAAGCTTGACAGTCCAAATGGCGCTATTTGGTCCACGCTTTGATCTGGAGGCTGGCGAAGCAGTGCCAGCCGCCTGGACTGGCAGCCTGCAACCAGGGCCCCCGCCAGTTTTGAGGCACAGAGCACAAGCCAGCCAGCGCTTCATCGTAGGTAAGACTTGCAGCAGTGTTTGCAGACTCGACCACCTCGAACGCCCTCAAATGAGCTTCGAAGTGTGTCTCAACGGTCCTGCTCGGATCTCGGTTACCTGAGTTGCTCGTAGTCACACGGTTTACTCTTCGCCTAGTGACACCCGAAGCGGCATGCAGGCGTAGTAATTTTGCTGTTCCTGGCTGGTCTTGTTCCCTTTTCATCGGTGTTATTTCTTCTGCTGGCGCTATTCGCTTTGGCGAGCTGCATACAGTACAACGCCATTATCAGACAAGAGGCAGACCAGCACTCGAACAATGAGCCAACCTTGCAAACACAAAACCGACGAATCAATCAGTCGTTCCATCACGCAGCTGTACTGTCGATGATGGGCACACTTGGGCTGAACAGCCCAGCTCTGAACAATTTGCGGCTAGCTATGCTAAACAGGGATTTTGACGATTCTGGTAAGCAGCCTTGCTCATCAAGGCACAGCATCTTATGCAAAACCCTCAGGAAGTTTGCCACGTCATGAGAGCGATGCAGAAGTGGCTGAAACATAGCGGAAATGCTATATTCGGCCACTTGTTATGCCCCGCCACATATTATGCCCCGCTACTTGTCATGCCCCGCTCTTACATGTATACAGGATGCTAATCTGAAGTCATTTTCATCAGTGTAGGATGTGCTTGTTCTTTGTCTGTGAGTGCTGTTGCATTGTGACACTCTCTGACCATGCCTTTGCAGACTATGAAGTGCTCCTTCAGCTTGATCAACCAGGCGATCAAGGGCCACAACAGTCAACAGCTTCTGAAGCGCAACTTGCATCTGTACCTTCCTTCACGTACCAAGTGGACCAGGTATGCCTGCACGCTTGTCGCTACAATCACCTCAAGCAACCTGAGCTCACCAGTCTTTTGCAATGATGTGCTGGCAAGATGCTGCAGCAGTGCATGATCATGCAACGCATGGTGAAGCTGCAGACTTGTGCCATGTGCAGTCAGCTAATGTGGAGACATGCAGTTATCAAAATCTGCTTGCACATCAGTGACACAGTTGAGGATGTCATGACCAGTTAGCCAGTTTCCAACAAACACATCAGTTGCCTGCTTTTACAAAGAGATTTTGCTACTATGCAGAAAGCACCGTCAGATGACAGTGGCGATGGCAACAAGACTGTGTGCAGCGTCTGTCTGGATTCATTCACTCATGGGGACCAACTGAGCATTTTGCCATGCAGTCATAAGTTTCACACAAAATGCATACAGCCATGGTTGCGCCAAAGTGGCTTGCGATCGCAATGCCCACTGTGCAAATTGCCGGTGTTTGATGATACCTAGCAGTTTTGGGCAACCTTGTATGTGCTTGACCAAATGCATGACATGTTCTGTTTACACTGTAGTATAGTGTCATCACTTGATGCTTTAGGCCAACACATGCGCAGCTTTCGAGTATCTTGAAGTATATGAAGTATTTTTCTGTTCCACTTTCATGGATATCCATACTTGCGTGCAGACATCAGCCCATGTGACTCTATCAGAGTGCTTTTTAAAGGGGCACAGACCTGGAGGTGTTGGATTGCCCTGTTTTGTGCACAGGTCCCCAGGCATTTCACAAAGATGCGCCATTTGTATCACGCCCTGTAGACAAGTGCTGTAAGCATGTTTACAGTACCATTAGGGAATGCAGTCAGCTCCTTCCAGAGAGCAGTTGGGAGTACACGCCCTTTGGGATATCAGATGCATCACAGGATTCCGGGATCCCCACCATAATACAACACCCAAATCAAATACCAAACTTTGCCTTTCTGATGGCACCAAGATGGGTTTGAGTGCATTGAATGTAACATAACTCAATGGCAGAACGCAAGTCACACAAAAGGAGTATAAATGTAGGTATACCCCAGCTAGAAAGAGCAATAACGCTAAACTGTGCCATGATGGCCGATCATAATCTACAAAATCTCTATGATCCAGGCATTTTACCAAGCTCTACAAATGAGTGTATCCTTGGGAACGTGTATCTGAGATCCAATCTATCAAGGGAACCTACAAAACATTCCTAGTTCACAATCACACATTATATTTTTGCCAGCACGCTGGCATTGTCCAGGGCTTTGTTGGATCTGACCAGCATCGATGATATACGTATTGCTAGGTGTATCCATGGATATCTATATAGATCAATAGACACAGCACTAAGGTACATCATTAGGTGAAGCTGCATGCATCATATGAGCATATATATATCACCATCACCATCACTAGGTCAAGCTGCATGCTGTTGAAACAACGCAACATCAGTGGCGAGCTTGCTAGCCTCCCGGTATTTGTGGCAGACGTATGCGTCTTTAGCATGAAACAGGACAAATACAATGCTCTTTTGCTGTGCTATCAAGTCTGAGTGCAAACAGCAACGAAATCAGTCTAATTTGCATTGCAAGCGCACAGTACATGGCTACAAGATCAGCAAGACAGATCAAATGCCATACAGGGCAGACTGGTGTTAACGGGACAGGGCATGTACTGCCTTGCTGTTCAGATCATAGTCCTCCCTAGTGTAATATTCTGCTAAAAGCCTATAGATGTATGATGGCGTGTAACCGCCAGTATCCGTGACAAACAAGCTGATGAGTTCTGGTGGAACGTAGTCAAACATGGGGTTGGGTACATGGACATAGACATCCTCTGGAGCAGTGCCATCTTCTAAATCACCGGGGAAGGCTTCTGCCACCACATCAAAGTCTATGATCTCTGCTGGCGACTGCAGGCAAAAAGCAATGTCTTGGCATGTGGCTACTGTACAGCAGCACACAAAGCAAAACACCAGAGTGTGTTTTGATGGTGATGCATAGCAAGCCTGCATTTTGTTTTGGGCAATCACAGTATCAAGCAACAAGCTGCATGACACAGTATGCACAAAAGTTTTAAGCCATCAGCTCCCTGGCAGGTATAGCTCAGCAGTTATATTGGACGTTTCAAGCATAAACATTGCATGAGATACTCGGGGATGTTGTTGATGTAAACATGAAGGCAGTTTGTGCCGCACATAGTTGTTGCTTCATAGAGATTGGCGTCACCAATAAGCAAGCAAGGGTGCCACAGCACGACACAGGTGAAGCGGTTGCATCAAACCAGCATGAAGGCTAACCCTGAAGTCGTTGAAGGTGACAGAGGGGTCGTGAGGAAACAAGGGGCTCAGCTTGTGCAGGCCGGTCAGCACCACAAAGGGGCAGCTGTGATGCTTGGCCGCCAGAGCAACAACATGTGTCCCCACAGGAGCCATGATGCCGCCATTGGCCAGCACAGTGTGAGTGCCCACCAGCACCTGCACAGGTTACACTGCCTCAGCGGTCATGACGATGCCTCAGTGGTCATGACAGTGCCTCAGCATGGATGACAGTGCCTTGGTGGTGATGACAGTGGCCCAGTGATGATGACAGTGGACAGCATGAGCCATTGTTGTGTAGTGCTACAGATGCCATGAAAGACCAGTGAGGGGGACTGTACCCTGCTGCAAACCTGCAAGCCAGTTGTCCCTCACGGCAGCACCAGTGTCACTGCTGCAGCGACTACTTTTCAGACCTCAGTTGCACAGTTGTGCTGGGAAGCACAGGCTGCTACATGTTCAAGCTGTTTGACTGTGTGTGTGACCAGGGCAGCAGCAGACTGCTGCTGATACGTTAGACATACGCATCACAGCTCTGATTCTCAACAAGTCTCTGTCTGTCTGTCTGTCTGTCTGTCTGTCTGCCTGCCTGCCTGCCCGTCCGTCCGTCCGTCAGAAATGCTGGGTTCAGCTGGATTGTGTCCAGCAGTTACAACAATTTCATGCACTGCATTGCACTGTCTTGCTGTACTGTCTGGTGGATTGGCATCTTGTAAGCTAGCCGCCAGATCAGAGTCAGGCCCATTGTTGAGCATATGGCAGGCCACCGCTGACAGACATGCTTTGATACGAGACACCAAGACCACTGAGAAGAGACGTAAATACACTATGTGGAGGACAAACAGGGGATGCGCGTGGTTCTGACCTTGTTGACTCGAGCCATCATGGCAAAGATGGCAGAGTCAGCAATGGCTGTGGTGTTGATCCCAGCCTGTGCTAGCTGGCGAGCCTGCTGATGGCCCCCATACATGGGCGCCCCTTCTGCCACCACCACCTGCATACACAAGCCGCTGTGCTCTGTGCGCTGCGCAATGAGCACGACTATGAAAGAGCATATGGGTTGATGCCCTGCTGTGCCTGCTGCTGTGCTGTTTGAATGTTTACTGCCTGATTTGCATGTCAGTGCTGTGTGCATGTCTTCCAACTGGTCTTGCTGGTCAGTGGTTGACAGGCTTGGACTTTGGCAAGACCAGATCACTGACCAGAGGGTGTGATGCTGTATGAAACAGACTAGGAAGGCAGACAGCATTGGAGAAGGACCCAGATGCAAGCAGATGGGCATCTTCACGAGCAGCATGAGTTAATTCAGCAGGCAGCTTGCATGCCATACTGCCTTGCTTGCCACGTATGAGTGGCAGTCTGCTGTCCGGACGCAGATCAGGATGGGCTGAAATGTGGGCCAGATCATAGGATCATGCATACAGATGTGCACATCCTCATACCTGTGCGCTCCTGTGTTATCTTGGAGCATTCCAAGCTGTTATGCAGTGGTGCAGACTGTCGCAAGCTGTCACTCACTACACCACAGATCATGCACTGCACACATTTACATTCATTTTCCAAAGAATAGCTCCCATGCATCAGCATATGCAAAGCATCTTGCACTAGACGGTCATGCTGTACCTGAAAGTCGCGCTTCTTGGCTGCCTCTTTGAGGAAAAGCAAGGTGGTGTTTGACATGCCAAACGTCAGTATGACCTCATTTGCATGTATATGGTCTCCAGCCTGCAGGGACACATGGTCACACTATCTCTGCAGCCCTTAAAAGCCAGAGCTGTGTAAGTTTGCGACCGCCAAAAGACACGAGACATCAGCATGAGCAAAACCCCAGATGAGACTGTTTGTGTGACAGCCTCAGATGAGGCTTTTTGCCTGAGATATGCGTTGTCCAAGCAATGCCAATCAGAAGAAAGCCAATGATACGTCATGCACATATTTGATGTCACAACGATTGTATGATCATGTCTACCACTAAGACTGCAACAAGACATGTGGGTGGGTAAGAATGATAGCGATCACAACGCTTGCTCTGTAAATCAGCACAGTAGTATGAAGCGGCAATGGGGTCCACCTGCAAGGCGATGTTGCCATCTATTTCATCTAGCTCATCTATGAGCTCATTGATCTGCTCAATGACAAGATGCTTGCGCTTCCAGACAGGCCCCTTCTTGCTCTTCTTGCTGGTTTCTGCCTCTGTGGTGTGATCAACCTCAGGAGCAAACATGGAAAGACCAGGACCCGGCAATTGATGCTGCTGCGTCACTGGTGGCTGCTGCGTTTGCTCTGTATGCTGTTGCTGTCTCTCCAGATACTGTAGCTGCATCTGCACATAGGCATTGATGACATCATTGTACATTTTTGACCTGTACGCATCTTGTGGCCCACTGTGTGTGGCAAGACCATGACGGGAATCGTAATGAGTCTTGACAAGGCCAGGCAGAAAGTCCTGTTGACCAATCAAACATGATGCAGATGCAGGAGTGTCAGGACGGGCAAGATTGAATTCTCTGTGGATCTGGAGATTGCATTGTACGTGCAAGTTCCCCCGCTGGCATGGTGCTTACTGTGTACTTTGTATCACACCCATATGAGCATGTGCAAGCTCGACATCCAGAAACGAGGAAACTAGCAATTACGCAAAGGATATTCAAGCCATTGACGAAGACACCTCACATCACCATGTTCTTCCTGACTTGCATTCATTTCATGGTGGACATTTGACACGTCCACAAGGTAATTGCATGCATGTATCCTTTGCTGTACCTGCTGTCCTTCCAAGAAGGGTGCCTGATCCAGCAGATTGTGCAGGCTGAGTGTACGGGTGCCCAAGGGTGCCCTTAGGGCTTTGCTCAGCAGACCAGCTTTGTCCTTTTGCTTCAGTGGCTGCTGTCCTTGGGCAACATCCTCTAGCTCATCGTGTTCCTGCAAACAAGCAATTGCTTGTGAGTAGTGCCACTGTCAGCATGCTGCGGTGCAGATAATCTTCACAATTTTGTGCGCTGTGCAGGCACTAGTAAGGCTAAAAATTAGCAGTGTCAGCAGGCATGACAAGACTATACAATGTGAAAAATCTTGTACATGGCATACCTCCTCAGATTCTTCACGTATCATATGCAAGATGCGCCTGGTGATGTTGCCTATTGCAAGCTCTGCATGTGAACACAAATGGGTCAAGTCTGCACTATGGCTTATCGCAATGCCTCTTTTAGTGCGTCTTTAAAGCACTACTAGTGTTCGAGCAGAATTTATTGTTCCAGCAGCTTCATTGTCCAAGCAAACCTATTGGCTTGGCTGCTTGCAGTTTATTGCCAACTGATCTGACATCCTCAACGAGCGCTAAAGCATCGCTATGTCGATTGGTGGATATGAATATTCTGAGCAGCTCAGCAGTGCGCCTGCCAGTTGCCAATGACCCCTCTATCTGCCTGCGCCTGAGCTGCGTGCAAAAGTCTTCGAGCTGATCACGCACGCTCATGATGTCCCCGCTCCAGGCCAAGCCACGCCGATGACAATGCGTCCGAGTCTTCAACACAGCAAGAGAATGACGGCTGACGAGATCTTGTGGGAAGAGTGCGCAGAGTAGGGTCTGCCCGATGAAGCACGATGACCTAACAAATATCGTGCCAGCCAACGTGATTCGTGAAGTCCCAATACGCTATTGTCTGTGCTGTGGGCTGTGTTGTCTTTCGTGTGGCAACGTGAGGTGCTGGATCAAGAACGCTATCCCGGTCGGAAGTCAATTGCATTAGGCATGCCGCAAGCAGAAGTTACAAGAACCTAAATGCATGTTCCCAAGCCCTACCACAGCAAAGCATTTATCTGTTGAGGGTCTGACCTGGATATAGATATGAGAGGCTTTTGCTCGTTCGATCGGCTGGACGGATGCATGTTGGGAAGCTGGACAACGAAGCAACAAGAGAACTTTGCATAATGACAGCAGCTTCATTGTCAGAATGGCTAATTTCCTGTTGTATTAATATTGAATCCAGTAAGATCAAGAGTTGTCACCGGCGTCATAGGTTGCTTCCCGGCCTTACACAATTAATGCTCAACAGATCTGCAGCACACAGTAGGCCTGGAAGGCATCTTCAGCACAGCCAGGTGACATTTTAACACAGCCAAGGATCTCTCATATGAAATCAACTTAAGCAGCAGTGAAAGGTGCGATGGCGTCAAGGGCATGAGTTCAAAAGCATGGCTTGAGCTGTGCAGCAGGGTGCACCCAGCTAAAGGATCAAGAGCACACAACAAACAGACAACAACATACCTATTTAAAACAAAATCTTCAATTCAAGCGGCCTTCCTGGTGAGGCAAGCACAACATCCTTGCTCTTGACATGCAGAGGCTTGAGATACAAACAAAAGATGCAAAACGGGCACAACAGCAAACAGGAACCAGCATTTGAGTGTCCTGCTACTTTGCTTTCACAAGGCTGGGATTGCCCGCCTGCCCTTTCTCTGCAGCTTGGTGCTGCTTGAAGGCTTCTGAATGCAGCACCATGTTCTCCCACTTGGGCGGTACTTGCACAACTCCATCTGCACCAACATGATGGGGAGCTGGCAGCAAGCCCAATTGTTTCCATGTCTCTCCCTTCCTTTCTGCTTCTATCAGCGCCTGCAAAACAGACAGTGTGAACAAGTTCAGAACAAAGTTAAGGGAAACAACCAATGTGGTCCTCCTGCGCACACTCCACCAGACCTGATTGCCGTGCCATGCTCTGTACGGTGTCGTGTGTTGCGTTATGTGCAAAGCTTGACACTCTCGACGTGGTGAAGGTCATAGGGTGAGGATCTGCAAATCATTGTCTGCAACCTGGCGTATATTTGCAATGTCGCCATGCACAAAGAAATCCCAATACATGCCTTATTGGTACAGACTCTAGCAGAACCCACGACATATGGCTGAAAGGAACTTACAGCTTTGTCACTTCCAGCTCCCTTGGCGCCCAGCCCTGCATCTCTGAACCCGTCAAAATCCACACTCCTTGAGGGATCAGTGGGATAGGCTCTCTGCATGAAAGTCTGCAGCCGCTTGATAGCTTGCAGGTACTTGCGTGTTGCTTCATCGTTCATGATATGCGCAGCTCCGTTCATGACGTGGGAGATCTTCTCTCGAGATGACCGCTCATGAATGCCAATGCTGGTCACTCCAATTGGCCATGGGTTATTTCCTGCACATGCAGGTGCTGCTGAAACAGCGCAGATCAAAAACAGACACTACATTGGGAGGTATGGCACAAACAAGTCGGCGCAGCATAAGCAGCTGTGTTGATACAGCATCATGCCTGGCAGCAAGCTAGGCAGTGCTAGTGCATGTTCAAACAGCAAGTCATGAAGTGCAGGCTGATGTACTGGCTGATGGCAGTCAACAGAAGTCCAAGAGCACCCAGCACATATCTGTGTCAACACTTGAGGTCTGTCAATCATGTCTGAACACCCTGACTTCATTAGAAGCAGAAGAGCAGTAGAGGCACACCTACTGCAAGCCTCATATAGATGTCATAGGACTCCAGGTAGTTCCTCTCCTTCAATGCCTTGCAGATCATCCAAAGCCCAGCCTTCATATCAGGGTCAACCTGTGTGTACATTGACCACCTTTTGTGCACCTGCTACTGAGAGACAGAGGATGGAAACGGCCACCTTTCAATTACTGTCTGCCTTGACAGCCCAGTGTCCATGAAGTTGGCAATGGCTACAGGCTTGTGGATTTGAAGGACAAGTTTCAGTCTACAGCTGTGCTGTAAAGTAGATGGGTACAGTTTGTAACGCTGCTCATCTGGTAAGTAGACTCCTCTGAGACATGCAGGGCACTGAGACATGTCTTGAATAACAACAGTGCAGCATCACATTGACTCTAGGCGACTGTGCCCAGAGAAACTGTCTTCTCCCTGGGATCTGCATCTGTGACAGCAGCTGAGTTTGTGTTCACAACTTGGTCTGCGTTGTGCACTTTGCTTCTGCTGCTGATAGCCCTTTGGCTTTGATGCACTGAGGGCTTATATCATGTCTGTCACTGCTAAGCCAGCCACTGTAAGGCACCGAGCTACCTGAATCGTGATGCATGTGTGCTTGCCTCTTGGACAAGTAACGCATGCCGTCACTTTCATAAACAGCTCTCTCACTGTCTATGTGTGCTGGGCATGCAACTACATGCAGACAATACAACACACATACCAAAAGAAGAGCTCAGGATGCAAACGACTGAGTGGAGCATGGCACATGCCGCACTGACAGATGACATTGCAGTGATGCAGGCAACCCACCTGCCGGCGCTTGAGCTGTTTGAACAGGGGCTTGAAGAAGGACATGGTCTGCGCAAACTGTGTGGTGGCCACTGTGCCAGAGGAGGAGTCTTTGGCTTCTTCCATTCGAGCTTCCAGATCTGCCTCCCATTCAGATGTCCACCGCTTTAAGTACCTGCAGAATGACACTATGATTCACAATCTCTTGTGCACAATATGATAGCATTGAAGGATTTCCAAAACGTGTGATACAATTACATGCGGTCTCTTGTTATTGCAAGCAATGGCTGCTGCAATCAATGCAACACAACTGGCTTCCTGATACAGCACAGGAAGTTAGACCTTATAGAAGCAATGCTGGCTGTGCAACAATAGAGCAGAAGAACGGCAAGACTGTGGTCAAAACATACGCAGAGCACTGTTGCCTGAGAGACAAATTGAAGATTGGGTGCAAAGCCAAGACAAGGCTTACATGTTGATCCTGTCTTCTATGGGCATCTGATCTTCTTGAAGCTTCTGACGCAGCCTCTCAGCTGCTTCACTGAAGGAGGCCTCCATTTCGCCATTGCCATCAAGGTCTGGCCGTGTGGCATCCCCATCCTGACCAGATGTCGATGGGGCCTATACACGAGCAAAAATAGGGCTTGGGTGTCGCAGCAGGTGTACTCATGTATCTTTGTATGTAAGGCAGAACTGTTTGGGTTGAAAGCATACTCATTGGACAAGGAAAGCGAGGGGAGTAGTTTCCACAACTGCACACCTCTGAGGTTGCCGGTCCAGCGGAGACTGGTCTACTTGCGGCTGCAGCTGCATTTGCTGCCGCCGTAGCAGCAGCAGCAGCAGCAGCTTTCTCCTCCTTTTTAGCTGGTGCCTTCTTCTGCAGCTTGCCCTGCTTAATGAGCTCCAGCAGAGAGTTGCCTTGTTGACCACCAATCATGTCATCATCAATCTCAAACTCCTGCTGAGCCTTGCGCAGGCGCTGAGAACGCTCAAGCTCTTCCTATCATCCAAAGCAAGACCAGTCAGAGCTGTGATTGCTGGAGCTGCTGCAACAAGCATGTGCAATGCTGATACCATCTTGCCAAATCAAAAACAAGAACAAGGCAACTTCAGACACGCAAAACATGTTTAGACAATGTAGCCGCTGGGGCAGGCAGCTAGATGCTGCAGGGGCAGGCCTGCACAGTCACACATGTGCAGATGCATGAGGCTGGCCAACAGCCCTGCAGGCAGACAGTACCTCTCCAAACAGGGTCGCTGGCTGTCCAAGCAGTCTGAGCCTTCTGACCACCTCCTCTCTAGGCAGGGCCTCTTCTGAGTTAGTTCTGGCACCAGAGTCTAGCCTTTGCAGCTCTCCACTGCCATCTGCTGCCCTTTTCAGGGCGCGCTTTGCTTCCTGTTTGGCAATAGCAGCTTCCGTGAAACACAACAACGGCATTCCAACAGATATGAGGTGCAGTTTACAGGACAGCTAATGCCGTACCTTGACGTCGGTTTCGATGTGCTCTTCGTTCCGAAGCTGCTGTATCCGAGCTTGTTCGATCTGAACACGCTTGACCTGAGTTCTGCCACCAAATTCTTGCTCGGCAGCTTTCCGCTTCTTGGCCAGAAGAGCCTTCAGGCCATCCATGAGTGGCCTTGAGGTTGAGCAATACCTAACAGTGCACAGCCAAAATGAACGCTGCGAAAATATCAAGTGACTTCAGGAAAGCTAGCGAACATTACTATGACTGTTGTGGAGGCAGCATGCTTTGCTCAGCTACGGTACAACGATGATTTGCGATTTAAGTCTGAATTAGCGCATTTGCCAGCTGGTTGCAGGCCATAGTGCAACTGGCCCAGCGATAATACTATAACCAGGAGATTAGAGGCTGCCTCATCAGTACAGTGCAATTTCAGGTGCACGGTGTTCTGCATCACGCAGTCATGTCTAGCCTGGTGGGCCTTCAGCTTCATGTCCAAATGAGGGGAGACTTACCTGCACGGGCTAATTACATTTTGTGGAGAACCCATGCTTCTCACACAACTGTCAGCTTCAGTTGTCAGTTCTGCACGACATGAAGTTGCTGCCTTCTTGCAGCCTCCCAATCGTCTGTAAGCAATGTCCTATATGCCCAAGGATTGCGTTTACCAGATCACCGTGGGTAGAGGCCAGATATATATGGGGCTGACTCTGCAGAGTCACATCTTTCACAGAACAAATGTATCTGGACAGCTACAAGCTCTGCTGGATGGTCAACAGCTTCTGCAGCAGATAGCAACAGCATATCAAGGTGTACGGGCAGCCACACTCAATATTCAGCTATTTCTTTGGCTGACAAATACAGCAGGGCCGCATTGGATACAGCAAGTTTCACCAAGTTGGACGATTTGCAGACCCCCACTGCTGCTGAGTGCAGACAAGAGCGACTAGAGAAGACTGCAGGCTGTGACTGAAAGGTCTCGGGTACATATGACCTAATGCTTGCGCAATCTTTCAAGACATGATTTGCAAACAATTGTCACAGCCAAACCACATGCAATTGTGCTGTGGACACACTGAAGCAGCCATCTAGATTAGGGCCTCAAGCACAGTGAGAACACAGTAATGCTGTTGAGATCACAAGAGCTGCACAGCTGCAAAGCTAGATAATGATGGGAAGTTACGCTTCTGCAGCCATGGGGACGCTGTCTGCATCCATTATTTTGCTGTACTCAGAGATGGGCTTGCTGAAGTCTGAGTTCCTAGCAAATGTAGCTGGACCTGTGATGCGGCTGCCATAGACAGTTCCACCGTATTGGCCTTGCAGAGCTGCTTCACTGTAAATGCTGACAGGGACATCAAGATCTCTGTACGAGGACGACAGAGGCTGAGCTGTGCATCCATGTGCTACTCTGTCTGCTTGAGCCTGAGACATTGCAACACCAGATCATTGACACCACCAGATGACACCAGATGATCCACAATGAGACAGATACTAATAGCACAGACAGTGCATAGTGCATATGATGCACCTGATGCAACAGAATGTCTGGGCACATGTCAACAACAGCATCACAAGATAAGCCGCTGCAGCAGAAAGCCTGCCATATGCCTCTGGTGCTGAGTGCATGCTGCTGCCAAACTTGCATGTCACCTTTGGCAACATGCCAGACTCTGCAAGGAAGGTGTGATCACGACACACGTCAGCAGTCCCATCCTGAGTCTTCATTACGCGCTGGCCTAGCCTGTTGCAGCAAAAAAGCAGTGAGTGCTTCCACAATGTCTCACTTGTGCACAGCCCATCAGAAGGACACACACAACCGAAGCTGCAGAACACCAAAATGACATCTACTTGTCCGCAGTCTTGACAACAGCTGTGAAGTTCAGACTAGTGGTGCTTGCAAATTCTGGCAAAGAATGCTGCAAATCTTCACACACCTGACTGTATTTGGCCCACAGTATTGAAACTCTTCTCGGTAGTTGGTTTGATACTGTGGAGGCAGTGGAGCTGCTTCGGACATTGTAGAAGCCTCTGCCAGCATTGCTTCCATTTCCTGTCGCCCAACACCAGGTGTGAGAACGGCTGATGCAGGCAGAAACTGATCTGCAGCTAGTGTTGAACATACCAGCTGAGTTCGTATGCCAGCAACAGGACGCTCGTTATAAAGCGCAGGGTCTTTGGTATACTGCTGGCTGCTCCTGTAGGTGGCCTGAGACTGGCTTTTCCAGTCCTTGGAGTCCTGCATTACTGCAGGCGCTGAAACCCAGCATGATGTCAAGCTGAGGACTTCAACTGCCTCCAGTACAGTCTCAGTGCTGCTGTTTTTCAGTCCTCTTATGCATGTCAGCCTATCTATGGTGACGAAAGCGGTGCTGCAGTAATTCAGACTGCTCTTGAAGCAAGTACCAGCCAAAGAACTTGCAGGAGTGAGCTTAATTCACATACCAATCTCTCTGAATGTGCAAAGACCCTCTCAAAGGTGGGTAGCTGCTCTGGTTTATCTTGTCTTATGGCATAGAGTGGACAGTCATCCTCTGTCTTTGTCCAGGGCTGCATACATGTCGTTGTGCAGGGCTGCGACACCTCAATGGAGGGACAGTAAAGCATGCAGCAGACACTTTTGGGTGGGGGCAGACTCGCCCAGTACCTTGTATCTGTGGGTGCCAGTGGTCTCAAGGAGCTTCTGTTCCTCTTGCCAGTTCCCTACCAAGGTGTGCCTGTGCTCAGGCTTGTTGTACAGCTGACTTGCGATTTCTTCGCTCATCGTTTCACCGCAAAAGCAAGAGTAGTGCTTTTCTGAGCAACAGTATGGTAGTTCGCTTATACAAGCTACCAAAAGCCACTGAACTTCTATGAAGAGGGAAATGGATCCCTCGCATATATATATGTATATACATCACCCACCCGTGAAATGCTTTCCCTGCTACGCTCCGTTGTGATTGTAAGTTGCGCTCACTACGACCAATCCATTGCACCAGGCAATAATCGGCGAAGGGCCCTGCTAAACATATCGCGTGGTTGCTGTGTGCCACGGTACTGGTCACCACTGTTGCTTATCGCATGCTGACTTGCTGATCGCAGGAGGTCGTCGTGTGACTGCAGCCTTCGCATGCTCTTTCAGTCAGTGTAGCGCAAACAGCCTGTTGCAAGCGTAGCCGTGCGGATCACGAAGCAGTTGTCCGGACGGCATGGACCCGAGAAGGGTTTCAGAGCTTAGTGAGGCAGCTGCATGTGGTGCCGCCCGCAGGGCAGCTGCTGATGCCAGGCAACGCAGCATTCAGGAAGCTGTGATCAGAGCAAGAGGTATTCCATGTGACAATTGCCCAATGCATGCATGGCAACAAGTCCTGTACACCTGTGACAGATTGCTCTTGACTCTGACAGAGCACCCCTATACCCCAGATGTGGATATGCTGGATGCGCCACCCTTGGAGAGTAGCAGGCGCTCTGGCTTTAACAGAGTAATGTCACTAATACGCTCTGGGAGCTTGCCAGGTTCTGAATCCTTAGACAGACAGGTTTCAGCAGACAGTGCTGCTACCCTTGACTCAGCCAGCAACAGTGAGCCGTACATGTCCTCACACCCCGACGCTTTGAGAATCTCCACCAGGGCAGCCGTACCACAAAGGCAACATAGTGATAATTTGGCAAGCTCAATTGCTGATCCACCACCACGTCGCTTGCAGCACAGATTGTCCTTGAATCAGCCATCATCACCCCAAGTCATTGACCTTGATGACGACTCTCCACTTCCAATGCGCCAGAGAGGGCAAGCAAAGTCAGCCGCCAACAGCAGATTGCAAGTGAATGCTTCAGATCGACAGGCTGGCGGCTGCCTTGTAGACCTGACAGGTGAAAGCCCTCCAGTCGCACGGCTACCCACAAGACGGCCAAACAACAGAGTCAATCTTGAAAGCATTGGTAGTCACCTACTCCAGAGTACGTCCAGCGATCTGGGAAGCCGTCAGCACTCTCTGCAGAACACTTGGCAGAATCAACCTACACAAGCATCCAGACCCAGACACCCATTATGCAGTTTCCCATCCAGTACAAGCCTATATGACAGCGGGACCTTACATGATCTGCAGTCAGGATTCCCAAGCAGCTCAGCAGACACCTCTGCTGCGAGTCGAATGAATGGCGTATACAGTCATGAAGCAGGCGACTTTCTGGATTTGAGCAGATGGCATTCAGGCCCATTTGGCAGTGAAAGGCTAGACCTGGAGGGATCAAGTAGGCCAGGTGTGAACGCCTCAAGTCACAGGAGCGGTTCTCAACACCATAGGTGCAAAGCTGACCCCCTGCAATGTCTCTGCAAAAGCCTTCCTGTACTGCAATGGTCTTTGTTCTCTGGGCCTGATGATACACTGAGTTACCTGTCATGATGCTGTTGTGGTGCTCAAGGCTTATTGTTCAATGCAATTGTTGATGCACTGGTGCCTTCTCCAGCATAGGCAGGAGCCATCAGCTGTCTGTTACCCCTTTTGTAACTCTTTTGACTGATGTTCTTTAATTACATTTCAAGCATTTGTTTGCATATATATTCTGCAGCAAAGCCACCTACTTTGTCTCCTTCTGTCTCAAAGTAAAGACTGTCTGTTCCACAGGAATGGTGCCGCAAGTTCAAATCCTGCACAGCAGCTTGCTTCCATGCCATCTGGTAGCAGGCCAGATGCTGCCAACCAGGAAGACCTGGATTTGGCTCTGGGCAAGTTACACTGTGCTTGTGTAATCACAGTTGCAGGCTGTCAAGACATGCTTTGATGGCGTGCTGTGCTGCACTCTGTCCTGCTTGAGCATGTGTTCTGCACATGTGCAAGGCATAGCACCCTTCTTCAGGAAGTCTGCTACCTTGTCATGCCATGCCTTGCTGGGCTGTGTAGTGTACTGTACTGTTGCTTGATGACATGCATTTGTCACAAATGATGCATAGGCGGTTGTGAGCATAATCATCCTGTTATACCACTCAACAAAGCTGACGTTTGTTTACGTTGATGAGTCCCAATGATACAAACCGTTGAATGATTCATTGCTTGATTGCTTGATTGATTAATTCATTGGCTGGTTGATTGATTGGTTGACATGCTGCAGCCATGGCCCTGGCAGCAGAAGATGACGAAGCAGCACCGCAGGTCATGCCCCCTCCACGTCACTCCACACGCTTCTCTAGCAATAGGACTAGACATCACGGCTCGTTTATACCAGGCTTTGCACACTCTCACTCAACGCATGCCAGCTCAGATCCTATGGCAGCCATAACACGGAGCTTGCTTGGAGGAAGCAGGTTTGATCTAGAATCAGGCCAAGCTTTGTTAGCTTCGCTCATGGCAGACTTTGAGGCCACCAGAGCAGTGCATAGCTCCAGCCATGGCATGGGCAGTGGACATCAAGACATGAGCTATGAGGCGCTGACTAATTTGGAGGATGTGAAGCTGACGGCGCCGCCAGAGTTGTTGGCTACGATGCCTTTGGATATGTGCTTGAAAGGGGGCCCATGGGATGACAAGGTACAGTGTCGGACTTGTACATGCTGCTGCTGCGTTGTCAAGCATTTTCAAGTCATGGTCTCACATGGCAGCATGTCTTGCCTGTGGCCAAAACGCAAGCACGGCTTTATCCTGCATTGTCTGGCAGGTCCGAGTGCTCCCATTGCTGAGTGACCATTTTGATTCTGCGCAAGCTCTGACAGCAGCGTTCAAGTGGTCAATGCCCATTGCAACTGCTTTTCTCATAAGACCTTACTCAGTGTGCCAGACACACCTGCTACCTTCTGCTATGGAATCACTGTTGGCAATGTACATGTAGGCTTGTTCTATATGCCAGTCTGAGTATGAGCCTGACGAAGTGATCATGATACTCCCATGTGAGCATCATTTCCACAAGGATTGTGCCATGGAATGGCTTGGCAAGCACAGCAAGAAGTGTCCTATCTGCAAGGAGTCTATTGGAGGGTGAACATATAATTCGCTGTAAAAGTCAGAACTTACAGTTATTTGGAAAATGTTTTTTCAAGGCGTCTTGAGAACCCTTCAGCATGTGACATGAAATATAAAATCATTCACTGCTTTGTCTCTGCTGAGCTGAAGCATACCATGCACAAACATGTATATTTGCCTTACTGACTTCACCAACAAGTGCAAAATCAAGCATGTTGCAAATGCTAAGGTGCAAACTGAAGTGAGCCATAGGATTTAAACAACCATTTTGCTGCCATCACAGAAGACACCTGAACTGACTAATCTTGTAACCAACAAACAACATACCTGTATGGCTGCACACTGTGTTCACTCAGTTTAATTTGGCTCAATGAAATGTGTTGATCACGATGATGATGCAGATCACAGCAACGCTGCAGGAGATAAGGCACAATTGCTCAAGGGGAGGTGACAGCAGTGCCAGCCAGCATTTGCTGGGGGTGCATGACTGGGTGTGGTTGCAAGGCTGCCTCCACATCTCCATTGTCCCAGAACTCTTTGAAGCCGTGCTGTAGGTACCAATCAATTGTCTTCTTGAGGCCATCTTCCCAGGATGTCTTTTCACGCCATCCCAAAGTGTTCAGCTTGTTGTCGCAGATGTAGTACCGCCTACAAAGCAACATGTTGTAGCTGACACCCGTCTCACACATGTGACTCAAGCTCACACATGTGACTCAAAACATTGACACACGAGTGAGACAAAGCTAGAGCAGAATGCTGTCGCACCCAGTCACATCAAGACAATGTCAAGCTAATGAAAATCGTATCATTCAGAGCAGCATTTGCATACCTGTCATTGAAGGCACGGTCTCTGACATGTACAATCTTCTCAGATGGCAGCTTAAAGACCTTTGCTATGTCCTGTGCGACATCAAGGACAGTTCGCTCCTTCTGTGTGCCAATATTGTACACCTCCCCAACTATACCTTTGTGCAATACGCATGCAAAGGCCTCTGCTACATCTTCCACGTACAAGTAGCTCCTTGTAGCAATACCTACACGGCAAGCACGGTGGTAATTACAATGGTAATACGGTGAGGCGCTAGTGACAATTCACCATAGCATCACGCAGTGTGATAGTGAAGATGAACAACATTACTAGTAGCAGCAATGCCACTAGTAACGCTGCACAAGAGCCGATGCCCACTCATGGGGTAGGGCCTTAGCCTCGGCAGGAATGTAAATTTATGCCGGCGACCATCAGGGAATGACATGTACAATAGGCCAATCATGACTGAATCAAATAGTCGAGATGCTGCAAAGTTGATGGTACTGTGTTCAGGGCGATGGAAGGATCAGCAATTATATGCAGCAGAGTTAGCTTTGGGACACAGCAATGCGCTTTTGCTTACACATCACAACACTTTGCATCTGTTCTCTGCCAGGCAACAAGAAGTGTTGCTTTGGACTCACCATCCCCATGAACAGGCAAATCCTCTCCTCTGCTAGCTAGCAAAGTAAACTTTGGAATCATCTTTTCAGGAAATTGGTTGGGCCCGTATACATTGTTGCCTCTTGTGATGATAATGGGAAGCTTGTATGAGGTGTAGTAAGCCTTAGCCATCATCTCTGCTCCAGCCTTAGCAGCTGAGTAAGGGTTGGTAGGTTCCAGAGTGCTGCTCTCAATGAGGCCTGCATAACACCAATGCTACAGAACAATGCGGTTGCACATTTGCCTTGGCAGAACTGCACACAAAGTGAAGTTTTGCTGTGAGTGAAGACACAAACACAGCAGCATGGCCCCATGGATTCCTTCAACACCTTGAGGATTTGTGCACATGAATCTGTATGTGTGATGGCTTGACTGTATGACAACATCCAAAGTTGACAGTCATGTCTGTTCTGTGTGAGACCTGTATCATGCGGACTGTACCTTTCTCTGCGCCCAAGCTGCTCTCGCCATACACCTCGTCTGTGCTGACATTGATGACACGCCTAATGTTGCTAGACATACGACATGCCTCCAGCAAGACATGAGTGCCATATGTGTTGTTCATAGTAAATGCCAGACTGTTTCCAAAGGAGTTGTCCACATGTGTCTGCAGCACACAAGCATAGTTGTCTCAGCAAAATGAGAGTGCAAGAGAGTGACAGCGCTGCTTGGAAGGCATCGTATTCGCGCATTGTGCGCCTTGACGCAAGGTTGCATTGAAGGCCTATAGTATGTCTCCGTTTGTGCTGTGGCTACAGCCAACAAAGGTATTGCACATGGACAGACCTGAGCTGCAAAGTGCATGACAGTATCAATCTTCTCTGTTTCCAGGATGTAGCTCAATAGGTCACCACTTTGAATGTCTCCCTTGATAAACTGCAACACACAAAACAAAGATTTTGTATATTGGTAAGCCCGTCACAACAGCTGGAAAGCGGGTGCATTCTGTCTGCTGATACCTTGAAATTAGGGTTGTCCTTTGCAAATGTCAGGTTGTTCAAGGTAGCGCAATAGTCCAACTTGTCGACCACCACGACCTGGGAACAGCAAGCAAACTCACTGTAAGCACACATGGTCATCTGACTGTGACCAGTAGGCTGAATTTATAAATGTTGGGCTACAAACGCAACGCTTATGTTTGCGGCAATTATCAAATCAGGGACCGACTGCAGTTTGTAGCGGATGCCGGCACCTTGTATTGAGGGTACTGTGTTGAGAGAAGCTTGGTAACGTGAGATGCGATGAAGCCAGCGCCACCCGTGATGAGGATCCGCTCTGGCTTATAGGCCTCATCATTGCCGTTCTGATCGGCCATGATGACCACAGACTATAGGACACGCTGAGGGTGCCGGTGCCACGGTTAAGCTCTAATACACTGCTTGAAGATCACGATCGTCGCCGGTAGGGAGGGCTTGCTGCCGCAAGTTTGGCGTGTACGACGGTTTCGCAGCAACTCACACTCGTCAACTGTGCTTTCTTGCTCGTGTTAGATCTGTCTGGGCCGCGTAATGCAGCCGGAGCAGGCAACTCTAGTGGCACTCAATGGACACCTGGCATCTCGGCTCATCATCCCGGGGGGGCAGTGGTTTTGGGGGGCCATGCATGCACTGCTGGGGGGCCATACAAATGTCTTGCTGCCATCACACTTGCTGCGCTGTGGTTGCGGTTGCAAAGCCCTAGTGTAACCAGTGATCGCTGCAAGATGCGGTTCAAAGGGCTGTGTGTTTGCCTGCGGCTCAGCTCATCACTCAGCCCAGTGATGGAATGGCTGAATTGCTAAGCTCTGATGAGTGATGAAAAGGTCTTTGTGCTGGGCATGTCTGGCAGTGGGCTGGCTGCAGAGGAGTGCATGAGTGATGAGATGTGCTGCTGCAGCTGCTCATATTTCACTTGCATTGCTCGTTGGCATGTGCAGTTGTGTAATCAGCCCTTTGGGGTTTCCACACAATGATGATACGCCAAAGTTTGATGAGTGATGAGCCCATGTCTGCCTGCTAGTATGCCATCACCCCATACCCTGGATTTGACACAGTCAGGCAATGCCTGTGCAGCACAGTATACAGTCCATACTGTCACATGTGCTGCACTCATTGTGGTCACGTGACCACAATGAGTGCACAGTTCAGGTCAGTGATCTGCTGAAAGACCAGGTCTGTGGCACAGCTTGTCACTCACAATGGGAGGGATGATGGTTTGAGGGGCCATGACTTGCTGTTCATCACACTTGCTGTGCTCGCTGCGGCTGCAAAGCCCTGGTATCATCATTGATCTGCTGCTTGAGGGAAGCTGGAAGCTAAGGGGCTGTGTGTTTGCCTGTGGCTCAGCCCATCACTCGTCCCAGTGATGGAGTGGGTGTTTTGCATAGCTCTGATGAGTGATGGAAAGGGCCTGTTTGCTGGTCATGTGGGCAGACTGCAGATCTCATGAGTGATGAGACGTGCTGCTACAGCTGCACATATTGTACTCGCAGCGCTCGTTGGCACGTGCACTGCCGTAATCAGCCCTTTGGGCTTTTATGAGTGATGAGCCCATGTCAGCCTGCTGCTGTGCCATCACTGAGTCAAGACTTGTCAATTCACCACTCACAATGTGAACAATCTGCAATGCTCATCAGTGATGAGATTTGCTGTTGCTGCTGCTTCCCATCACACTTGCTGCACTCGTTGCGGCTGCAAAGCCCTGCACAATTCATGTCAGTTATCTGCTGGAAGATGAGGCCTAAAGGGCTGTGTGTTCGCCTGCGGCTCAGCCCGTCACTCATCCCAGTCATGGAATGGCTGAGTTGCTAAGCTCTGATCAGTGAGTGAAAGCGGCTGTTTGCTGGTCTGGGTTGCTGCTCCTGTGGGCAGACTGCACAGCTCATGAGTGATGAAGTACGTACTGCTGCAGCTGCTTATATTGCACTGGCTGCGCTCGTTGGCATGTGCAGCTCGGTACATTTTAGGCCATGCGCTGCGCTGGTTGCCATAGGCTGGTGCTGTGGATGACGCTGCAGTGGGTGTGTGCAGTGCTGCAGGCAGGCATGAGTGATTTGCAGTGCACTGCGCTGGGTGACTGTTGTTTTTGGGCTCTGTGACGCAGCATGAGTAATGAGATCATTGATGTGATTGGCTGCGAACTGCCCTTTCTGTGCAGTGATGAAGATTGCTGCAGCTGCAAATATGTTCTCAGTGGATGAGTGGCCACCTGGGGCAGCAGAGCGGTGAGTGAGCAACAGCCTGCTTCTTGCAGGTCCCATCTCAGTGATCAAGGCTGCCTTTTGTTTTGCTGCACCAAAAACCAAAAAGTTCCGTTTTTTTTGTTCGCTGACGCTCGTGCTTTTGCTGCTGATGCTTCTTGTTTTGGCGTGGGCAGGGGGGAGTGATCTGCAGCATGCTTCTATCAGATCAGTGATTGGAGCTGCATTGTGGGACTGATTGGCCCTGATGATATAAGCTGGCGCTGCGAGCATAGCAAGCACTGCACTTTAGCGTATGATGTTAATGGGGTCATTTTGCAATCTGGATGGGTGATTACAGCCATTAGCAGGCATTGAATGATCATCACGTACCAACACAATTGCCAAATACAACCTGCGCTCGCTCATGATTGCCAAAATGCCATTGATGACACCTGGCAGGAGCTTGCCAGGCTCATGCACGTGCACGGACGCTTCGTCAAGGGTGTTAGCCTTGAGAAAGCTGCAAGCACAGAGATATATGCAATAGACAGCAGCGTGCGACCTGTCATCCTACTGTTAAGTAGCATGTCAGTCGCGGGGCATTTGTTCTGTTTTGTTCGAATTCGCTATACGGTGCCAACTCTGCTCCTAACTTTGTCAACGACTGGGAAACCTCCGCCATACTACTATACTGTAGTATGCACAGAGTCTTGTCAGGAGGCAACATACATGGTGCGCCAAGCTCATATGTGCAAGCTTTGGCTGTGTGTCCAACAGCACTATGCAACTCTCTTTATGCAAGCAAAAGACCCTTGCCACACACAAGCCAATGCGCTGAATTCATTGTACTCAGCTAACGCAGCACAGGAAACCCAGACTTCACTACACAATTTGATACGACACAGTGATGATCAGACACGGTGGCACTGTAATCAGGCTTCCATGCTGTGACTTGGATGCGTACCACTGACTGTACAAACAATGACCTACTGCAGACTGCTTTGTTGTCCTGTGCCCATAGTGAGCTGCGCATAGCTTCATTTGCCATCCTGTCAAGGCGCATAGCAGTGCAAAGGTGGCATCATACTACTGTGTCGACATGCTAAGATTCCATGAACATATCAATCAACACATATGGCTGGGAGATCAACACTAGAACAAGGATTACATTGTATGTGTGCCCCACCTTTTGAGCCCATGCTGTTTCTGGTGCCAGGTCATCAGGATTGCAGGTT
>JAABUP010002718.1_pt1 | contig 33305 bp, 26 predicted proteins | sample 5559201 | NCBI WGS metagenome assembly JAABUP01 (sample SAMN10711887, study PRJNA513373) | rock metagenome | isolation source: Antarctica rocks | place: Antarctica
TTGGCTATTTTCATGACAACAATGTCGTCATCATTCAAGCTGACAACAACAAAGCTATGAACCTAGCTAGAAACCCTGAGTTCCATGCTCATATCAAGCACATCAACATACAATATCACTTTGTTCATGAAGCTGTTGATTGTCACCTTGTTGACTTTGAATTTGTACCTATTATCAAGCAAGCAGCAGATGGGCTTACTAAGGCTCTGTTTGCTGTCAAGTTTAGCTGTTTTCTTATTCAGTTAGGTCTTATATTTAATTAATGACCTGTCTTCAACATGTGTTCAAACCTTGTCATTGTTGACCTTCTTTGTCGCCTTTTACATTCTCACTTTCTTACCTCACTGTTGTGGCCTTCTTCACATCCTCACCACCTTGCTGTTAGGCTCACTTTCTAGTGGGATCAGAGGACTCTATACTGACTAGTGAATGAATATTCAGATCATTTAAAACTGAGAAGAAGTGTTGAAATAAGAAGGCTTTGCAGGGATTTCAGTCCTATTCTGACCTAGTGCTGAAACTTGCTGTGTCACGTGACGCTGCTTAGTCAGTTCACACAAAAGTCATGCTGTTGATGCAGACTCTGCATTCTAGTTAAAATATATGAATTGAACAGTTGTTTCATAGAGGTCATACTTCAACAATTAGTAACAATATATTATAAAAACTAACTATTTAAGTAATTAGTTATTTAATTAGCTCACTAATTTAACTTTTAATATTTATATGTTATTTATAGTTATTTTAAAGAATTACACTCTGTTTATATAATTAAACTTTAACATTATACTATTAACCTGTGTGTTTTAAAATAATAAAACAATTATCAGATATAATAATATTATAAGAGATAAGAAAATCTTTTATTTACTGCTGATCTATTTAACTTATAGATGAGAGACATTGTTCATTTAAGAATTTAAAGAGAATTTCAGTGAATGTGATAAGCAGAAAATGTGAAAAGAAACAGTTTAAATGCATTGATTGACCTGGTTTAGCTGTTTACTTAACTTCTACAGATCTGTAGAAGTGACTGATGTAGACAAAAGTGTAACTTCATGTAGGTGAGAAGAGTATGCAGAAATGTTTGTTAAACAATGCATCTCAATTTGTCAAGTGCACTACTATTTACATACCTCAAGTAAGGTAACTAAGGCCATGGGCTTTGTCAAAATCAAAATCTGCGTCTAGAAATATTGCTTGCTCGTGGTGACTAGCATCATGCTATAATGGTGGATAACTTTCGCATTTTCGAAAAAGACAGGTGTTACTGTCGACTTGTGGCTACATCATAAGAATGTGTTGGGGCCCACTACTGATGACGCATAGAAGAGCAATATTGGGTTGCTTTTACATCAGAGGCGCTGTCTTCCCTTGCGCTATGCGCAGGGAGGCATGATTTCACCGGTGTATTATGCTCGCCAGCAGTGCAATAGAATAACAGATATTCGACGCTGTCCGGATCTAGCCTACGTCGGCGGCGACTGCGTGGTCGGCATGTGCTGGTCCCGCCCAAAGTATGCCCATTGACCCTCCGGCGGCTTCTCCTCAAGCTCCTCCCACCTTGAAACATCAGCACAAGCGTACGATGGAGATGGACTACTTACACCTTGGATTTGAACATCGTATCCACAAGCTTGAGCTCGCCCTCTGCGACTTGTATAACTTCCTCGATCAACCCCGCGCCAATCTGATTTTCAAGTTCGGATATCCTATAACGTCAGTGATGAACGTGACCAAGGCTACTTCTACGTACTGGCTGGCTTCCAACGGTGGTTCTGGGTCCCATGTCACAGTCTTGGTATCTGAGCCAGGCCTCTCCATACCCAGAACCTTCTGGTCTGCTCTCTCAGCGGTGCTTCTTGCCCCTTCCAGTTCCGGCGCCCCGACCTTCTCTCCGTCCCATTCTTCCAGTCTCTCATCCGGTTCATCTTGCAACTGCGTCGTCACAAACGATCGGCCATCGCGTATGGTCTTGACGTGCTTTCCTTCATCATGATCTACCCCTCCCTCTGGTGTATTGAAAACTTCTGGATGCTCGGCGATCTGCTTCTTTGCCCTTTCCGCCCATGCGTCGTAGCCTTCAGGTTTGACAGCCTCAACGATCTTTAGCCGGTGCCGTGTCAATGATTCGGTAGACTGGCAGTATACAGATGATTCGGGAAGAGCTTTGAGTTTATCAAGCGTTGAACTGTAAAGGTAGATGAGTGTTGATCGAGGAGCTGGATGGTTGAAAAGACCAGTAAGGCCGGTAGGACTGCCTGACTCAAGAAACCGGCCGGGCTTGACGCTTGCGAGTAGTCGGAAGGTAGACCGCATCGTTGAAGGTCTTCATAATACATTTGATAATTTTAAGAGCATCATGACAGTATGTGCTAGGTCCATGTTAGCGAAGTTCTGAGCACGTGCGCACGGTCAAACAAAGAAGCGAAGCTGCCTCAACATAGCGTTTCTCGACCGACACGACTTCAAGGGTTAGGAGATCTGACCTTTTTCATAAGGTTCTTCATTCACTCGTTCCAACAAAGTCTTAGGGAAGGAAAGAACACGGAAGGTTTTTGATCGAAGAGGTATCAGAGCCGGCCGCATTATAGCGTGGATCGAAGCCATCGCCTTCGCTGGAGCAATCGGCGCCAACCAGCTGCCGGATTTCCTCATCTACGACTCAAGCATAGCACGTTGAGCCTTTCAGTCCAAAGCACTGCTGACGCCTTTCGACTCCCTCCCGCACCATGCGGTTTCTATTGTCAACAACCCTTCTCACCTTCGCCCTCCTATCGCCAGTCTTTACTGCTCCACCGTCAGAAGACCCAGTCGCAAAGGCACTAGAGGAGAACCCCTCTATACAGACAGCGAACCCAATAAACTCGGCTGCCGCTGCAGGCGCAACCAACAGCGAGGACGTGTCGAACAAGCATACCGTCTTCAATGGTGTGAACGTCCGGCCTATGAAGGAGATCAACGGGGAGGAGTTTGATCAAGAGACGAAAGACGGATATTGGTTCATCAAACATTACTCGCCGTACTGTGGTCATTGTGTAGCCATTGCTCCAACATGGCAGACTTTATACGAATTCTACTACACCTCGACACCGGTGCCTTCCGCTCCGCAATCGTCGGATGGCCAGTCCTCCCTCAATTCGTTCCATCGATACTATAACTTCAACTTTGCCTCCATAGACTGCGTTGCTTTCGGTACGGCTTGCAAGGCTCATGATGTCCAGGCATTCCCAACTTTCCTTCTCTACAAGGATGGCCAGTTCGTCAAGAAGTTCACAGATACGAGAAGTCTTGAGGGTCTTAGCCATTTCGTTGAGGAGACTCTAGAATCCATAAGGCCAGGGTCGAGACCGAAGGATGGGGTCAAGCTTCCAGAGGTCGGAGCTTCCAGCGTCGAGGCTGGAGCCAAGCCTGAAGTACCAGCGGAGAAAGATAAGGACACCGCGGCTGGGGCCGCTGCGGCGCTAGCACAAAATATGCATGCCGCTCAGGTAGCCACAGCGACTGAGTCGTCCAGGGCTGGTATCGAACCCCTGCGAGCAAGCAGAATAAGCGACACCCCTTTGAGATCTAAGCAAACCTCCAACCCGCTTGGAACCTCCATGCCTCTCTCGGCGGAAAGCTTTCAGAAGCGGGTGACCACCACGCAGGATCCGTGGTTCATCAAGTTTTACGCTCCATGGTGTCACCATTGTCAAGCGCTGGCGCCAAAGTGGTTGCAGATGGCGAAAGAGCTACAAGGAAAACTCAACGTTGGAGAAGTAAATTGTGACGTTGAGGGCAGACTCTGTAAGGATGTTCGAGTTGAGGGGTACCCGACCATTCACTTTTTCCGGGGCGGCGAACGCGTGGAATACGATGGTCTCAGAGGCTTGGGGGATCTCGTCAGCTACGCGAAGAAGGCCCTTGACGTTGGCATGGGTGTGCGGTATGTCGATGCTGCGGCCTTCAAGCAGATGGAAGAAACCGAGGAGGTCATCTTCGTTTATTTCTACGACCATGCGACCACAATCGAAGACTTTACGGCTTTGGAGCGCCTCTGCTTGAGCTTGGTCGGTCACGCCAAGATCGTCAAGACTGATAGCGCGGTGCTGGCCGATAGGTTCAAGATTTCCACGTGGCCAAGACTCCTTGTGTCAAGAGATGGAAGGCCGAGTTACTACAACGCACTCGCCCCCAAAGATATGCGGGACTTCCGAAGAGTCTTAACCTGGATGCAGACTGTTTGGCTTCCGATTGTCCCTGAGTTGACAGCATCGAATTCGCATGAAATCATGGACGGAAAGTTCGTCGTCCTCGGTATCCTATCCCGAGATCGCGCAGAAGAGTTTGAGCTTGATAAGCGAGAGATCAAGAACGCAGCACTCGAGTGGATGGAGAAGCAGACTCACGCGTTTCAGCTGGAGAGACAAGAGATGAGGGATGCGAAGCAGTTGAGGATCGAAGAAGCTGAAGACCGCAATGATCAAAGAGCACTGCGAGCTGCAAAGAGTATCCGAATCCAAATCAGCGAAGACGATAGAAAGCAGGTGGGTTTTGCATGGGTAGATGGCGTTTTCTGGGAACGTTGGATAAGGACCACATACGGTATTGAAGTGCGAAATGGAGAAAGGGTCATCATCAATGACGAAGAGGTAAGTACTCGGGTGCTGCTGTCTCGGTCCTCAGAAACTAAATGAAAGTACCAGAACCGGAGATATTGGGATACCACCACTTCCGGGGCCTATATTGTCCCTTCGCGGACATCGATACTTGAAACATTGCCCAAGGTGGTTTCTATACCGCCGAAGATCAGTCCAAAGTCGACGACTGGAAAATTAGAAAGTGCGTTCTTCCATGTGCGAGGAGCATCGACTGGCCACCCATGGATCTCCCTCGGTGCGCTGGTCGGCATCATGATCGGCGTGGCATTATGGGGCAGAGGAAGGATACGGCGTGCCAAGGGTGCGAGCGGCAGCTCCGGGGCTGGTTTCTTTCAGCTGGACGGCAAGGAGGGTTTGTTGAGTGGCGGAGGCGCTAATGGTAAGGTCGATTGACCTGGATTTGGTTCAAGGGTTTCTTTCCGTTTCACTTCAATGAATTTCGTACTCTGACATACTTGGAACATGGAGGCGCCAGCAGGAGTTGCATAGATCTCGACAACGAGTCTCGTATATCACACGTTCGCCCCAATCCTGTCAGAAGTTTCAAGGGCACACTGCTCGGATACCACGTTTTATCGTATGACGTAGGAGACGAAGATCATCACGCTCATGCTAGGTAATGGATGATAGCGATCAAACAGTCTATTGCCGCAAACCCTCCAAAGTACTGTACATGCAGTGACTTTCGTCCTTCTATGACCACCCTCGGGGTAACTCCTGGTGCAACTCTCGAAATTGGATCCTCGAAGAATGTCGTTAGAACGGCTATACATCTCTCGTATCAGCATGATCGTCTGATCTTCGTGCTTGGCTAAGACTATCAGGAGTCTTGGAGCTTACATTATCTGAAGGTGGCACTTCCTTCACAAAGTAGTCGCCAATGAGGGGCATCCTCTGCAGATTTGATGACCGTCAGTACCTGCTACGCATAGGAGCGTCGGCTCTTAATATGACTCACCTGCATGATATCCTTCTTGACCTTTGGTACCTCCGCGAAGAAAAACAGGGCGAATATGCCTGCAACTGCGCCGAACCCGCCGGCTGTGTAAGCGCTACACCACCAGAACTATCAGTTCCCATTCTTTAAATATCCAAGAGTATTGTGCATGATTGAACTCGGGCAGTGCTTGGCTGTGGGTTGGCTCATCGTCGAAGGGTGTGTGAACATACAATTTCATCGCTCGGCCAACACTGACGCCGTGGAAGTTCGGTACTGTCTTGTAGCTGTAGGCAGCGATTAGCGGAGGCGCAAGAAAGAGCTCGTGGGGAACTATTGTGGCGACGTACTTGGGTCCATAGGGAGATTTATAGGTTTCATAGTTTGGCTTCTGCGTCCATGGCGCCATGCCATGGTGTCCCTGAACCTGCGTGTACCATCCATGTCAGCCTTCTCAAACACCGTGAGTCGTTCGCGACGACATACCATTGTGAGGTCTTCCAAGAGCGGTGTGACGAACCCTTGGTGGTTTGGATGATGCTGAATCCGAGAGTTGTGATGTGATCCAGACAGGAAGGGTTGAGGTTCTAGGCAGCCAATCGGAAGCTTGATGCTCGGTTATGTGTGTTTATGTAAGGAAGCTGTCAACATTATAAACCTACAAAGTACTCTGGAAACGCTTCTGGCATCTTTAGAGCATGGTCTGATATGTTCGGATTACCATAGTATAAAGTATGAAATCCAAAAATCATTACTGGTGTGCTACACAAGTGTATTACCATACCTTGCAGTCCCTCTGCGGTTAGTTTTCTGTTCGCGATAACCTAGCCATCTACCCTACTTGCTACGTGGGAAAAGAAAAGAAGATAGTTGGGTGCTCTGCATCTTTAGGGCATTCTGAACCGATACAGCCTTTGGGCCATGCCAAGGTGTGGTGAGGGCCCACGGGCGGCGTAAAGGAAAGATCCATATTGTTGAGCGGGGATCAATAATAACCCCCAGGTCATTTGCTCAGGATGCCATAACTAAGTCCATCTGTAGCCATTTTCGTACAGTCTCCGGACAACAACACGATACCTACAAGAGAACTTCCTGAATAACCAGCCGTGGTGATTGGCATCATAGAATAAAGGAGTCGTACGCTTAGCTAAGAGAGACCGTGCATTGCCGATAACACCCGTCATCTTCACGTCTTTCTCCGAATATTCCTCGTTCTCATAGATCCGGTCTTCAACCTCACATTCCACCACTTCGCCAGCTCAAAGATTCTATCCTGCAAACATCCTCACAGGGATTGCTTTGTATCACCAAGATACTCCACCGCTTTGCCAGCAGATCTTTCGCATATCCTTGTGCAGACAGCGACAGCCATCCAAACGCTGGATATCTCTCTCTGATATCCCACCTGCAACGTTCGGAACGGAACAGCCAGACCGCAGGCACTCGGATTAGCTGACTTCATCACTGAGGTTGTCTTGCCAAGCGGCACCTTTTCGAGAGTGAGAGGCGAGTCCGGAGGAATAGTTGTACGGTGTCCAAAAGCCCTCGCTCACGGCTCTATACCAGCGCCGACTGGCTCAGAGATCCTGAAGCAGCTTCGTGCCTCATCTCGCCGGCAGCTCCGTTTCTGCATCCAGAATATGCCTACGAACAGATCATTCTTCGCAAATTTCCTTGCTGCATTTCGAGCGCACTCCGCCATACAGAAAGGTCCCTCAACGACAGCGTTATCAACCGCTGCAAGTTCGTCGGCATCTCATACCTCACATGTCTCTTCGACATCAAATCCTACGGCACCCACTGGTCCATCGAATTCTCGCTCAATAGCCACTAAAGCCACGTCGCAACAACCCAGTCAAGGAGCCACAACAGCCGCAGTACAAGCGGCAGGTCATCTCCAACATACACGTCAACATTCCACGTCTCCGCTCTCACGATCCCCGGGCAACCCTGTAGGTGGCTCACCCGGCGGATCGTTCGGTGGAAGGCAGAGAAGAAGGAGTTCAGACAGTTCGTCAGAAGGTGGCTTTCGCGATGTTTTAGGCCAAGAGAAGTGGTACATTGGAGGGAGAACGGCTACGGGAGAGGAGAAGTTCTATAGGCTTGGGATGGTGAAGAGACATCGGAGTATTGATCGTCTAAGTATAGATAGGCTGAGCTTATAAGGGTACTCTTGACTTCGGGGCGGGAGTTGTGATGTTGATTGCTCAATTGCGCGGACATTCCGTACTCACACCACACTCTATCTCAGTTCGACCTGGCGTTATCCTTCACGCCCTGCTTCTTAGCCCGTCGAAAAGTTCATGCGTTAACGGATAAGGCTACTCTGTGTATAACGCTTAAGCCTTCGACTGTACACTACTGTCTATACTAATCATGGTGCATACTGTCCGTCCTACCGTCCCGTTCACCGCGATCTATCGGACACCATGCCTCGATCATGTCCGATGACGATGATGATGTGCTACTTACCAGGCAAGTCTCACTGGTAATTCGGTCACGTTAAGCTCCTTAGATTGAGCTGTGACGGAAGAGAAAGCATCGGGGAAATGGAAAGGTCGGTGAGTGTCCGGAACTCTGGAAAGTATTGCTCAACCACTCGGAAGACCCGAGCATTGACCGCTGCACTCCCAATCACAAAGTGTTGCCGACAAACAAAGCATTTCACATTTATGGCGGTTTTCTGTTGATTCCTCTGTACAATAAGTCTATATAAGTGCCTGGGCGTACCAGCAAACCGAGCCGCTCGAGGCGATCCGTTCCAGGATGGTGTTCGTCATCGTCTAAATGCTTCCATCTGTCTATCGTGATCACTTTCTGGCCCAAGCGCTAGAAACAGTGCTACCGCCCGCCCTGATAAACGCCAAGTGCACACCCAAGCCCAAGCCCAAGCCCAACAAGATTCTATAGCTTTTGAATGTAAATGCAGCCGCAATCCTATCAGCGGCAAGCTAAAATGTCAGTTTTGAAAAAGCAGTTCTTAGTGAGTTATTGCTGGTCGAAAGAATAGAAAGCTTTAGGAGCTGGACTGGCAAGCTTTGGGGACCGTGTCTGACGCCAGCGCATCGTGTACGCGAATTCATTGAGTTCCATGCCTCACAAGAGTGGATCGCCAATAATGGTTTGCAAGCTCGGAACAGGAGAATCAATCTGCTGGTTGATGGGCTTGAAGAGTAACTTCATATCGAGCGTAAGGTCCTCGACTCCATAGCTCTCATCAATATCCCCAACAGAACCTATCTCTTCTCCTCGCTGCGCATTGTCCGATGCAACCCATGTTCTAACTTTCTTCAACAGATTCATGACTTGCACAAAACGAGAGTCAGGCGGCGCCTGCCAATCTATTGCGCGATTGTTCCTGAGGAAAGCTCGGGCTAGCCAGTAGAAATGGACGCCGTCTCTGCAAAACCCGAAACGTCTGTAAGTGGACGCAGAGGGAGGGTATTGTATGGTCATGTCGTCGTCCCATGTTCGTTTCCACTTCTGAAGGGCATCTGTGGTGGCCCTCAATAGCTGGTGTGTACCAGGAGATTGCATTCCTGAGCTGTTAGTTGGCGTAGCTTGCCCACTGTTGCTGTTACTTGTAGGTCCGCTTCCTCCCTCCGTTGCAACCCAGTCGTTCTGCGAGATAGGAGTACTGGTGCCGCTGCCAAGCGAACTGAACTCACTCAAACCGAGGATACTATTTCCCAACGAAAGCTGCCTCTGGACGTTCCATATCTGAACATGCAAGCCATGGACAAGAATGAATTTAGAGTACACATTGGTTGTGCGAGGCTGGAGGTTGTAAGTGGGGTGCATGAGCGCCTTCATTGCTTGGTGCATCTCAGGCTGTTTTCTACGACGGCTGCCTGTGATGTTCTTGTCTTGTGCAGCGGTACCGTGTAGACCCAACGCGTCTGCGCACTCCTTTGCGCTTCGTGCGTCCCACGCAACGTCGTCCGCAGGCAGTGGCAGGCGAATCTCCAAAGGATCGAATTGCGGAGAACAATTGAAGTAGATGACCTGGGCAGCGTCGAGAAGGAAGAAGATGAACATCAACCTCGATCGCTTCTCTTGTTCCACCCAGGCAAGCCAGTCGAAGCCGCCAGAATCCTGCTGCTCGAACATTGGTCCCACTTGATGCAATGCACTATAAGCTGAGCGTCCTGGTGCCACCGGCTGCAGAAGTTCTCCCTTGCGTGCCAGACTGGCGAATTTTACAAAGTCATGCCTCGCAGACTCTCGTTGCAGCCGATTACCATGCCAGGTGAAAAGGATTTGTAGCATAGTCCGGGCCTGGATTCTCTCAAATTCAGGCGGTGTTGTTTCGGAAGGATCACTGCTCCCGCTAATGCGACTAGTGCAGTCTTCATCGATTGGGGCAAAGACCTGGGATGTCCGGTCTACTGCGGCCTTTGCGAGCTCCATAAGCTGACGGACCTGTGGTACACTCATACGGTCAGAGTAAACTGCTCCAATGCAGATGATCGCCAGCACTAGGCCATCATAGGCTTTTAAGAAATTGAAAGTGGGCATATGGATCAATGGCCAGTGGCCTTGGAAATTGGTAAAAAGTTCGACAAAGTGCTTAACATTGTCTGCCGTTAGAGTTTGCTTGACATCCTGGCTTGCTTTGCAATCGTCGCCGAGTTGATCTCGACCTTCCAGGAGGCAAAATGCAATTAGTTGATCAGCTTTGCGCTTCAGAGGATCGGTCTGGGGTAAGTCAAGATTCCATGCTGGTAAACCCCCGAGGACACCGTCTGTCCCTGGCGACGAAGACGTTTGATAAAGTCCATTGAATAGCCCATCATGGTTGTTGTCCGTGACTGGCTCAAAGGATGGATTGAAAAGCTCGGGATCTGACTTCAGAGGCATTTGACCTTGCCCAAGGTTCACCTGAAACATTGGGTTGATGTAACCATGGCTTGCTCCCGGGTGAAGCATGTGCGTCCAGTCCAGTTCGGTTCCCAGGCCACCATTCGTTACATCGAGCTGTGCCGGTCCTCCGCGACCATAGGAAAATGAATCTTGTTCCTTAGTCATGTTTTGATGCAAGACACCATCAGCTCCGCGCTGGTCAAAGGCGAGGTTTTGCATGTTGTGACTTGAATGCGGAATGCGAGCTGAGGACGCTGCTGGAATCTGGTTCAGTTCCGAAGGTAGAGTTACAGCAGACATATGAGAAAGACCATTATCAAAGCTAGCCCGACTCGACCCAGACGGACCTGGTCCAGTCAAACTTCTCCGATCTCTACCTCCGCCATTGCTTCGTCGTTTGACGCTGTTTGAACTCGATATCGTGCCTTGTAGGGACTGTCGTTCAACGAAATATTTGGGCGGATCGGATGTCTGATCTGTTGGACCAACACCTGTAGTGGTGCTCAGTGACTGGTCATCGAAAGATTCGTCCAAGGTATCGGGGTATTCAGAATTCTCGCCATTGGGATCGAACGTTTTCTGCAGACCCTGATTGGAGTTCTTGAGATACGCTTGAGAGTGTGATAGATGACTTGCACCTGTTGGGTTGCCTCTTCGCAGCGAGCATTTCTGGAAGTGTCGTTTGAGAATATCACTGCGTGAGAACGTGTCTTTACACAGTACGCACATATAAGGACGATCTCCAGTATCTTTGAAAAGTCAGCTAATGCATGGAACGAATTTGGTAGCCAGACTCACGCCGAAGAAGATGGCGCTTGAGATGCTTTGCGTGGAGATAGGTCTTGCTACAGTATGGACAAGGGAACTTTCCGTCCGCATCCTTCGTGGGTACGGTTGTGCTCTTGCTGTTGCTCGTACTTGAGCCTGCCACTGCAGCTGCTCTACCCGGAGCGCTTGGTAGAATTCCTCGTCGTCCTTGCGACCCCACAACATGCATTGGTGGCGGGTCTTGGTCTCCGACAGTTGGTTGCTGTGACAGCATCTGTGGTTGTGTGCACTGAGACGATAATGATAGAGATTGGGTCAAACCTCCTGTAGGCATAGGTCGTAAATCTGGTAAGCGGCCTGGTAGAGGAGCTGACGCGATGACCTGCGGGTAAGACTGGGTACCAGACATTGACGCCATGTAAATCGACGGATTCGGAAAGACCGCGCCAGGTTGCATGAATGCCGGTATCGCAGAGTGACCACCCATTGAAGAATAAGGTGTGATGTGAGCAAAGATGCCATTATGGCCTGCAGGCCGGGGTACGTGCGCAGCTTGCGGTGTGTGGAGCGCATTGGCATTGAGATCAAACGAACCGTTAGGGACAGACAGAGCTGCGTGCCGATTATGAAGAGGTGGTAAAGTTTGAGGCGAAGGGTGCAAAGAGGGTTGAAGCTGACGCTGTGGGAGACTGGACAGTGGCGTCAATTGCTGATGGTGAATGCTGCCCGAAAGGTTGGAGACATCCGGTGGACTGTACTGAGAGTCCATATCGGGAGGAAAGGCACAATAGAGTCGTTACTAATTATGTCGATTGACCTCATCGGGACAACGCCGCCCACTGTATGTTCGGGGTCTTCTAAGGAAAGATTAGGTATCGACGACCGTTAATTTAGTTTCGGAGTCCAGTGTCCAGTGTCCAGTCAAATTATCCTAGCCCTTTTAAACACTTGACCACTCGAAAGGAATGTTCGTGCCGGCGAACGAGGATGTTACAGTCCGAACAGGTTGTTTCGTTGGTCCCACTCCGTACTCGTACCAGCAGCCGGTGACCGGTGATAATGCTTATGACGCCCGCGCCAAAGCCAGCATGCTATGAACAAGTCACGCAAGCCAGAACTCTGAACAGTGGCTGCCACCAGCGACAGCACTGGACCGTGCTGTGGTTGATGCGCGCTGTTTTCGACGGTCGCGAGTACAAGATATGTATCTAATCGGAGCATCCACCGAGAGCCGCCTGTGGATCTTCTTCCAGTCCCACGGGATTAGGACAGGCGAGGGTCCACACGGAAGCCTTCTCGAAGTCGAATCGAAGGAAGCGGGTGTGGCAGGTGGGGTACTCGAGTAATCGAGTAATTGTCGAACAGGCGGGGAGTCCAACGCGAGGGCTGCTCTTCTACCTAGCTATTTCCACGTACGGATACAGAGGGACGTAGATGTTGCTCTCAAGAGATATCAAGAGAAGTCTTACCTACTTCGGCCGAGATGACAGAGGAGGCGATGGCAGAGAAAATTGGGAGAGAGATCACAAGCCAATGCAGCGATCGGGTACCGCCCTTTACGGGTTAATGGGAACTTGAACTTTCAGTCCTGCCAGCGCGAGTACGAGTACTTACGACTGTGCTTACTTTAACGGTGGACAATTACTGGTAATTCATGCTTTTGCAGCGATATGGACGTACAGTATTATTGGGGTGATGCTACCTTACGATACTATTGGCACATGTATGTACAGGTACGTATCGACATGCTACTTGATCGTCTCGAAATGATTCTTTTCTTGTTGAGGGATCTTCAATCTTTGCCGAGAGGGCGGCCGTTGCCAAGCCCCGAGTACTCAACCCTGATACTTGTATCCATTCATATATCCCCCGACGAGGTGTTGATCTGATGTACAGACATGCATCGTGCTTTACTTATGGTACCACTATACTTTCCCATGATGCAATCCTGAATCATGTAATACAAGGACAGCAATTCGATGCAGCACACAAACAACTTCCGTGCACATATTTTAGAGCCAATCGACCGTTATATTACCCTGCGACAAATCTAGTCACCACGCCAGTTCCGACGACAGCTATGTAGTCACAACTCAATGAGCTGATGCAAAAATAAAAATTCCAGCTGCATTGGTTAAGAGGCCTTTGTATGTATCTGGAGCATTACTCACAGGCCATCGATGCTGCCAACGTTCGCTCCATTCATACCACCGCGCCATTCCCACGCACGCAGCTCCGCTACTACCACCATACCAATTCCTCAAGGATTCCTTTAGACATGCCTCTACGTCTGCGGCAGTAGCAGCAGCAGTAGACGTACATGGGGTGATTGTGGGAAACACCACAAACAGGAGACCTGACCCGCTACCGAAAGGCTATACCTTGTCAGACAAAGAGGCTGATTTACTACTGGAGCAAGGAGGATATTCTGGTCCGCAGCTGTTCGAGAGGACTTTGGAATTGGTGAGGAGATATCGATGAGAACAAAAGAAGTAGCGAAACCTGCTGAAGTACCACATTCAGAGGACGCGCCACAGCCTATGTTGGCAGAGAGAATCGAGGCTACGGTCAAGAGGGACAAAGACAATCTAAAGCAACCATCGCCGCAGAATCAGGACGATTCGAGGTCACAGCCACTCATACGGCTACCTGATCGGCATAATCCTCTCTCATCAGAACCTACTCAATCGGATAGCCCTCTTGTACTGTCCTCCTCCACGCATTTGGATCCATTACCACCAATCAAAGAAGCATCTGCAACTTTGTCATCGTCTTTACCAACGTCACCGCAGCCACTGGATCAGCCCACGGTCATCTTTGCAACAGGAGGCATCACGAACGGCAAGCAGTTGTTGGAAGTGTTGAACGCTGGTGCAAGTGTCGCTATGGTGTACACTGCCCTTGGAGGTGTAGGCACCATTAGTAGAATCAACAAGAAAGTCTTGATTCTTATCATTGTAGGTAGATACTCGAAAATCATGAGACATGTATAGAAGATAGGATTCTGCAGCCAAGGATTCGGGCGGATCTGTTCCGCCAGAACTCGCTACCATGAGGGGTTCCTCTTGTCTACCAATCCATCTAGGAAAGACTTGAGCTACTTCACGATGGCTTCCAATGGTCCACATTTTCAGTTTCGTGTACGATCGAGATGGCCACAACTACGCAGACTGCTCCTGTGTCCGCACATGAGCTTCACATCGAACCAAGACAGCTCCCAAAGCTACGATCCAATCAAGGCAGTCCTGTAGATCCAAGCTCGACAGGTTGGCTGAGACCGACTCTTGCAAGTAGATCTCTCGAAGAGATGCGCAAGCGCTTTGATGAAGATGGCTACATCTGGGTAAAAGGACTCATACCGCGCGAGGTTGTATTAGACATGCGCCAACAGTATTTCCCTGTCTCACCTTCTTTCGGCTTGGAGATCTCCTGACATGAACAGCTACTTTGAACACATGTCTGCGACCGGTCTTCTCAAGCCAGGAACGTCGCCACGTGATGGTATCTTCAACGATGCCCTTGACCCTTTAGCCCACAATGGTGTTGGGGGGACAGATCTGCCTGACGACAACCACAAGGTTGACAAACTAGTGGTCGCACACAGTCTTCCGGAGTATTTCGCATTTCTCGAACACCCTTCCTTGCGCCAATTCGTTAGAGACTTCATGGGTTGGAAGAGGGAGGTGATGGTCGCACGAACCCTGCTCCGGCACAATGTTCCCTACGGTGTGAGCACCGGGATCCACTACGATCGGATATTTCTCCGTAAAGGAGAAGCGGAATTCTTGACCGCCTGGGTACCTATCGGCGATTGTGCCGCCGAGGGTGGCGGATTGATGTATCTGGAGAACTCCAGTGCGATGGGGAAGAAAGTCGAAGCCGAGTTCAACGAGCAGGCCAAGGATTTCACCCCGGAAGAACGGATCTATGCATTTAACCGCAATATGATGCGAGACGGGCAGATTACTCACAACGCCGAGGAATTTACAAGAACCAAGACGGAAGGGAAGATGAGATGGTTGGTAGGAAACTACGAGGCCGGGGATGTGGTATTTCACAATCCATACTTTATACACGGGTCGGCGAGAAACGAGGATAGGATGGGAAGAATCAGATTGAGCACAGATTTGAGGTTCTACGAGGAGGGTGCTGATATGGATGATCGGTGGATGCAGGTCTGGAAGCCCGGTGATGGGTTGTAGCTTGCTATTCATACATTAGTTCATATGTGATTCAGGTTCTGCATCATCATAGTATGGCGACTGACTCAGTTGTACTGTATCCCATCAGATTTCGTCGCTGGTCTCCCAAGAAGTGATGCCATTCCGTCTGATGCTTGCCTACGGCTGCCCTAACTCCGTGATGACTTCCCTGACTGCATTAATATCATGCCCAAACCTCCCGAGAAACAAGCCATCTACGCCCTCTTTCAACCTTTGGAACGTCCCTGGGCCGGCACTACCACCATACAATATCCTCGTCACACCCTTCCGCGTGGTCGTCAAATTCCTCAACTGTTGTGTAACTGCGATGACATGATCCGCAGATGCCGGTTCGCTTTTCCCAATGGCCCATACAGGCTCATACGCCAGTACAACTTCGACATCGTCAGGTACAGCAGCCAGGACCGACGTCACTTGCGGTATACACTCTCTGAGAGCCAGACCGACCGCTTCCGAGGCAACGGAACTCTGTGCCTTCTCACCGACGCAGACCAGTGGAATCAATCCGTTCCTTGCTGCTGCTTTCGCCTTGAGAGCAACCTGCTCATCCGTCTCTCCGAAAATGCGTCTCCTTTCCGCATGGCCCATTTCCACAATCTTGCAGCCGGCTTGCTTCAGGACTGATGGTGAGATCTCCCCTGTATATGCACCGGTGTCTTCCCAGAAGGCGTCTTGCGCACCAAGCATAACCTGTGTTCCTTTGAGGGTCCCCGCGGCTTCAAGTATGGTGACGAAGTCAGGGATGACGAAGATGTCAATGTTGTGCTTTGCAGCGTGGCCGTCGAGATACTTTACGCCTTGAATGTATTTCTGGGTCTTCGGGATGTCGAAGTACATCTTCAGGCTCACGCCTACAAGACGACGAGGCCGTGAAGGTGCTGCCATGGTAGACGTACTCGAGGGAAGTGGATGGCGGTTGTAAAAAAGTGCCTGGAAGCCTTCTCAACCCGTTTCGGGTTACACCTGAGAAAGCGGGACCATATATGCTAGGTCATGCTCCAATCCTCAAGGCCTTACAAACAATAGTACAAGGGTGCTTGCAGACAGCCTTGTGGCTTATTGTTGAACTCCGCGACTGTCTCGTTCGGAAAAGTATTAGATGAAGGTTGTGAATGTTACTGATGTAACGTTTGTGGCTCTTTCAAACATATTTGTAGTCTCAGAACTTCTTGGTGGCCGGCACAGCAGGCAGTTCTGGATACCTACTTTCTTTAGCCGATGAGACAGCAATGGCTTTCGACGAGCGGCGAGCTTGGCAATATACTGCGGCAAGCCAATTTTTAGGAAGGTGATATGCACCTGGTCATCATGTACAGTCAGATGGCAATGTACACATGTTGACTTCATCTAATTGATCTCAAACAAGCGCGAAGAAGCCATCATCGAGGTGCCCCCGTTGTACGCCACCCTGCTATGCCAAAGCTATACTCGACGATCAATCGTAGTACCTATCTTTACGACTGGCCTGGAAGTGCCGTGTCAGTCCCCAACAAGAGGCTGGAACGCCACAGGTTCGCAGAGACCTACCATTCGTGTTGCCATTCGCCTTCACATGACTCGTCTCGTAATCATTGATGGCTTTCACCTTTGCTGCCGAGTCTGATTGTGGGTCAAATGCGTATCCTAGCCATTCCTTTGCCAGTCTTCTGGCCAGTTCGATTCCCACAACCCTCTGTCCCATACACAGCACTTGCGCATCGTTACTCAACACTGCCCTCTCCACCGAGAAGCTATCATGTGCTGTGACAGCCCTTATGCCTGGCACTTTGTTTGCGCTGATGGCCACACCTAAGCCGGTACCGCAGATGAGGAGAGCTCGGTCTGCTTCGCCGCTCGCGATGAGCTTCGCTGCGTCGACGGCGACATGTGGGTACGCCGTCTGATCCTCATCGTGGATGACTCCAACGTCCACGACTTTTGAAACCCGTGGGTCTTTCTCCAAGTCCGCTTTGATTATGTCTTTGTACGAGAAGCCGGCGTTGTCACCGCCGATGACAATGCGGAGGCCTTGATGGGACATTGTGAGGTTGGTAGGGTTAGCGAAGAATATTGTATGAGAGTTAGCCCAGGTCTGGTAGTCATCAACTTATCAACAGCTTAGTGTTCACGTGATGTTACTCGTGAAGAGGCTGGTAGGTAGGGACGGACTCATGTTCCGTTCCCAGGATTTCCCTTGAAAGGCATCCGCTCGGCTTCGTGGGAAAGCCTACCGAGGGAACTATCCCAGTCCTTAAAGCATAGACACAGGCCTCCGCCAACTACTAACCATCACGTCCCGTCAGCATAAGGTAGTTGTATTCCGGTGAAGCTCTGATGGCCACAGTCCGTGGATAACGGACTGAGAATGGACAACCCATTATTTGTCATCAACTCTCCATCCCGAAGACTGGGCTTGGAAGGAGGAAACGACTATAGTCCTCACTGTGCAACACAGACTCATGTGACAAATGAGGAAAGTTGAGATAGGTCCTTAATGTTTCAGGGACGTGAACTGGAGGCAGAAGGTTGACTTGTGTGGGCATGCTGGTTCTAACGTCAACCTAACTCTCAGATTGTGGAAACGGCTCTGTTTCTTGATATTTTAAGCCACTAAAGGAGTGGAAACTATGTACTCGAGTACTTCGTACATGAGCTCAGTCTGTCCGCCCGACAGCTCTTTGAAACTCTCCGCTGTTCAGCCGTTGGATGCTGCTCATCTCGAAACAACATCACCACCACGTCAATACACTTGTAAACTCAGGCCAATAGATGTGATTCTGCAACGAACGAATGCATAGATGTGGCGAATCTACAAGACATGAGAAGATGGGATCGTAAGCTTTCTCCTCTTCCATATCCTAGAGAACGGGACCTACTTTCGAAGCCAAACAGGCTAGTCAGTGAATGAAGCCACGCAAGTAGAGAGCATGCAGGTCGGAACGCGCTGCACAGTGAGCAGGGCTTTCAGCCTTACCGCGATCTGGAACACGCTCAATAAAAGCGTTTGGCTCGAGCTGCATCAGCTGGCTAATGCGACATAGGTCAAACTCCACCACTTGCATTCTCCGTCGTTGTCTGCTCAAATCGCAGAACCCGCGCGTTATGCAAGTCGAAAGCTTGCAACATGACTCGGCGTTGATACTCTGTGACAATCGGATATGGATCACTGTCCGAATAGCATCTACGGATATCTGCTTCGGAGACCCACGCGTATCTCTGGTGCTCCTCCGGATCGAGTATGACGGGGATGGCGCCATGCACTGGATGTAGTGTAGGAGATTTGTGGGTAACACCTTCATGACTGAGCCCGTGACCATGTTCGTGGTTTATGTCCCTATGCATCTCTGTTTCCGAAATAGGAATCTCGGCGACCTCAATTTCAAAGCTAAGCTTGAGCCACTTCTTCTCTCTTTTCTTGGGTCCAGTGTTGAACTCCACACCATCCCCGATCTGCCGGACAAATTTAGTCAAACGTAGTCCAGTCTCTTCAAAAGCCTCCCGTGCGACCGAGTGAAGAATCGTGGGATCGGAAAGCTCAGGAGAACCACCGGGGACCTCCCAGAGATTTGGAAAGGACCGCTCGGTCATGGAGCGCTGGACGAGGAGGAAGCGAGGCTCTTGTGTCCCAGATTGCCCCTTGGATTGTCGCGTAAAAATGAAAGCTCCAACAGCCAGCCGGTCGTACTGAGGGTGCTGGTTGAGCCAGGTCTGAAAAGGGATTGCAAGTTGGTGAAGGTCTAGCGGTATATGGATTGAAATGGGCTTCGGCACTTCATCAAACGGCATGATGGATTATCTGCCGATTTAAGCTGGAGAAGGAACTCTGTATCGTTTTTCCTGATGGCGCAGTGTACAAAGGAGCAAAGATTGAGAGCCTGGAGTACTCTATGGTAGTGATTTTATTGACGAGACACCAGTGAACAAAAGTACATGTACAGTCTTCCTTAAAAGTAGAAGCTGGCATCTGCACCCAATTATTCACAGTAGTATTGATAGTACCCGAGTGCTCATTCACAACAGTAACATCCTCTCATAGCACCGAGATTTTTTGAGTACATGTAGGTAAGAATGGGTGACACAAGAAGGCTGAGCTTCTGCCAGATTAACTCGAGAAGCTTCCATTCATGAACATACAACAAAGGATTGCAACAACGAGGAGTCTTATGGGTTTCTACCGGCCATGAAATAAAACCTCTGATCTGCTCTTCCGAGGGCTATGATTGAAATCACAGCGCAACGAGACTTTTCGTACCAGAGCTACGACACAAGCGATCTAGCCCTCGTACAGTATCGATAAGGTAACAGACCGATCACATCAAATCCTCGGGCCACAGCGCTGGCGCTTGGCTCACTGTACTCCTACCAGAGTCGTACGTAAGGGTTGCTACACGAATATACTCCACGATGGCGAGCAAAGCTGTTGCCTTCAAGGAAGAAGGTAACAAGTGAGCGTCGTCGAAAGGCATCTTCACGGATCGTTGTGCTAACAGCCCTGGCTAGATGTTTCCAAGCCGGCGACTACAAGGGTGCGGAAGCATTATACACCAAAGCGTAAGGGCTTCGTCATAACGTGTTCAAGATGGCCAGCTAAGCTTAAGGTCAATGTAGGATCGTGAAAGATCCCACAAATCCTTTCCTCTTCACCAACCGTGCCTTCAGCCGGATAAAGCTACTGTCATGGGACCAGTGTATCAATGACTGTCTCAAAGCTATCGACCTTCTCCCGTCAAACATGAAAGCCTATTACCACCTGGCCCAAGCACAACTTGCACTTCACCATCCAAACGAAGCACTCAATTCCGCGCTTACAGCCTATGACTTGTGCCTGACGAGCAACAATTCGAGCACTCGGAACGTCTCCGAGTTGGTTCTCAAGGCCAAGAAGGAGAAATGGGAAGTCAGGGAGAGGGAGCGACTGAGAACGAGGAATGAGATGCTAAGAGAGTTGGAAGAGAAGCTGGAGGCCAGCAAAGCGGAGGATATGGCCGAAATCAATGCGAGGATCAAACTCGGATCTCTCTCAGATACAGATGCAGAAGAAGAGAAACAAGCAACGGAAGACTCAACAAGAAGGAAATCAGAAGAGCTACGCAGTATCTTCGCCCTGGCGGATCCTGAAAACGTGCAGAAGAGGGTAAGCAGCTACTGAACTGGGTTCGAATGTCAGAACTTAGGCTAAAGATTCTCTAGGAGGTTCCGGACTATCTCATTGATGACATTTCATTTTCCGTCATGCATGATCCAGTAATTACCAAAACAGGACACTCATACGATAGGGCTACGATACTGGAACATCTTCGAAGATCGGAGACGGACCCGTTAACGAGGGAGCCACTTCATAAGGAAGACTTGCGGCCGAACCTGGCGCTCAAGCACGCTTGTGAAGAGTTCTGGAAGTACAACGGTTGGGCTGTGGATTGGTAAACACATAATGCCCATATGCCGGTATAAACGCTGCGCGTCAAGTCGCCCTACACCGTTGATTGGGTACGGGAGGGATACTAGTTCGGGAGATCAAACGAGGCGCCATGACAATCGTCCTGCTGGGGCTAGATTGTGCATAGTGTTGGTGTTCCAAGAAGAGAGCGCCATGGTCGTACCAGCGGGTCGACCGGGACGAACGGGGTGCATATCAAGCATGCGAGCATTGGTTCATAGTCAGCGTTACGGGAGTGAAGATCCTCCTCTCGGTTGAAGGTTGTCCAATGATCTCCGTTCTGCTAATGCACACTTACACTTGCTTTTCTAGGCCCCATGACTTCGGCAAGCATGCGGCGCAGCTGTGTAACCGCCAGCCATCCGGATTGCCTCCGGCGTACTCGTACATGAACAGCAATACTTGCGTCGTCTTTACCACACTTACAAGCTCTTCAGTTGCTTGCTTCTCCCATATACAAGTAACATTTGTTGTCTTCTTATGGTGTTTGCTGATTCTTTGCGATCGCTGTGTTCTATCAACCTTCTTGTTTTGAATCAATCCATGTTCTCAGTCTGGTGCATTGAGCCACGGCCGGATTAGATGCTTTGGTTAATTGTACGATGACCGAAAGGGACCAATTGCCACGAGTTTGCACCAATGACTGATTGTGCATCCGCACAGTATGGCCGAAGCCCTAGGTGCTGCTGGCAGCATAGCAGGCCTCGTTGGCTTGGCTGGACAGATTGCGCAAGGCGTCCTGTTTCTGCACGGGTTCTTCAGCGATATTAGAGACGCTCCGGAGGAAATTAGGGATCTAAGAGCAGAGCTCGATCAATACCGACGACTTTACGAACGCCTCGAGAAGCTATCTCAGCTGTCTGAACCGTGTCATGTGGCCGACAACGCCTTCGATGACGTTCAAGCTGCCTTGGTTCCTTGCAAGGCTTGGACTGACAAATTGGTCCGTACAATTAGCAAGTACAGTCTGGAGGACGGGTCAGGAGGAAGAAGTAGAAGGCTATGGAGTCAGATCAGCGTGGCTATCCGGAAACAGCGGTATCGGGAATACCTGGCAGCTCTGGAGCGAGCCAAATCAACGTTGATAGCTGCGCAAACATCTTTAAATACGTACGCAACAGTCTCCTTTCATGCCTATAAGTCTACGGACTGACACCAAACGGTATCGAAGTACTATTCTCTTATATCAACATCCAATGAGTTTGAACGGGTCGTCCTCTCACCGAGCAGCAAGCAGCGGTCAATCGTCATTAGCGCCAAGTGTAATTGAAGACATAAGCGCCAGCGGTGCAGGAACATCTCAGGACCATGCAGCTTCTGCTGCCATCATCACACAAACATATGACGCAGTGATGGATATGAAAGGTATATCGGCGCAGATTGACGATAGTGTCCGTACACTGCTAGCGAATCAAACCGGCAATTCCAGGCTAATTGAGTCTGCTCTGAAGAGTATTCTGAGAGATAAGATGAAAGAGATCAGTGAGAGTCAAACCAATATACCTGCGGCGGATACGAACGCTGCAACCTATCCGAAGTCGATGCTTGCTCGTCGACAAGCAGAGCAGCAAAGCGATCCGGGGTTGGGAGTGTTGCCCCCTGAGCAGAAACTTCACCGCGTTGGGGTCTCGAGCAATGATGATTCAAGATTGCACAGATACGCCACTCGATCAAGAACCGTCGGAATACGAAGGTACAATTTCTGGTTCGGGACTATGGTCATGACCACGACAACTCGTATTCGGGATCGGCAAGATAAAAACTCCATAGACATGCCACTGGCTCAGCAAACTACAGAAACCGAGATTCGTTTTGTGCCTGCAAGCTTCTTGACAAGCTCTGCAATGTCTGCTACAGTCACTCGCATAGCAGCAGAGTACAGAAAACCAACCCTATTCTTAAACCTAGAGCCGTTGCGAATCGTTCATCAGCACAGCCCGATCATTACAGCAATTAGTTGTGGAGATATCCTTGAAGTTCGGAAGTTGCTTGGAGCAGGACATGCCGCTTTGTCAGACTGTTTTCTTGATGGGAAAACACTGCTTGATGCCTGTTTCGATTCCATGGGCGGGTTGGTGGACCAGCGGAAGTCTGACAGAAATGACTACCCTGAGACTGCGGGCTGGTATATCGAGAGCTTCTCGAAGGAAGGACTTGAGAAATGGAGTCGGTTAGTCCAGCTGACCGGATGGTTGGTGAACCAAGGCGTGGACCCCGGTCGTGCTCACGTCGAGAGTTTGGGTAATGAGTGAGAGGAAACCTTTCGTTCCCTGGCGACTGACGCTGACTGGCTTCCCATAGGGCTACCTTCTACACAGTGATGATTGTGCTGTCTAACATAGAGTACTTCAGTAACATTAGACACGTCGTCGAGCACGATTTCAATGACTTGGCCGAGCTGATGCTGCGATCCGCCAAGACTAATCCTATCGATTGCACTGACAAGCCTCGCTGTCTCACTAACATGGTGAACAAATATGTCCGCAACAACATGGAGATGCCAATCCTAGACACATTGTTCTCCCAGACAGATTGGTCCTTCGATTGGACCACTCTGAGAAGGTCAAACGGAGATTTCTTACTCGAGGCTTTGTTCGCTTTCGTTCCCAATGAGTGGGGCATCCAATATAATTGGGAGCCGCCACTTTCGCAAGAGTATATACATTTTCTGCAGAATCGGTCAGCACTACTCAGAAAAATGATACAGGCGGCTGCAGAAATCAAGGATTTCATTCCAATTAGCACGACTGGTACGCCTCTACATATCAATGACAGTGTCTTGGCTGTTCATGCCGGCATCCGAGAAGCGCTGTACGTAGTGCGACCCGCTGCGACGCGCGAGCTCCGCTTCGATCCCAGCTGGAAAGTTCTCCGAAGAAGTACGATCACAGACATCGGAACGCTTGTTGGCTACGATGCCATTGTACTGGCCATCAGGCAACGAGGAGAGACTCTCACGGAATGTGCTTGGCGCTGGGAAGTCATTGACATCTGGAAAGAAGCCTTGTCCGAAGCTGGATATGATGTGCATTCACTGGCTGGCTTGGACATGGACCCATCGAATCTGCCTGAGCAAAGACTTTCAAGAGCCGGCACTACTGGGATGGCTGATTCACGTGGAGTCTGGGGTGCAGCGCCTATCGGACCTTCCACGATCGCCGTCTATCTCGACTTTCCGATTACTTCGGGAAGCTTGAGCATAGAAGAGCTCTCCTGGGAAGTCGACAAAGATGAATCACAGTATTTTTTCCGGGAGCCTGGGTGCACATCCATGAGCTGCGATATATCGGAGCGCGGCGAAGAACTGTGTGTGCATATCCATGAGGGCCGCCCTAAGAACGAACGTTACAGAACGTACAAGTCTTCGCAAGAAGGGGGGTTAGGAGTTGAAACAGCACGCCGATTATCTGTCCAAGAAGTGGACGCCGAGTTCTCGAGAGCGGGGAGCAGCATAGACGCTGGCATGTTTGCGAACTTATTGAAGACGGCCGGCGCTCTGCTCTCTGTAATTTACTAGTAGAAACTGCGTAGATAAGAATAATGAGGTCATGAGACTCGAGTCCCCATCCTCTCCGCCTGTCCTTCAATCATGTCTACCATCACCAATACGCGATTATGTCACCGGGCTGCCCCACCATTTCCTGGCGCCTCATCATTTCCAGGCGCCGCACCAAACCAAATTTACAAAGCAGAGTATCAACGACAGCACCTTACATCCAAGTCCTTTCGTCCCAATCCTTGTCGATCTTAGAAATTGCAAAATGTCATCTACCGCTCAGCCTCAGAGCAAGGAATTCAAGAAGGCTGTCGAGGACAGTGACAAACTGAGGGCCCTGCCCGCGGATCATGAATTGCTTTCGGTGAGTTACGTACGATCCGCATCACACGTGAAATGATCCACGGAGCGGAGTGCTGAAATAAGGCATGTGTAGCTGTACGGTCTTTACAAACAAAGCCTCCAAGATCCGCCCATTGAGCAGGCACCTGCTGCAGGCGGTTTGTGGGACATGAGGGTGAGTTCGAGTGAATGCCATGGCCCATCATTGCTCCTACGTCCCAAAACATCATCATTCACCATCCGGGGTCGTTACTAAAAGTCGTTGCGTGACAGGGCAAAGCGAAGAAGAAGGCATGGCAGAAAATCGTCGATGAGGGGGTCACACCGAAAGAGGCTCAGAAGCGCTATGTGGAGCTCGTTGAGCAGCTGAAGGGCACTTGTGGCTTCGACCCCAACAAGGTCAAAAAGGAAGTCCGCAAAAAGGCTTGATCTAGCAAAAGAACTGGATAGGAGCGACTACATACGTTGTTCAAGAGAGGGTTCAATAGTCACGCTTTATCGTCGCTGTGTGGTATAAGTTTTAACGAATATTAGAAACTCGATCTTTGGCACTGCACTCTGAAGCACACTATTATCAATCAACTCAGGTGTTATGGTTGAGGTCTTGGTGTCTCTATGCGCTAGCTGCGAAAGTAAAAACCCGTAGCGCCATCCTCCCCGACTCTCACCCTTGGCCAAAGCCTGGCCATGTGCGTCCCATCCAGTCAAGCTCAGAGCACGGAGATGTTGCGCACCACGGCATATCGTTCTCACCGTACGGCACCAATGGAAGGTCGTACGGCATCCGGAAACCGATGACTGACTTCCTCCTCCTCTGCAGATCTGGACCATCCAATGCTTCCCTTGTCGCATTTGAGAGCTGATCCACAGACGGCGCATCTTGTTTAAAGACGGGCACCATCTCTACGCTACCTCCCTCCGCATCATCAAATAAGCCTGGCCACACTACGACTCCCATTTCGTAGCTACAAATCCTGACTTCTCCCGAAGCACTTGCCGATGAACCCCAAGCCTGTGTGGATAGGTTTGCCGACGTCACCATAGCCCACTCTATGCTTGTCAGAGAGGAGTCCGTAAAGCGGATATAGGTCTTGATGTGTGGCGCGGCTCGTCGTCTCCCAGCTTCTCGAATTGGCGTTATGGACTCGGTTGGGGTGTTTTGCTCGCCGTCCCCAGCCCAATGGCAGAGCATCGGTCTCATGTAAGCGACTTGCTTAGCTTGTGCTGCACTCTGAGTCTTCATGTGGATTGAGCTGCCAGATGAGTAGCCATCAAGAGATCTTCTGATCTCATCGGCGGTGGGGAAGATGATGGAAAACTTCGGCTTTAGCTTTGGTCCGGAGGATGAACTCTTCGATGACGACGCGGCCAATGTATCGAGGAGGGTGCCGGCAAGCCATTTGTCGTTCTGTCCCAAACTTGCGATTGAAGATACTTGAACAACAATGCGCGGCTTCACGCCTTTCGTAGCCGGAGGCACGGGAATAGCACCCAACACCCTTTTCAACCCAAGCCAGCCCCAAAGAGCTTCCGTATCTGGGTCCAAGCTTCGCATATTGAGCTTGCTGGGTGTGCTAGCTACCAAAGCTGCTCGAACGCCGCGAAAGTCGTACTCTCGGAGTTGTTTGGTCAACGACCCAGTTTTTGCCTGACCGTAAGTACGGAGATAGGCTAGTAGATCTGATTTGAATCTACGACCGCTGCCAAGTGAAGAAAGAGCAGGACTGTCGCTTGATGAAGAAGGCTGAGTTTGAGTAGTGGGCATGAACGGGAGAAGTGGCGATCGCCAAACGGCTTGACACATGTTCCCCCAGTCACCAGGGATGATATTGGCAGTATGGATGATGACTCTGCTGCACGTTAATAAGCTAGACGAGGACCAGGTTGACGATATGAACCTACTGAGCTAGATCATCATGGCGGAACAAAATCATCATCTTCGAGTGATGAGTACCGAACACTTCCGGCATGTAAGCTGTAATGATTTGAACATTCGGATACCGCTTTGCTGCTTCCTGGCGATTTCTCATCAGTAATGATCGTCTTCCTACTCTTTAGGCCGCAGTGTATATCATCGTACATCTATATGAATCTTGTTGCTGTCCTCCCTCTTCCATGACCCATGAACGATCTTGACCTGGACTAAATTCCGGACATCCTCATCAAAGTGACCCCTGAGAACTCCCCGTTAGGTCAAGGAAACGGAGAAACTCCCGGAGCTCACATTAAGAAATCAACGTCAAACAGATAGTTGAACTGCCAACACTCCCTGATCAGAGGATCACCAAGGATCTCGCCAAGACCAACGGTGTCGACGTTATTAGATGCATTCAGGTCGCGGATCCGGGTGAGTTGAACTGGTGATGAGATCATAATACTTGCGGAACGGCTGACTTCTTCTGATCGGGGAGCAGGGAGCAGGTCAGGAGATTTTCCAGCCTGGAAGACGTGGCGGCTCCAGCTGTCCTTTGGCGGACTTATCGAACGGTCCAGAGACATAAGTGGCGCTGGGTTGTCAGTGAGTGTAGCGAAAACACTCGGTGATGCTTCTGTTGCCCTCGCTGGTGAAGCTGAGGATTGGCCAAGGTTCGCCGAGCTGACAGACAGCTGCGCAGTCATTGTAGGCGCCATCGGCACATCCAGCCTTCGCTTCTTGCGAGAGGGTTCGGTCTCCATCTCCTTGCGGCTGTCCATTTCAGATGAAGCTGGCGGGTTGTAGGCGTTTGCGGTGATTGACGTATCAAAGTAAACAGAAGTGGCATCGGCAAAAGACCAGTCCGACCCTTGGCAATATAATAATTGGATGGTCAAAGACTTCATCCATAACATACGGAGCACCTCGAAAAGAACAAATTCAGAGCCAACGGTTAGAAGAGCAGCGATCACAAACTGCGCTTAACCCATAATTTATCCACATAAGTTTTCCCCACTACTGATCGCTGACAGCTTTCCTTTCTCAATCAAACGTCTGGAAAACGTGGTACAACGTCCTTCGTTGCGCGTTCATTCTGCTGGACAAATACATCACATCGTCAACGTCTTCGGATTGATGTTCTGTCACAGTCCTCAAAAATTCTTCGTTACCGCTCCTACAGAGTACACCACTGGCCGTCTGTCTTGACTTTGTGGTGTTTCAAATTCTTCGGACCCCGCTCTGTGTATCGTTAGGAAATCAATCTTACTGGCTCCAGCCTTGACCTAGACACAAAAACAGGTGAAGCTTTCTCTGTAGCAGTAGCCCAATTTCTACCAATCTGCGTAGAAACCCCTCACGCAGCAAAGCTTTAGTAGACGTCGGCCACAACAAAGGGTCAACAAGAGGGGTCATGAAAAGGGCGCCTTGACTCCGGACAGGGAATTCTAACCAGAATAGGGTACCAAGACAAGGTGGTATAACTAGGACTAGCTAGGAACCCATACTCGAAGGTAGGTTATTCCTTTTCTATTCTAATTACTGTGAACTACATAGTATATATAATAAGATTATAACTCTTTACAGTTAAGATTTAATTTTCTTCATACTTTTATTTACATATTTTTAAAAAGTAAAGTACAGTGTTTTATCTGTAAATAGATGATTAAATAAAAAGATAAAATTAAACTTTAAAATGCTGTCTTTTAGTAGAGGTTCAAGACTACTTGAAAAATGCGAGTGGAAGAGTCAAAATCATGATGTCCTCAGCACTGCAGCATGGTGATGCTTAGTAAGCAGTGAGATATATAGTTGTTCTGCAGACCTTTTTTAACCTCTTTTTCTAATCATCTTATATTATAACTAACAACCTGAATTTATTCAACTCATTAAGCCTGGGGCAAGACGATCAATATCTTCAAAGCTCTCATAAATTGATCAAATGACCTCACAAGGGAGACCTAGAAGACTTGACATGATCTAGACACCTGTCTGACGGGAATCCTTTGGGCAGACGGTCTGGTGCTGCAAGGACACAGAAGCGAGGAGATAAATCGTTGAATTGACGCCCGACTCTCATGGAGGCGGGCCATGAGGCTGGTTGCTTGAACGCAGTTGTCACCGCAGAAGTACCGTATCGTTTGAGAGCTGAACTTATGAAGAAGCTAGCTACTACAGAACATATGAAGACCCGCCTCTTCACTTTCTAATTCACACTCACCGTCCTAAAGCCCTTCCACCCCGGCAACGCACCCCGAATCTCCTCCTTATACCTTGTCAACCCCCCCGCATAGCAGGTTTGCTCGAATGCCTTCCCCGGCAAACTACCCCCCATATATGTGGACTTCGTTGTCGGAAAAAGGCTGATATCACTGAGCTCATTGATATGGTTCTTCCACTCCATGGTTGCCTCCTCGGTCGGGTCAATGTATTTCAGTCCCTGCGCCTGAATCATGTTGATGACATCGCGGATCCAGCGGCCCTGGACCTCGACGCTGGTGGGACCGTTAGAGAGCAGTGTCGGGCCCTGGGGGCCGTACAGGTGGAACATGTTCGGGTAGCCGCTGACGGTGGTGCCGAGGTAAGTGTATGCGGCCTTCTTCCATTCGTCATCGAGTGTCGTGCCGTGGATGCTCTTAAGGCCCATGTTCGTCATGCCGCCCGTCGTGATGTCAAAGCCCGTTGCGATGGCGACGACGTCGAGTTCGTAATGCTTGCCATCCGTGGTCTTGATACCTGTTTCGGTGAACTCGGCAATGCTGTTGCCGGATTTCTCGGAGATGTCAACGATGTCCACGTTGGGCCGGTTGAACTGCTCGTAGTAGTTCTGCTCAAGACACGGACGCTTCACACCGAACGGGTGAGGGGGCTCAAGGGGGCAGAGGAGATCTCGTTTGCGGGGATCATGAATTCGTGCGCGTTGCTTCTTAGCCCAGAAATTGTACGCCTCTCGGTTGGCGGTCATGTCGAATAGATAATCTTTATAGTTTCCAAGCCAGAAAGGGAATCCACCATGATCCCAAAGTCTCTGATAGAATGCCTCTCTTTCTTCGGTGGGCACGTCAAATGTATTCTTCTCGTTCAGGTCGAACGCGAACCCGCCAAAGCATCGCTCGCGGAACTCGAACATCTCCGGATAGTTTGGTTTCAACCTGTTTTGCTCCTCGGCGGTGAGGTCCCTCTTGCCCATTGGAACGGCGAGGTTAGGGGTGCGCTGGAACACTTTGAGGTCGCTGGCAACGGGTCCCCATTCCTGAGAGATCTGCACGCCTGATGCGCCAGTCCCGATGACGGCGCAGCGTTTGCCGCGGATATCTACTCCATCGGCTGGCCAGAAGGATGAATGGTGAATTGCTCCTTTGAACTTGTCTAGATTTTTGAAATCGGGGATGTAGCGTTTCGCTGCGAAGCCGGCGGCGACAATGAGAAACTTGCATTTGGTGGTGCGTTTGTCTGCCGTCGTGACAGTCCATTTACCCGAACCCTCGTCGAACTCGGCGCCAGTAACAACGGTTTCGAAAGAACAATCCTTGCTGAGGTTCAAGACCTTGTCGACGTGGTCAAAATATTGTTGAAGTTCTTGATAGTTGGGATAGTTCGTGCTCCATGTCCAGTCCTTCCAGACCTCGGGAATCGATAGTTCGTAAATCGGAACTTCAGAATCCACACGTGCCCCGGGATAAATATTCCAACGCCAGGTCCCGCCAAAGTTTCCACCAGCTTCGTAGAGTACAACGTTGTAGCCTTGACGACGCATTTCATGGAGAAGGAAGACACCTCCAAACCCTGCTCCCACAATCAGGACGTCAAGGTCTAGGTTGTCGGCGTAAGGGCCAGTGGTATCCCTCCGACGTGAGTACTGAGTGAGGTCTCGTTTGAGGAGACGCTCCGGCTCAGCATCAAACTTTTCATATTGATGTATACCTGCCATGGCTGTTCGCAAGTGGTTAATACGGTGGAGGACAGACTGAGATAAGCTGACAGGAAGTAAGATTAAAGAGATATTGAAACGGGGGAAGATCACATTAAGTATCTCTTCAACGGATTTTGCAGTGTGAACATCGGCTTCGGTAGAAAGGAAAGAAGTACTGTAGCCTTACCCGTCAGAGCTTTTGGAAAGGGTAAGTTGCTCGTCGAACTCGATTAGCAAGTCTGGACTCATGGAGATGCGTGTGGAGATCGTGGCAAGCGTACAAACACAGAGTGGGGAAAGGTAGAAGCTGCCCATTCATCCGATCCAAATCGAGCAAATCCAGATTTGAGATGGACAGATGCTGGCTGGCCTCTTGCTTATTGGGCGCTTCAAGACCCTTCGAGTAAGCACCAACACCCTTTCCAGTAAGAGATCAACTATTACAGATCCCAATGGAGACAATCCCCGTTTCCCCTCATTCCGCGCGATTCTTCAATGCATACAAGATCCGCGTTCCGGTCCGTAACCCACCTTGGAGATGCGCCACCCGCGGGAGGATCTTGATGATGGCTTAGAGATTAGAGAGCTCTGGGCTTCCCTCGATGTGGTTCCTCCTGGGTTAGCAAGAATTAAACGACCTTAGAAAACTCCGATTGCACGAGGAGGGTCCGCAAAGAAAGTAGCATTGAATGGCCACAGCCTCGAATGATTTCAAACACTCGCACGGAAAGTGGATATGGAACGACGTCCAACAATTAGAGTTACGCGAACCCCTCACGGCGCGGATTGCGGGGACGTTGACCATTGACAATAAAGGCTCATGGCTGAAAATGCGGGGTGCAGCAAGACAGTCAACACTGATACCTATTTCGAGGAACAGCGGGCAGTTGAGGTGTCGTTGAATGTCGAGGCCGATCGGACGTGACGGAGCATGAGACGTTATAAAGCGCCACCTTGCCTGATGGGGACTAGCAGAACGGCGCTTTGCCGAATGAAGCAGTTCAGCGGTACACAGAATACCGATATATATTTGTGTGGTAGCTCTTGCTCCTTGTAGCATTTAGATCACTGTGAGTTAATATATTAACTTTTAACTTAACTCTTAATTTTATTTCTTAAATAAATAAATTTATTAAGAAACTTAATGAAGTATGACCTCTATGAAGCGACTGTTCAATTCATATGTTCTAACTAGAATGCAGAGTCTGCATCAACAGCATGACTTTTGTGTGAGCTGACTAAGCAGTGTCACGTGACACAGCAAGTTTCAGTGCTAGGTCAGAATAGGACTGAAATCCTCACAAAGCCTTCTTATTTCAACACTCTCTCTCAGTTCTAGATGATCTGAATATTCATTCACTAGCCAGTATAAAGTCCTTCAATCTCACTAGAAAGTGAGCTCAATAGCAAGATGGTGAGAACATAAAGAAGGCTGCAACAGTGAGGTAAGAAAGTGAGAATGTAAAAGGTGACAAAGAAGGTTGACAACAATGAGGTTTAAATGCATGTTAAAGACAGGTCATTAATTAAATATAAGACCTGACTGAATAAGAAAACAACTAAACTTGACAGCAAACAAAGCCTTAGTAAGCCCATCTGCTGCTTGCTTGATGATAGGTATGAATTCAAAGTTAACATAGACAGCAATGATGACACCATTTCATACAAACATGCTATGGTTGAAATCAAGTCAACAAAAACCAAGAGACATGAGAAGATCATGTAAAGTCTTATACCACAGATGAGGTGCTTGCTTCAGGCCATAGAGGGTCTTATTCAGCAAAGCAACCTTGTCAAATAGCTCATAGCTGTGAGGTAACTCAATGTAAACAACCTGATTGATAAAGCCATAAAGAAATGCAGTAGTGATGTTCATTTAATTCACTTCAAGGTCATAATGTGCTGTAAGGACAAAGAGGGTCTTATATGTCTGCAGCTTGATGACAGACACAAAGATTTGATCATAGTCTATGTTAAACTGCTGTTCATAGTCTTTGACAACTCAGTGAGCCTTATAACAGCTAACCTGATCATGAGTGTCACACTTGACCTTGTAAACCCAGTGTTCTTTAAGAACATGCTGATTCAACAGCATGTTGACAATGTCTCACATGTTATTATTCTTCAGTGACTGAATTTCATTCTTCATAGCCATCTTTCATTTGTCACACAGAGGTAACTTCACAGCCTGCTTATATGTGATTGATTTGATGATGTTGTTAATAGAAATTGCAACATACGCATATGAAATGTGTGCATCAGACTCATCAACAACTGAGTGACTGCAAAGATTGTAGTGTGATGCAGCTGCTGAGGCTGAAGGGTTCAATGAACCTACTGCTGAGGCTGAAGGGTTCAATGAATCAAGCTCATCTGAATCAGACAACTTGTCTAGAACTTGTGAGTCTGAACTCATGAGTTCAGACTGACAATGTGAAGAGGTAGATGCTTTCTCTGATCATGCTCTTTTTGAAATGAAAGAAGATGAAGAATGCATGCTGACAGAATTTAATTGCTGTAATAGCAAGAATTGAAGCAGCAGTGTAGCTGGTGCAGACACTTCTTCTGAAACAAAAGAAGGTTGTGATGACAAAAGTGAGGATGCAGAAGAAGAATTGACAGCATGATTGCTAGTGCTAGTTGTCTTCTTCTTGCTGTGAACCTCTATATTAGCTAAGTTTTCATAAGCAGTAATGCCCTCATCAACAAAGCAGTTATGAGACTCTAGAACCTGTTCTGATTCAGAGTCTTAAACATGAAAGATTGAGCTTTCTTTCATGTCTAAATAGTGA
>JAABUP010002720.1_pt1 | contig 33268 bp, 35 predicted proteins | sample 5559201 | NCBI WGS metagenome assembly JAABUP01 (sample SAMN10711887, study PRJNA513373) | rock metagenome | isolation source: Antarctica rocks | place: Antarctica
CCGGCAGCGCCGCGCGCTCGGCCTCGCCGCGCTCGCGCAGGTCCTGGCCGCGCGACGCGCCGCGCGACAGCTCGGCCGCGCAGCGCTGGCACTCGGCGGCGGCGCCCACGGGGAATGCCCGCGGCGCGCAGCCTGCGCGCGCCGCGCGGCTCAGGCTGGGGCGCCCTCGGCGCGCCGCGCGGGGCCCGAGCGCCTCGGGCGCCCACCTGCGCCGCCATCGCGCGCGTCCTCCTCGCGCGCGTCCCCCTCGCGCGCGTCCGCGTCCAGCATGATGACGTCGCCGTCGCCGTGCCTGCCGGCGGCGCGCGCCCGTCGGGCGCGCCCTGCGCTCGTGGGATGCGCAGGCGCGAGCGCGCGCGCCCGCACCCGTTCGCGGCCAGCAGGTGCTGCCACACCAGCGGCGGCACGGCCTGGCGCCGCGCCTTGGCGCCGGCCGCCTGCGGCAGCAGGCCGCCGTGCGGGCAGGCGATGCCCTCGGTCGGCGAGGCGGCCGCGCTGCCGCGCCCGCCGCGCCGCCGCCAGCCCCTGCCGGGCGCCGCGTTGGCTGTCAGCATGCGCGGAGCGTGCAGGAGAGCGGCGGGCGGCGCGGGGCGCGCGCGCACGCGAGCCAGGAGCGCGAGACGTAAAAGCCGCAGTCGAGCTCGGCGGCGCCGCCATCGGCGTCCAGCGCGTCCAGGATGGCGAGCGCAGCCTGCCGCTCCTCGCTGCCCTGCCCCGCGTCGGCCACGCCCTGCAGCCGGCCCGCCATGCACGCGCGGCACACGCCGGCCAGCTCGGGCCCGCCGCCGCACGCCGCGTGCAGTCGCTCCCAGGCCGCGACGCTGACGCGCTTGGCGTCTGCACGCGCGCCGCCCCTGAGAATGCGCGCTCAGAGGCCTGCGGCCCGGCAGCGCGCGAGCGGGCCGCACCGTGCAGGCTGGCCGGGTTGAGCGCGCCGTGCTCGCACAGCAGCAGCGTGTTGTCCACGGGCTCCTGGGCGTCCGTGTCCGCCCAGCGCCGCAGCCACTCGGCCGACACCCACCTGGCGCGGCCGCCGCGTCAGCGCGGCGCGGCCGCCGTGCGGCGGTGCGGGGGAATAGGTCACGACAGGGTGGCAAGGAGATGCCTTGCATAACAGCTATCTGCCTCCCATCTCAAACCCCCCTGTGCTTGGCGCCGCTTCACCGAGGGCCGGCCGCGGGCGCACCGCGAGGGCGCCTCGGCGTCGGGCACCGCCGCGGCCTCCAGCACCTCGCGCACAAGCGCCTGGCGCTCCGCGACGCGCTGCAGCCCCGCCTCCCGCTCCGCCTGCGCGCCCGGGCGCCCGGTCGGCCCCCCGACGCGCTGCCGCACGCGGGGGGCGGGGGCGCGGCGCCATCGCGCCTGGTACAGCGCGCAGCTGCGCTGGAAGCTGTCGCGCTCGCCCGCCAGCGCCGCCTCCAGCCTGCGCCGCGCACGCCCGCGTCATGCGCCCGCCCTGCCCGCGGGCGGCCCGGCGACTTCACAGAGGGCGGATGCGGGCGCACTCGGGCGGCACGGCCGCGGCGGCCGCGCCGTCCGGCGGCCGCCAGCCGCGCCGGCGGTACACCAGCATGTACGCGTTGCCGGACGTGATGCGCTCGCCGCCGGGCGGCGGCGCGCCGCCGGCGTCCGCCGCGTCGCCCTCGCCCGCCTCGCCGGGCGCCGGCCGGCGCTTGCCGGCCTTGCCGGGCGCGGCCACGCCGTGGTCGCCGTGCTCGCCGACCGGGCCGGCCGGCATGGCCGTGACCGCCTCGTCGTCAAAGCGCCACCAGCGCGCGGCGCGCTCATCGCGCACGTGCGCCACTGCGCGCGCCGCAGCGGGCGGTCACGGGCGGCGCCACACGCAGCGCGCGAGCGTTGCGCGCACAAGCGCCAGGGGCGCGCGCCGTAGTGGCCGTGGCTGGCGCTGGGCCCCTTGTGGACGAGGATGGCCGCCAGCTCGTACTGCTGCGGGCCCGCCGGCGCGGCCGCATCCCCGGCCTCGCCGGCCAGCAGCGGCGCCAGGTCCAGCGCCAGCGGGAACGACAGCTTGTCCGCCACCTTGACCTTGGCGAGCCGCTGCGCAGGCGCCGGCGGCTGAGCGCACGGCGGTGAGCCGCGGCAGTGGAGATGCCACGCAGGCGGGGGCCGCGGCCGCGCGCCTTGAGGTCGAACACAAAGCGCTGGAGCGAGAGGCAGAGGTAGGGCGGCACGGCGCGCAGGCGCAGCCGGCGCGTGGCGTCCACCTTGGCCTCGCAGAACGCGCACAGGTACTGGTTGTCGCCCTCCAGCCGCTCCTCGCCCAGCAGCGCGGCCTGCGCGGCAGGTGCGCATATCGCAGCCGCGCGCGCGGGCGGGCGCGCACGGCGGCGGCGGCGGGCGGCGCGGCGCACCAGGCTGCCCTCCAGCGAGCCCATGCCCTTGACCTGCACGTCCAGCTCGTAAAAGTGCGTGACGCGCGCCGAGCCCTCCGAGCGCCGCCGGCACGCCTGCGCGCGCGCGGCGCCTGGTCCCAAACGCGCCAGAACGTCCGAATGGTGAGCTCACGTAGGTGATTGGCTAGGTAAAGTTCTCCCCTGCGCGGGCGCGGCCGGGGGCGGGCAACGGGGGGCGCGCCAGGCAGACGGTCTCGTACACGTAGCTGCCGCGGAACAGCGTGGGCACCAGGCTCCGCACGGCCTGCGGCGCCGCACGTCAGCGCCCCCGCGCGTGCTACAAGGCTGCGCCGGGGCGGCCGAGGGGCGCACCGGCGCGTCCGCCGCCTGCAGCTTGCTCTCCAGCAGGTTGAGCAGCAGTTTGAAAAATTCCTGGCCGTCCTGCGCGCGGCGCGGCGCCGCTCGGCGCCCTGCGTGCGAGGCGGGCCATGGTGCTGCGCAGCCGCACGCGCCGCCGCGCCTGCTGCACGGCATGGTCCAGGTGGAGTGCTGCGGCCAGCGCGGCGGGGTCGGCGCTGGCGCGCGCGCCCAGCTGCAGCTCCGCGAACAGACGCCTGCGCGCGGCCTGCCGGCGTGACCCCGCGCGCCCGCCAGGCACGGCGCGGCGCGGCGCGGCGCGCGCCCGCACCTGATGTGGCCGATCACCTCGTCGTCCGCCGCCGGCGCGCTCACCGCGTACAGCCCGGCGCGGAAGGCGGGCGTCATGAACAGGCACTGCAGCGCGCTGTTCACGTAGCACGTGTTGCCCAGGTTGTTCAGGCCCGCCGGCGTGTCGCCCGCCTGCGTTATCGGACAAACCGGCGTTGGCGCAGCGTGCACGCGGCCGGGCCGGGGCCCCGCGCCGCTGCGGGCCGAGCGCACCTGGCGCGCCAGGCCGGCCGGGTCCGCGCCGCCCAGCGTCAGCAGCGCCGACGGGTCCTTTTGCCAGAGGCCCTTGCGGCGGAACGAGCCGGGCGCCGGAATCGTGCTGCACAGGCAGTTGGGGTTGTCCCGGCGGCCCTTGCAGGCCTTGCTGTACAGGCCGCTGCAGGGCGCGGCCGCCTCGAGCACCTCCAGCAGCTGCGCCTCGCTGCATGTGGCAACGTCGCCCTTCAGCCGCAGCGCCTCGGCCACCCCGAGCTCGTCGCCGGTGGCCCTGCGGCCCGCGCTGCCCTTCTTGACGCGCATCACGCCGTCGCGTCGGCCCGGCGCGGCATGGGTTCCGCTTGCTCGCGCTGCGGGGCCGGCAGGCCTGGGCACCTCCTGCTTCGGCCGCTCCGTTCGAGCGTCCTCGGAGGAAGTCGAAACCTGCCCATGCCCTGCAGGCTACCGGGGAGCTGACCCAGTGGGTCGACCTCGCAGGCAGCGCAAGCTCTGCGGCCAGAGACCGCCCGGCGTCCCTGCAGGAAGTCTCCAAAGTCCAGTGGTGCAGCTGTGTTTGCTTGTGCTGCCGCCGGGTGCACGGCCTGTCATACCAGGGAGCGTCGCGACACGCGCGGCGCTGCCTGCTGCACCTCCTGGCGGAGGAAGGTGCTCATGCTGACTCTGTGCCAGGCAGCGCCGCTCGGGGGCTGCACTCAGCTGTATAATATATACTGCTATGGTACAACAACCACCTGCAGCTGCTTGCGGGCGCCGCCCCACGCACGGCTTCCGAACACACGCCTCTGCCGCTGCTACAAAGGAGAGAGGGCAGCGGGCGACCGTTCCTGTGGCTGGGCGCCTGAGTCGAGCAGCCCTGGTCGGATGCGTGGCGCTGTAAGGCGATAAAGGTGAGGTGCTGCGTGACTGCAGCTTGCGGCTGCGCTGTGCAGTCCTGCGAGGACATCAAGACAAGCGGTTGCCGTTGCATAGCACCACAGTACGTGTCGATTCCGACACCCACACGCACGCTCGCCGGCAAGCGCAACTTGCGCCTGCTGTCGCCGGCGCAACCAGTGCCGAGCCCACCTCCCTCACAGCTCAGACACGAAGCTGGGGGGGAAGCCGACACTCGCTGAGCGGAACCCTGCTGGCTGCGCAACCTCAGCTCGAAAAAGTGCACTTGAGCAGCACTCTGTGCTGGCTTGCGATCGCACTCACCATCTTGTGCACCAGCGCTCTCCAGCTGCAAGCAGCACTTTTTGCACAGCCGTGGTGGGCGCCCCGCGCTGCGACCTAAAAGCGAGCCAGTTCATGTCTTTACGCTGCTGCTTGTGGCCTGGCCCTAGCAAGAAACTGCCGCCCAGCAAGCCGCATTCTGCAATGGGCTGGCCCCCGTGCGGGCTGAGGCTGGGCCTTGTGCCGCATGAGGAGCGGCGCTCTGTCGTCTAATGGCGTTGCTTCCAGCCAGCGGCCCCTGCCGTGCACAGGAGGCTATGCTAACCTGCACGCGCGGCAGCGCGCAGGCCGAGGGAGCGCGCCGCCTGGGAGCCGCTGTCAACATGCTCGCTCGCACGCACGCGCTGCGGCACCAGCCGCGCTGCGGCAGGGCACCCGCCGGCCGGGTGCGCTGCTGGCCGCCCCTGCCCGCTGCAAGCCAGCGGAGCACCCACGGAAACACACGCACACGAGCACTCTTAGCCGCGCCCGGCAGGGCCGGCTCGTTACGCGCAGCGTGGCCGTCAGCGCCGAGGGTGCGTGCCCGCCCAGCCGAGCCCGCCCCTGCCCGCATGGTGGACGCCCCCCAGCGCGCCGCGCGGGGCCGCAGGCGAGCGGGAGCTGGCGCGCACGCTGCTGGCGGCCAAGGAGGCCAGCGGCAAGACGTTCACCCAGATCGCGCAGGAAGTGGGCCTGACCAACCTGTACACCGCCCAGCTCTTCCTCCGCCAGGTGGCCCTTGTCCGTGCACGAGGCAGGCGCCGGCGCTATGCGCGCGCGGCTGAGCGCGGCGCGCGCGCGCAGGCCCAGCTGAAGGAGGGCACGGCCGAGAAGCTGCGGGCGGCCGTGCCCGCGCTGCCCGACTCCAGCCTGGCCGCCATGAAGCGCGCGCCGCTGCGCCAGTACGACCCGCTGATCGTCCAGGATCCCCTGGTGTACCGCCTGACCGAGGTGCGCGCCGCGCGCGCCTAACACACGCTGCGGCCGCCCGCGGCCGCTGCTGCGGCCCGGGCAGCGCGCTGACGGGGCGCGGCCGGCGCGGCAGGCGGTCCTGCACTACGGGGAGGTCCGGCCCCGCGCGGCCCGCGCGCGCAGGGCTCCGACAGGCGGTGCCCGGCGCTGACAGGGGCCGCCTCGCAGGCCATCAAGACGGTCGCGAACGAGGAGTTTGGCGACGGCATTTCCTCCGCCATCGACTTGTGCGCCCGGGCCGCCCGTCTCAGCGCGGCCCGCGCCTGCTGCTTGCCCGCGCGTGAGCCCGTGGCCGCCCCGGCCCGCAGGTACTACACAGTCGACCAGACGACCGGCAAGGCCGGCGAGAAGCGCATGGTCCTCACCTTCAACGGCAAGGTGCGTCGCTGCCGGCTGGCGCATGCACCGCCGCCCGCTCTGCCGGAGGCGGCTGACGCGACTCGGCGCCCCGCTGCAGTGGCTGCCGCATGTGGAGCAGCGCGCCGAGGACAACACCGCAAAGTGAGGGGCTGGCGGGTGAGGGGCAGAGGGCGCAGGGCGGCGGCCGCGTCTGGCACAAGGGCCAGCTAGGCCGTTGAAGCAACAAAGCATCCGCAACGCATGTTGAAACCCGCAGCGCGTGCCTGTTTATCTTTGTAAAGCTGCTGTGTGTTGTTGTGCCGGAACGTATTTGCCACCACATACCACCGATGTTGCATCTTAAATGCCAGTGCTTGGCATGGCCAGGACACAGCGCCCGCACACAGAACCAACAGCAAGAACAACAGCCTTCCAGAAGCACTCTCAGACACACAGAATGGGCCGCCTGGACAGGTACAGGGGAGCAACGCAGCCGCAGCCTAACGATCACAAGTGCGGCGCCAACAGGCCTCGGAGCCGGGCGCCTCGGCCGCGCAAGCGGCCACGCAGACTGCTGCAGGAAAGCGTGGGCACAACCGGGTCAATCAAATGGCTCGCAGCGCGGCCTCTCAATCGGGCGCGCGCGCGGCCGCCGCGCCCGCTTCAGCAGGCGCTGCTCCCGCAGCCCCTGCCGCTACAGCCAGCCCCGCACCCTCTACAGCTGCGGCCGGGACCGCGTCCTTTGCCGCCGCGGCCGGCCCCGCGGCCGCCGCGCCCAACGCGGCGCCGCCCTCCGCCGCGCCGCCCGCGGCCGCCGCGCCATTCGCCGCCAGCACGGCCGCGCCGGCGGCTGCGGCTTGTCGCGCGGCCGCGGCGGTCGCTGCGGCAGGCAGGTAGTACAGCCGCTGCCGCCAGTGCTGGTGCCGCACGACCAGCGAGCGCCAGGCGCGCGCGGGCGGCACCGGCTTGTGCATCTGCACCGTGTTGTCCATGTGCAGCAGGTCGCCGTGCTGCACGCCCAGCGCGTGCAGGTCCTGCGCGCGCGGCGCGCGGGCGCGGGCTCAGGCCCGGCCCTGGCGCGGGGGCGCGCGGGTGGGGGGTGGCGCAGGCGACCGCGCGCCTGCTCGCTGCTCAGCGAGAAGCCCAGCGCACGCCAGGTGTTGCGCGTCACCGGGTCGTCCGTGCTGCAGAGCAGCAGGTTCGGGAGCGCCAGCGCGCGCGCGACCTCCTCGATCGCCTGCGCGCCGGCCGCGCGTCAGCGGCCCGGGCGCCGGGCCGCGAGGCGCGCGCGCCGCACGGGAGGCAGAGCAGCGCGCGGGGCGCGGGCGGCGCGGCGCGCCTCCAGCAGCGCGCGGCCAAAGCCGCGGTTGCGCCGCGTCTCCTGCGTCGCGAAGAAGGGCACCTCCAGGAAGCGGTCGCCCGCGCGGATGGTGGCCGCGCAGATGGGCTTGCCGTTGGGCATCAGCAGCGGCAGCGGGTTGCGCGGCGCGCCCAGCGCCTTGCAGCGCTTGGGCGCCTCGTCCTCGTACGCGCCCGGCGGCGGCCAGCCCGGCTTGAAGCGCGGCAGCAGCACGACGACGCGGAAGCCGCCAAAGTCCTGCGCGGGGGCCGCGCTCAGTGGGCGCGCCCAACCAGGAGCTCGCGCGGTGCGCGCGCGCCGGGCCGGGCCGCACCAGCTCCTCGTCGGTGCTGGCCTCCTCCGCGGTCACCGTCCAGTCCAGGTACTCGTGGATGGTCGCCGCGCGCGGCGCGTCCACCAGCGACGTCGCCACGCCGCGCGGCGGCGGCGCCTGCGCGCCCGGCGGCCCCGGCGCTCGACCCCGCGCCCGCCGGCCGCCTGGGGCGGGGCGCGGGCGGGGCCGCGCCGCGCACCTGCCCCGTCTCGAACGCCTTGAACAGGAAGGGCAGGTCGCTGCGCGCGGCCTTGGCGCCCTCCTTGCTGCGCGGGTAGCGGCGCAGCTCGTACAGCAGCAGCGGCCGGCCGACCAGCTCCACGATCTCGCCCGCCGGCAGCGCCTCCAGCGCGCGGCGCGCGGCGCGCAGCTCCTCCCTCCGGGCGCCCTTGCTCTCGCTCATCGCGCGCGCTGCCCGCCGGCCGCGCGCAGCTCACTCAGCGCCCGGCGCCGCGCGAGCACGGCCGCAGCGCGCATCGCGCGCGCCGCGCGCGGGCCGCCCGGCGCAGCGCCCGCCAACGCTCACGCCCCACACGGCCGCCCGCGGCGCCGGCACGCCGCGTCGGGTGGCGCACGGCCCGCGGCGTCGCCGGTGCTCCGCCTCGGCCGGCGGCCCGGCGCGCTGCTCGCGGTAGTGGCGGTGCAGGTCCGCGCTGCCGCGCCGGGGGCCAATGCGAGCCTGCTCTGTGGGGCTCGGCAGACGGCCGCGCTGGGTCAGGTGCACCGTGCAAGCCACGGCTCTGTGCACGCCCGGGCAGCAGGGAGCCGGCGTGAGGGCTCTGGCTCGCAGCCGGGCACTTCGCACACCGGGGGCTCTACCAGGGTCTCGTGCCGCAGGCTAGCTAGCACTAGTGCTGTGCTAGGCGGGCCGATGCGAGCCTTGCAACCCAGAAGGGCTGACAGATATCAATGACTGCTTGATAACACGGTTCTGGCCAGTCGACCAGCAGGCGTGCGAGCCGGCTTGACCATGGGCGGCCAGGCCGGCGCCCAGGGCGACCAGCGCCTGGCGGACGCGCTCTGCCAGCTCGCGGCCGCGCTGGGGCCCGACGCCGACTGGGCGCAGGCGCAGGCGCTCGTGCGGGGCGCGCTGGGCCTGGCCGAGGTGGACGCCGGGCAGTGCCTGCGCGTCTGCTGCGGCGCGGGCCTCGCCGAGGCGCGCGCGGCAACTCCCGTATGTAGACAGCAAGATGCGTCATGCACGCGGCGTGCGTCCGGCGCCGACGGAGGCTGCTCCGGGCGCCAGGGCGACAGCGCAGAGCTGGCGCTGGTCCGCGCCGCGGCGGCGCTGTATGCGCATAAGCGCTCGGCGGGCGGCGGCGGTGCGCCGCCCGCGCCGGGCCCGGGTTCCGACCTGGCGGCCGTGCCGCACGCGTGCCGCCCTGCGCCAGGTCCGGGCCGCGCGGAGGAGCTCGCCGCGCGCGTGTTCGTGCCGCTGCTCTGCACTGAGCAGCTGGCGCGCCGGCGGAGGGAGGAGGTGCGTGCGGCGCCCGGCCCCGCGGCGCGGGCCCGAGCCGCCGCCCCGGCGAGCCGAGACGCGGCCGCGGCGCGCAGTTGGCGGCGGTGCTGGGGCGGCTGCTGGCGGACGCGGGCGCCTGGGACGCGTGCGCGCTGCTGCTGCACCGCTGCGCGGGCGCGCTGCCGGCGAGCGACGCCGCCGCCGGCGCGGAGCTGCACGCCGAGCTGGCGCCCGCGGACGACGCGTCGGACCCGCCGGTGCGCTGCCGCCCGGCTGCTGCCGCAGGGGCCGCGCGCCGGCGCCGCGCTTACATGACGCCTGCGCAGGCGAGCACGCGCGCCGCGTTTGCGGGCACGCCCGAGCTGACGCTGCCGGCGGTCGCCCACGTGGCCGCAGCCGTCCTCGCCGCCGCATCGCTCGCCAGCCCCGACGCCCCGGACGCCGATGCGACCGACGGTGCGCTTGTGGCTTACAGCAACGCGCTGCACCGGCGGCCAGCGCCGCCCACCGCGCGTGCGCGGCAGGGGCGGCGGCGCCCGCGCGGCTGCGCCGGCTCGCCCTGCGCCTGCTGCTGCCGCGCGCGCTGGGCCTGCTGGCGCGCGCCGGCGAGGAGCGGCGCGCCGCGCTGTGCGACCTGCTGCCCCTGCTGCTGCGCGCGGCCGCCGCCGGCGGCGCCGCCCTGCATCGCCTCGCCGTGGCGGCCCTCTGGGCGCAGTGCCGGTGCGCGGCCGCGGCGAGCCCACGCTGCAGCGCCGCTGGGGCGCACGGCGTGACAGGGACTTGCGGTCGGCCGCGTGCAGCGCGCTCGCCGGCAGCGACGCCGGCCTGCAGACCGCCTTTGCCGCGCTGGCGGCGGCGCCGCCGGGCCCGAGCGCGGCGCCGCCCGTGCACTTCCTGTGCGACGACGCGCGGCTCTGGCAGCTGCTGCGCACGGGCCTGGTCCGCCCCGCGCCCGCCCGCGCTGTGCAGGCGCCGGCACTGCGCCAGGCGAGCGGCGCGGGCGCGGCGCAGGTGCGCGCCGATGCGGCCACGCGCAAGGCCGCCTACGCGGCGCTGACCGGCGCGCTGCCGCCCGGCGCCGCCGGCCGGCCGCCCTGGTCGGCGTTTTGCGCGCTCTGGGACCTGCTGCTGCAGCGCCCGCTCTATCTGATCGAGGCGCCCTGGGCGGAGCACATGGCCCGGCTGCGCGGCCTGCCCGCCGGCGGCGCGGCATGCGCGGACAGGTGCGGCCCGCCCGCGCCGGCGCGCAGGCCCCGGCGGGGCGGGGCCGCGGCGACAGGGCCGCGCGCGTGCGCGCAGGGCGCCCGAGCCCGGCGCGGCGCTTGCGCCCGCCTGGGAGGCGGTGCTGTGGCGCGTCGGCTTCCTGCATGACAACCTGCAGGTCCGCCTGGGCGCCGGCGCGGCGCAAGTAGGGCCCTAACCCTAAAAAATGGTGGGCCAAGGGCGCGCCGCCGCCGCGCGCCAGGTGGCACGCTTCGTGGCGCTGGGCTTCATGCGGCGCTGCGAGCAGGACGGCGGCGGGCGTGATTTTGATGCGGCGCTCGTCCTGGACGCGCTGGTGCCCGCGCTCGTGCGCGCCGCTGCCAGCCCGGGTGCGCTGAGGGCGCCGCGCTCGCGCATGCCAGCCCCATGCCTCCTTGCTCTTATGCCCTGCGCCGGCATGCGGCCGCAGGCGCGACTGAGCTGGAGGCGGCCGCGGCGCGCTTCTTTGCGGCCTACGTCGCGGCGTCGCCTGCGGCCAGGCGCGCTCCTCCCGCTTTGATCAAGTCAACGACGGCCTCGCACCCGGCGCCCGACGGCCGGCGCCCGGCAGGCAGCGCGAGGTAGTGGAGGCGCTGGCGGGCGACCTGGCGGCCGGCGAGCTTGCGCTGCCCAGCGTGCGGCTGCGCCTGGCGTGCCTGCAGGCCGCCGCTGGCGGCCTGGGCGCGCAGGGCGGCGGCGGCTGGGCGCCGCACGCACTGGCGCGCCTGGGCGCCGCGGCCGGCAGCCTGGCCGCCTGCGCGGGCCCCGAGCGCGAGCGCACCGCGATCGCAAGCGGTACGCCGCGCCGGCGCGGCCCGCCGCGCTGCGCCGCCCAGCGCGGTGCCCAAGCGCGCGCGCGTGCAGGCCTGGTGGAGACCGCGGCCGCCCTGGCGCGCCCGCCCGGCTTCCCGCCGGCCGCCGCAGGCGCGTTGCTGGCCGCGCTGCCGGCCGCGTGCCTGGCCCCGGGCGAGCCGCTGGGGGCGCGCGTGCGCGGTACGCGCGGCCCGCCCGCGCGCGCCCTAATCTGGCGCCGGCGCGCGCGCTCACGAGGCGCGCGCCGCGCGGCAGGCTGGCTGCTCGGCGGCGCGGGCGAGCACGGCGCGTGGCTGCTGGATGGGCTCTGTGAAGAGCAGGAAGCGCTGTTCGAGCCGGCGCCGGGCGCGCCGCCCGGCGCGCCCGTGGCGGCCGCCGAGGTCGGCGCCTGGGCCGAGCGCGCGCAGCGGCTGGCGCGTCTGATGGCGATGGGCGCCGAGGTGGACGCGCCCGCGGGCGCGCGCGCGCTGGACGGCCTGCAAGCGCGCATGCTGGCGCTGCATGCGCGGCCCTACCTGGCGCGCGGCGTTGCGGAGCGCGCGCTCCTGCTGCTAGCCGCGCTGCTGCAGGTGCCGCCCCGCGCCCGCGCGCCGCGCCGTACCGCGTCCCCTCCATGCCCACTCGGGCAAGCCCTGCGCCGGCGCGCACGCGCGGCAGGCCACGGCGGGCGTGCGCGCGGAGGCGTGCCTGCGCCGCGGCCTGGGCCGCCTGTGCGAGGCGTCGGCCGATGCATTGGCCGCCTACGCGAGCATCGCGCTGCAGTGCTTCTGGGCGCCGCCCGAGGCGGCGGCCGGGCCCGCGCACGGCGCGCCCGTGCGCGGCCCCGCCCCCGGCCCTCGCGCTTGGCCCGGGCTCGGGCGCGCGCCGACGGGCGGTTGCCCGCGCCGCAGGCGCGTGGGGGCGGCGCGCCGCTGCCGGCGCCGCTGCAGGCGGCCGCCCTGCGCGCCCAGCTCGCGCTCGACGCCGCCCTGCTCGCCGTCCTGCACGGCGCCCGCTTTGAGCGACATGATGTCGCCGCCGAGCGCGCCGCGCGCGCCCTGCACGCCGTCGCCACGGGCTTCTGTGAGCGCGTCGCGGCTGCGCCTATACCCGGCACTGGGTGCGCGCCCCGCCCGATGCAACGTACCAGCAGCCCGGCCGGCCGCCCCGCGGCCCCCACCCCGCAGCCGGCGCAGGGATGGCGCGGCCGACGCCGAGCTGCTCCGGCGCGCGCTTGCGTGCGCGGCCGCCGCGTGCGTCGGCGCCCGGCGCGCCGCGGAGCTGGCGCCGGGCGGCCGCCTGGGCGCCGTCGGCTGCCTGGACGGCCTGGCGCTGGCGGCGCTGGCGGCCGGGCCGGCGCGGGTGCGCCGCGGGCCCCGGCGCGCCGGCCCCCCATATTTGGGGCATGGGCGGCCACGCGCGCGCGCCGCCGCAGGCGGCCCGCTCGGCAGCGCTGGACGCGCAGCGCTGGCGCACGCTGGCGGAGGTGCTCCGGCTGGCGGCCGGCGCGCGCGCGCTGGGCGCGGCCGCGGCCACGCGCGCGCTCGCGGCCGCGGCCGGCGCGCTGGACGCGGCCGGGCAGGAGGCGCTGGTTCCGCTGCTGGGCTGCCTGCGCGAGCTGGTGGCGGGCGCGGCGCGCGCGCCGGGCGGCCTGCCGGCCGCGCTGGGCGCGCTGGGCCTGCCGGCGCGGTCGGGCGCGCGCGACGGCGAGCTGCTGGCGGCCCTGCTGGCGCCGCTGCTGCGCGCGGCCTGGGCGGCCGTGGCCGACTCCTGGGGCGCGGTCACCGCCTGCGGCCTCACCACCGCCTTCCTGGAGCTCGCGTTCCCGCCGGAGCTCTTCGAGCTGGCAGACGCGGCCGGCAGGCGCGCGCCCCGCCCGCCGCCGCCGTGCACCTGCCTGCCCGCCCGCCCGTCCGCGACAACAACCGACGACGAGTGCTGTATGGCGCAGGGCCGCGCTGCACGGGCCGGGCGGCCCGCTGCAGTGGGCGGCCGCGCAGCTGCTGGACGTCGGCGCGCGCTCGCCCACGACGGCCGCGCTGACCGCGCTGCACCTCTCCGCGCTCTGGCTGCGCTGCCCGCAGGCCGCGCCGGCCTACGTCGGCGCCTGGCTGCGCCTGCTGCTCCTCAGCCACGCCGACCATGGCAGCGCCGGGCACCAGCCGGGCCTGCAGGTGGCGCCCGCCCCGCGCCCGCGCCCGCGCCGGCCCCCTAACCCTTAACCTTGCTCCCCCGCGGCGCTGAAGGGGCGGCCGGGCCGCCGCGCAGGACGCGATGCAGGCGGGGCAGCTGAGCGCGGAGGCGCGCGCCGGCCTGGACGCGCTGCCGGCCGCGCTGCGGGCCGGCTACGCCGCCACCGGCCTGGCCGCGCGCGTGGCGGCGGTCGCCGCCGCGCACGAGCTGGGCCGGCTGGCCGGCCGCCGGTCGGGCGGCCCCGACGCCGCGCCCGCCGACCGGGCGGCCGCGGGCGCGCCCCGCACCCGGCCCGGTGTCTCACAGCTGCGAGGCCGTGGTGGCGGCGCCGAGCGCGGCGCACACGGGGCAGGCGCGGCGGGCGAGGCGCTGTGGGCGGGCGTGCGCGCGGAGGCGCTGGGCGTGCCGCCGGAGCGCACGGGGCGCTACCTGTCCGCCGGCCGGCGGCAGCGCGAGCGCGTGCGCGCGTTCCAGGCGCTGGCCGTGCTGGCCTGCTTCGCGCCCGACGCGGACGTCGGCCCCACCCTGGACGCCGTGTGGGCCTGCCTGCAGGCGCGCCGCCGGCGCCTGCGCGCGCGCGCGCCGCCGCGCCCGCGCGCCCGCGCTCGCAACGTCTACGGACAGAATAACAGATCTGGTTCGGTTGATGAGACCCGCAGAGCGGCCGCACGCGCGCAGGTGGACGAGGCGCCCAGCGTGCGCCAGTTCGAGGAGGCCGTGTGCCTGGCGCTGCTGCTGCGGCGGCCGGGCCGCGCGCCCCGCTTCCTGCTGCCGCGCCTGGACCCGGCGCGGCCGCGGTCCGAGGGCGTGGCGCCGCTCGCGCTGGTCGGCCTGCAGCTGCTGCTGCACGCGCCGGCCGCGCGCGACGCGCTGCTCCGCCCCTTCTTCGCCGCGCTGCTCCCCTGGGCCATGAACCACAACCACACGCTGCGGTGCGGCGGCGCTGCACGCGCGACCCCCCTCCACCCGGCCGGCCGCCCCGCCGAGGCGCACGCGAGTGCGCGCGCGGCGCGGCGCAGGTGCGTGTGCCAGCTCGCGCTGCACGAGCTGCTGCGGCGCTTCCCGGGCCTGGCGGACGGCGCGCCCGTGGCCGGCGTGGCCGCCTTCCTGGACGGCAACGCGGACATGCGCAAGCTGCGCGGCCACATGGGCGCCGGCATGCTCGCCTTCGACCCGGCCGCCGCTACCAGCCCGCTGGGCGTCTTTTACACCGCGCGGCCCCGCTCGCCCGACCGGTCCACCCCACGGGCGCCGGGCGGCGGGCCCCGACGCGCGGCGGCGCGCCGGCGCGCAGGGCGCGCACATGATGGGGCGCGCCGGCGGCGGCGTGCCGCTGGAGGGAGCGCCAGAGTCGCTGGTGGAGTGCGTGACCGGCTTCCTGGCGGGCGCGCGCGGAGAGCTGCGAGCGCGGCGCGCCCAGGACAATGCCGCCGAGCCGCACGGCGCGCCTGCCGAGCCCAACGCGCCTCGCCCGCGCCCCCGCCACCCCGCCGGCCGCTGAGGCAGCGGCGGCGCGCGCAGAAGCGGAGGGCCTCCAGGGCGAGGGCGGCCAGGCGTTCCAGCGCAAGCCCACAGCCGAGGATGCGCTCGCAGAGTGCAGCGGTGCGGCTCTGCTGCGCGGCCGGCCCTCGTGCCCTGGGCAGCGCTCGAACAGGCGGCAAGCCCTCCGCGACGGGGCAGGCTCGGGCCGGGCGGCCGGGCGCGGGGCTGATGCGCGCCCGCCCGCCTCGCGCGCAGGGCCCGACGAGGCGCGCCGGCGGCACGACATCGTCGTCGCCGCCTCGCTCATCGACAAGGTCCCCAACATGGGCGGCCTGGCGCGCACCTGCGAGGTGCGCCGCCCGCCGCGCCCGCCCGCGCACGGCGGCCGGCGCCCGGGCGCGCCCGAGGGGGCGGCGCGCGCGCCCGCAGGTGTTTGGCGCGGAGGCGCTCGTGCTGCCCGACCGCAAGGTGCTGCGCGAGCACGCCTTCCGGGCGGTGTCCATGACGGCCGAGCTGTGGGTGCCCGTGCTGGAGGTGCCGGCCTCCGCGCTGCTGGCCTGGCTGCTGCAGCGCCGCGGCGCCGGCTACGCGCTCGTCGGCCTGGAGCAGGCGCGCCCCCGCCCGCACGCGTGCCCGCCTGCCTGCGCGCCGGACGCGCGCGCCAGCGGGCGGCGCCCGCGCAGGCGGCCGAGGCGCAGCCGCTGCCGGCATTCTGCTGGCCGCGGCGCGTCGTCCTGGTCCTGGGCCACGAGGTCTTCGGCATCCCCGCTGGCATCCTGCAGGCGCGCGCGCACTCCTCTGGCGTGGCGCGCGGCCCGTACCGTGCGGCGCCCGCCGACGCTGCCGCGCGCGCAGGTCCTGGACGCCACCATCGTCATCCCGCAGCAGGGCTGCATCCGCAGCCTGAACGTCCACGTGTCCGGAGCGCTGGGTGTATACGAGTACGCGCGCCAGCATGCGGGCAGGGATCCAGCCATGTTGAGCACGGACGCACCCCTGTAAGGCCGTGATGATCGAGCATTCCGAGCGAATCGCGCCTGGTCGGTTACAAAGCAACTGCGTGCTCTTGCTACATAGGGTAGGGTCCATCGCCTGCTCCGGCCGGCACTGCTGCTCAGCCAGACGACAAGAAGAGGTCCCCAGGCCGCAGCTTGCCAGGTGTCTGTCAGCCCGATGTGGTGCCCTGCGAGCGCCGGCGGCCCGCACCTGGGCAGCTGCAAACGCCCGCAGCTGCTGCGCGCCCCCGCGTGCCGCGCCCCCGCGCGGCGAGCGGCCGGGGCGCCCGCGCCGCGCGCGGCGCTGGTGGCCGACCCGCAGAGCCTGGAGGTCAGGGGCAACGACGGCAGCGCGGCCGGCAGTGAGAGCCTGGCGCTGCGGGTGGCAGACCCGTCCGTGGCCAACGGCCTCGTGCACCGCTACGTGGTGTTCCTGCGGCAGAATGCGCGGCGGGTGCGGCCCGCAGCGCGCGCGTTGGGCCCTGCCGCGCCCCTGCAGCGCGGCGCGCGGCGCCAACCTGCCGGGCTGCGCGCAGGGGACGGCGAGCACGCTGACCAGGGCCGAGGTCCGCGGCGGCGGGCGCAAGCCGTATGCGCAGAAGGGCACCGGCAACGCGCGCATGGGCTCCATGCGCACGCCGCTGCGCCCGGGCGGCGGCGTGGTCTTCGGCCCCAAGGTGCGCGCCGCGGCGGCTCCGCCTGCCTGCCTGCTTGCTGCCTGCCCTGCTGATGCTGCTGAGGGGCGCGCCGGTGCTGAGAGGGCCGCTGTGCGCCGGCGCGCAGCCGACGGACTGGACAATAAAGATGAACAAGAAGGAGAAGCGCCTGGCCATGGCGACGGCGCTGCAGAGCGCCGCCGGCAGCATCACTGTCGTCGACGATGTGGAGGCGCGCGCCCGTGTCCGCGGCGGCCGCCGCCTGGGCGCCGCTCGGGGCCCGGGCGCCGCTTCCCCGCGCCGCGCCGCCGGGCGGCCGGCCTGACGGCGGGCGCCGGGCGCAGGCGAGCCTGCCGGAGCCGAAGACCAAGCTGCTGGCGGGCGCGCTGCAGCGCTGGGGCGCGCCGGAGGGCGGCAGCGTGCTGCTGATCGTGGACGAGCTGACCGAGCGCGTGCAGCTGGCCTCGCGCAACCTGGCCAAGCTGGAGGTCAACACCGTCGCCAAGCTCAACGGCTACGACATCCTGCGCGCGGACCGGATCATCCTGGAGCGCGCGGCGTTGAGGCATATCCAGGTGCGCCGCGCGGGGCTTCACCCCCAAGCACCGGGCCGGGCGTGGGGGCTGTGCCCTGCCCGCCCAGCGCGCTGGAGCGTGCCCGGGCTCGCGTGCGCCTGTGTGCCGAGCCGCGGGGCGCGCGCGCGCAGGAGTTCTATGGCGGCGAGCGCGGCGAGGACGAGGAGGCGCCTGCGAGCGCGTCGGCAGGCGTCGCCGAGGCGGCCGCAGCAGAGACCGCCGAGGCGGCGCCCGCAGAGGCCGCCGAGGCGGCGCCGGCCGAGGCCGCCGAGCCGCCTGCAGAGGCGCCCGCAGAGGCGCCGGGGACCGAGCCTGCGGCGGGCGCCTAGCGTGCTGAGGGGCGACTGCGGTGCTGCTTCGTGTGGCACCACCTGTAACTCTTTGCATCTACCCCTGCGTCAGGCAGGCAGGCGCCCCCCATAGCAGGCAAAAATGAGCAAGGCGGACAACCCTAGGCTCTACCCTCCCTCCCACGCCCAGAGCTGCAGCAGCTGCCCGCGTCCGGAGAGCGTCACAGGAGCGGCTAGCTAGGCGGTGAAGCAGGCGTCGACGTCAGCCTGGAGCGGTCGGCTGCCCGGGCGTGGCTTCCGCATCGCCTCCCGGGCCGGTGGCTGTTGGGTTCTGGTCGTCTATGCTCGGGCCCCCGGAGCGGGGGTAGAAGAGAAGGTGTGTCGCACCCCTCGCGCAGGCCGTGCGGCCAGGCTCGCGCCCCGGCGCTGGCCCTCTCGCAATGTGGGAGCGCGGGCGCGGGGGTGCGAGCATCCAGGCGGGGCGCACACAAAACGTTGCGCTGCGCTCGCAACGCCGGCGCCCGCACAGCGTGGGCGGCGCGCGGGCACGCCCCCCACGGCCGCGGCTGCGGCCGCGCCCGGCCGCGGCTCGCCGCGCTTGGGTGCGCTCACACCTGGGCGGGCCGCGGCGCAGGGAGCTGTGTGGGGGCTCGCGCGGCGACCGCGCCACCATGAGTGGCGTCGATGTCGCTGATAAATCGGATCTCCTGGCCGGCAATGCGCGCTACAAGAAGCTCGCGGATCTCAACGAGGGCACGTTTGGCGTGGTCATGCTCGGCCTGGACCGCCGGAGCAACGAGCAGGCGCGGCGCGCAGGCGCATGCAGCATGCAGTGAGGTGCCGGGGCCGCGAGAGGGCTGCGCTGACGCCGTGCGCGCCGGGCGCAGGTCGCCATCAAGGTGGGCGCGCAGCGCGTCCCGCGGCATGCGCGGGAGATCTTGCATGCCTGCCGCGCCTCCGGCTGCGCCCTGCATGCACTTGCGTTGCCTGCCGCCCTGCCCTGAGCTGTCTGGCGCGCCGGCAGTTCCTGGAGCGGGGCGCCGGGGTGAGCCGCGGCGTCGTGCGCGAGGTGCTGAACCACAGGCTGTGCGTCGCGCACCCGAACATCGTGCAGGCGCGCCACCGCCTGCTGCTGCGCGCCGGCCCCGGCTGGGCGCGCCGCGCGCGCCCCCCAGCTGGAAGCGTAGGGCTGCCGCTGACGCGCGCGCCGCCCGCAGTTTCGCGAGATCTTCCTGACGGCAAAGCACCTGGCGATCGTGATGGAGTTTGCGGCCGGCGGCGACATGTTCGAGTTCGTGATTAAGAACAAGGGCTCGGGCCCGGGCGAGGGCCTGCCGGAGGACGTCGCGCGGCACTTCTTCCAGGAGCTCATGCTCGCGCTCGACTTCTGCCAGAAGCTGGGCATCGCGAACCGGTGCGCGCGCACGCGGCCGCCGCGGCGCGGCGCGCGCCCCGCCTAGCGTACGCACCCGCCAGCGCGGGGCGGCGGCCGAGCGGGCGGCGGCGCGCCGCGGCAGGGACATTAAGCTGGAGAACACGCTGCTGGACGCGGGGCACCCGCTGCCCAACGTGAAGCTGTGCGACTTTGGCTACAGCAAGAATGAGTTTGTCGACTCGCGGCCGAAGACGGTCAGCGGCACGCCGGACTACATCGCACCCGAGGTGCTGCTAAACGACCAGTACGACGGCATGAAGGCCGACATCTGGTCCTGCGGCGTCATGCTATACGTCATGCTCACCGGTGCGCCGCGCCGCGCCGCCCCCCCCTGCGGTTGCCGTGCACGCTCGCAATGCCCAACGGTGCCCGCCGACCGCGCGCGCGCCGTGCGCAGCGGTGCTGCCCTTTGCCAAGCGCGGCGACGACCGGAGCAACAACCTGGTGCGGCTGCAGCAGCTGTTCCCGCGCATCGTGGCGGCGGACTACGAGCAGCCGCGCCGGGTGAGCGAGGACTGCCGCGCGCTGCTGCGCAGCATGCTCACGCCCGACCCGAACCGGCGGATCACCATCCCGGAGATCATGCGGCACCCCTGGTGCGTGCCCCCCCCCCGGGGCGCGCAGGCCGGCGAGCAGACCGAGAGGCCGCGCGGCGCGCCGAGCGGCGCGCGCGCGCAGGTTCCTGACCAACCTGGCGCCGGGCAACCGGGAGCTCAACGACCGCCTGGTGCAGCGCGGCGTGCCGACGTCGATGCAGACGGTGGACGAGATCGAGTCGATCGTGGCGCAGGCGACCACCTCCGGCGGCCGGACCGGCTGGGCGGCGGACGACTGGTGCGCCCCGCGCCGCCCGGCCGCCCGGCGCGCGCCGGCCGCGCGCGCCGCGCTGACACGAGGCGCGCCGCGGCGCAGGCTGTCGTGAGCAGCGCGGCCGGTCCGACTGGCGGTCGGACCGGCTGGGTAGCGCGGCGCCGGCGGCGCGCGCTGACGCGGCTGCGTGCAGCTCTGGCCGCCGCGGGCGCGCACACAGCGCCGCATGCGGCCGCAGAGCTGGTAGCGCCGTCGGCACGCCTACGCGAGCTGGCATCAGGGGACGGGTCGGGCGGAGAGCACGGCGGCGCGCCTGCGCGCCCGGGGAACGCGCGCGGATGCTTGCGGGCGCGAGGGGCGCCGCGGGGCGCGTGTGCTGCAGGCGGATGCCGTCCGGCTGCAGCAGCCATGCCCATGATGATTTGCAGGCGGTGCGTGGGGGTCTGGGTCCTGGTTTCGTTTTCGGCGGGCGGTGCTGGGTTTTCGGCGGGCGGTGCCGGGTGCGCGTGGCGGATGACTGCCACGGCGCACCGCTGGCCTGGCCTGGGAGGGAGGGAGGCCCGCTTTCGCGACCTGCATGCGGCGGGCGCGGCTTATCGGTGTGAGGGCCTCTGCCTGAGGTAGGCCCGCGGGGCAGCCAGAGACGTGCGTAGTGGAGGGTACACGCTGCAACGAAACATGAACCCCGTGCAGCCTGGTGCCTCCGTCCTGATGTTACACGGCATCGTCGGGGGCGCGCATGCGGTCCGCCCAGAACGCGGCGTCCGTCACTTGCAGCCAGGCGTGGCGCGCGCTGCGCAGCGCGTGGCCGGCCGTCCTGTCGGCCGACTTGGCCTTGAGCTTGTCCTTGCCCGAGGCGCTGTCCGGCGCGCCCCGCGCCTGCATCTCCCGCATCAGCAGCGCCGCGCCTGCGCCCCGCTGCCCGCGTCGCGCGAGCGCCGCCGTGGCACCGGGCGCGCACCAGGGCAGGGAGAGCCGGCCCGCACCGCGGTGCGCCGAGTCCTTTGTGACGGGGACCATGTACGCCCCGTGGCCGTCCGGGCAATCGAGCAGGGCCTGCATGCCGCGGCGCACGGCCTCCGCGTAGCAGACGCCGGCCCGCACTGCCGCGTCCGGCGCGAGGTCCGCCTGCGCGCTCGGGCGCCCCGTGGTCAGCGCGCGAGGCTGCACGCCAGGGTGGGCGCACCGGCGCTTGAGCAGGGCAGTGGAGGCGCTACGGGCCGCGCCTCGGGCTCGCGTTGCATGGCCGCTGCGGCATCGGCGACCAGGGGCGCGGCCAGGACCGCGGCCAGCACGGCGTCCGGCACGGGCCGCTGCGGGGACGCCACCTGGTCCAGCTCCTCCAGCAGCCCCAGCAGCAGCTCTGCCGCGGCCTCCGGTTCGCCGGCGCGCCTGAATTTCAAGTGCATGTGGGCATGCGTCAGAGCGCCCGAGCGGCGCGCTCGACCCCTCCCACATATAACCTCAAGCGTCTCATCTTGGTGCCTAGTTGTAGACGACGGCTCACGCGCTCGGCGAGCAGGGGCGCGGCCGGGCCCGGGAGCCGGGCGCACCGCGCGTGCCGGGCCGTCCGGAAGCGCTGCGCCAGGCTGGGGAAGAGCTCGTCCAGCAGGTGCAGCTGCCACAGCAGGCGCATGGTCGGCGCGGCCGAGCCGCGCGTCAGCAGCGCGGCCACCTCCAGCTGCAGGCGGCTCTGGCCGGGGGGCACACAAGTCAGGGTTCAGTGCCGCCGGGGGATACGCAGCTCTCCACTCGCGGGCGTGCAGTCTTTCCGTGCAGCGCTCTCCACCATTAAGTGAGCAGTGGGCATCCGAATGGGCGCAGCAGCAGCCGTGCATATTGTGCATCAGCCACGCGAAAGAGGAGCGCATGCAGGGGCGGCACCTCGTTGACGTCACGCAGCAGGGGCGCCAGCTCGCGCATGACCTTGCGCGTCGGCGCGTCAATCTTCAGCCCTGCGGCCCGCCGCGAAGCGGGTCAGGACTGCGCGGCCCTCAGGCCGTGGCGGCGCCGCCGGGCGGGCGCGCACCGGCGCGCGCGGCGTGGCGCACGGCGCGCAGCAGGCGGCAGGGGTCGTGCGCGAACGACTCGCGCGCGTCGACCAGCGTGCGCAGGCGGCGCTGCCGGCAGTCGCGCGTGCCGCCCACATAGTCCAGCAGCAGGCGGCCAAAGGGGTCGTAAAAGAGCGCATTGACGGTGAAGTCGCGCCGCAGCGCATTCTCGTGCATGGCCGTGGCCCACGAGCGCCGGCGCTCCTGGTCCACCAGCGCGTCCACGCCGCCGCGCTCCTGCGCCGCGCGCCGCGCGCGGTCACGGGGAGCCTGCCTGGCAGCGCACCCAGCGGCTCCGAGGCCCGGCGGCGCCGGCGCGCCTTGGTGCCCAGCAGCGCGGCTGCGTCAGGCGGGATGAGCGCGCGGTCGGCGTGCGTGCCGAACGAGGACACCTCCAGCAGGTCGTGGCCAAGCTCCACGTGCGCGATCGGGAAGCGCCGGCCCACGATGCGGCACTGGTGCCGGAACAGCTTCTTGACCTGCGCACCCGGCCGCCCCTGAGGCGCCCCCTGAGGCCCCATGAGGCCCCCTGAGGCCCCCTCCTGAGGCAGAGGCAGCGGCGTGAGCGCGCGCCCGCGCGCCAAGCGCGCGCGGGCCTGCCGGGCCGGCCGCGCGCCTGGGCGGGCGTGGCTGTCGTGAGGATGTCAAAGTCCTTGGGCCGGGTGCTGAGCAGCAGGTCGCGGACGGCGCCGCCGACCACCCAGCCCTCGTGGCCTGCGCGCGCGCGCAGCGCGTGGCGCCCCCCTGCGGCAGCGGCAGCGGCGGGGCGCGCCCTTGGGCCCGCAGCCGGTGCGGCGCACCCTCGGCCCGCAGGCGCAGCAGGCAGGTCCACACGCTGCGCGGAAAGTCGGTGGCGCGCAGCGGGTGGCTGCTGTCGTCGTAGATGACCGCCGGCGCGCCGGGCCGGGGCGCGCCCTTGGCCGCGCTCTCGTCGGCCGCCCGCGCGGCGCCCTCCGCCGCCTCGTCCTGCGCGGCATCCGACGCGGGCTCGCGCCCGTCCGGGGGCTCGGCCGGGGCCTCCGCCTGCGGGCGCGGCACCGGGACGTCAGGGCGCGGGGCGCCGCCGCTGCAGCACGGCCACCAACAGGTCGGCCGGCCGCGCCTCCTCAGTCTCTGGTAGGGCGAGCGCTGGCAGGCAGTGGACGTGCGCAAGGCGGTGCTGCGGGCCCCGCCGGGACGCTTCGCCGAACGCGCTGCTGTTCCTATTCGTGAGCGGGCTGGCGGCGCAGGCGGCCGCCTGACGTGCGAGCACACACTGGACAGCACGAGAGAGGCGAGGCAGCATAAGCATGCGCCGCTGGCGGTCCCGGGAGCTAGGGCGGCTGCATCTCAGCTGCACGCAGCCCACCAACATGCAGCCAGCGCCTCTTGTCAGGCTCGTCGACTCTCCCGCGCCTCGCCGCGCGCCAGACTTCGCAAGACCTCGGTGGGGTTGTCGAGGCCGCTCATATTCAAAATTGCCCGCCCTTGACGCAGCTCGCAAGGAGCGGCCGGTCGCGGCGAGTGCGCACAGGCAGTAGAAGGGCAGAACCTGGCTGGAGGGAGTCTTGTCAGATGAAGAAGGTCCTGGCGGGCGCGGACGCGCGCCACGACTTCCTGGTGTTCCAGGGCGTCTGTGTGTGCATCCTGCAGGCCCTGGCAGCGTCCACGCTGCCCGCGCTGGAGTACCTGTGGGTGCGGGGACAGGCAGAGTAGCACATACCGCGCTGCGCTGCCTGCAGCCGCGCCTCCCACCTGAGAGGGCAGGCGCGCGCTGTTCCGGCCGCAGGTGTTCAACGGCCGGGACGCCAGGTGGAGCGTGGAGCAGTACGTGCACTGGGGCGTGGCGACACTGCCTGCCATCCTGGCGCGCCCCGGCTTCAAAGCACTCCGCGCACCGCCGGCCGAGCCGCGAGGCCGCTGACGCGCGCCTGCGCAGGGCGTCATCGCGCTGGCGTCGCAGTCGCAGGCCTGGCTGGCGCTGCACGTCGCCGTGGGCGCGGTGTTCGGGGCGGCGCTCGCCGCCGACAACGTCGGCGCGTTCAACACCCTGGACACCCGGTGCGCGCCGCCGCGCGGCCCGTGGCGCTGCATACCCGCCCGGCGCAGGGCCAGCAGCTGACGGGCGCGGCTGCGGGCGCGCCGGGCAGGTGTTCGCTGGCGCAGGCGGCCTACGGCGGGTGCGGCGCCTGCCCCTGCGCGGCGAGCAGCACCTGCACCCAGGCGCGCGCGCACGCCCCGGGCCCGCGCCAGCAGGGCGGCCCGCGCCCGTTGCAGACCGAGCGCGGCGGCGCGCGCGCAGGCGGAGCTGGCGGCCGCTGACTGCCAGGGCTGCGCAGCGCTGTCGCTGGACCTGTGCGGCGCGTTCGCGAGCAACCGCCTGGTGGTGGCCGTTGCGGTACGCACCGCCCGCGCCCGCGCCGCAGCGCCGGAGCTGCACCGCCGTATGCGCATCGCCCTCAGCGCGCGCGCGCGCGGTCAGGGCGCGGTCACCGCAGCGACCATGGCGGCGCCGCTGGCCGTCAGCCTGCTGCTGCTGGCGCGGCGGGCGGCGCAGGAGGCCATGCGCTGGGCGGCGCTGGCCGCGGCGCGGCTGCGCGCGGCCGAGCGCCTGGAGCTGCTGGGCGCGGGCCTGGCGCCCAGCCTGCCGCCTGCCTGCATGCGGGCGCGCGGCCCGCCGCCCCGAACCCCCCCCTTCCCCTCAGCCCCCGCGCCGCCCAGGTCGAAGGGGCGCCGCGGCGCGCGCAGGCGGACCTGCTGGCCCTGGAGCGCAGCCGCGTCGCGGAGTTGCAGGCGCTCGCGGCGCAGCTGCGCGCCGCGCTCGCCAAGGCCGGCTACACGGAGGCCGCCGGGGCGGGCGCCGGGTGCGCGCGTGGTGCCGCTCACGCGTGGCAGGGCCCTGCGCGTGCGCTGTCACCGCATGCGGCTCGGGCCGCGCGCAGGCCGGCAGAGGAGGGCAAGCAGGTGGCCGGCTGGGCTGGGCCGGCGGCCGGCGCGCCCGACCCGCTCAACCTGCTGGGGCTGGCGCCTGCGGCGGGCGACCTCGACAAGGCTGGCGCGCTGTCCGTGCACGGGCCGGAGTCGCCGCTCCTGGGCATTGCGGTGCCGGGCTTGTCCGAGCAGCCGCCCGTGGCGTCGCCCGACTCGCCCGGCGACGAGAAGAAGAAGGCGCGCCGTAGTTCGGCTGCGGCCGATGCCAGCCTGCTTGGTCGATTGGACGGGCGCTCCGGTGACGCCCGCCGCGCTCTGCCCCGCAGAAGCGGAAGAAGAAGCGGCACGTGGAGCTGGCGGTCGACGCGGCAGGCCCGTACGCCGCCGACGCCCCGCCGGACTCCCCGGACGCGCTTGTCTGAAGCGCTGCGGGCGGGCTAAAGTGCTGCCTGTCTCTGTGGTGGCCATGCTGAGCGCGCAGAGGTGATGTAACACCAGCGCACACAGCCGCACGGTAGTGATGAGGCGTGATAAATACACAGAGCCTGCTTGACGCCCGCCAATGCTTAACTTACAGGGACGCACTGCACCAGGCAACGCTCGGTCACGCGACTTCTACAAACACACCGGGTGCGGGAAAGCAAGGCACGGCACGCGCCGCCAACAACAAGTCCAAAGTCAACCGAAGCGGCCCAAGCAGGCCCGCTGAGCAGGGCGAGCAGGACGAGGGCCCGCAGCACCCAAACTCCCTGCACATAGGACACCGCCCCCGCCGCGCATGCGCGCGCCCCCGGGCGGGCGCATCAAGGGCCGGTGTTGCGCCGCCGCACGTCGGCCTGGGGCGGAGCCGGGTGCCGCGGCGCGGGCGGCGGCCGGTCCGCGGCCACGCCCGGCATGTAGCGCCGGATGCGGTCCGCGTACAGCTTGCGCCGCTTCTCGATCAGGTCGGGGTGCTGCGCGCGCCGCCGGCGCCCGTCAGGCCCGCGGCAGCAACAGCAGGCTGGGTGCCAGCCGGGCGGGCGGGCGGGGGCGCGCGGCGCGCACCTTGGCGCCCAGCGTGTAGTATTTGAGGTACCTGCGGCCGCGCCCGCGCGTCAGCCTGCCGCGCACAGCTCGCGCGGCCGGCACGCAGGCGGCACACGGGCGGCATGGCAGGCCGGGCGGCGGGGCTGGGGCTGGAGCTGGGCCCCATACCCGTCCCAGGGCGCGACGACCAGCTTGGCGCGCGCCGCGATCAGGTGCTGCACGCGCTCGGCAAACTGCTGCGCGGCCTCGCCCGGGCGCTGCGCCTGCGGCTCCAGAAAGTACACGTCGCACACCACCGCCCAGCTGGTCATCAGCTTCAGCTGCGGCCCCGCGCGCGGCCACGCGTCAGCACGCGACGGAGCAGCGCAGCGCAGCGCCCGGCCGGCGGGCGACGACATGCGCAGCGCCCGGCCGGCGGGCGGCCCCCGGGGCGCGCGCGCGCCAGGTGCGCGGTGAAGGACTGGCGCTTGGAGTTCCAGAACGCGTCGACGAAGATCTTGTTGTACTTGATGGCGACCGGGCAGACGGTCGCGCCCAGGTCGAACGCGCCGCGCTTGAACATGACGCAGTACTCGTTGTTCACGCACGTGCCCTCCGGGAAGATGAGCAGCGGCGTGGTGTCGGCCGCCTGCACGTGCGCCGCCATGCGCTCCGCCACCAGCTTGCGGTCCTTGACCTGCGCGCCGCGCGGCCCGGGCAGGGTCGGTGATGGGGTAGGGGTGGGGGCGCCCGGGGGAGCGCGGCGCTGGGGGCGGCGCGGCGCGCCTCGGTGCGGTTGAACCAGAGGCAGCCGAGGCAGTTGAGCACGCGCGTTTGCAGGAAGCCCACCCAGCCCGGGTGCAGCTGCATGATGACCGCGAACGGCGAGTACGAGCACAGGATGATGTAGTCGATCATGCTGGTATGGTTGCAGACCCAGACGTGGTTGGGCCGGTTGACCGGGCGCGGCCCGTGGTACCTGATCACGCCCGTCCAGGACGCCACAAACAGCTGGCACATGAACTGCACCAGCGCGCGCTCCCAGTGTGCGCGCCGCGGGTGCCGCTGCGCGCGCAGCGTGCCGGGCGCTAGGGCGAGCCGGGCGGATGCGCGCCGGTGCGCGACAGTTGGGAGGCAGGGGCGCACCGCGAACAGGCCCTGCACGGAGAAGAACAGGATGAAGAAGATGAGGAAGCCGCCAATCAGCACCACGAACCTGGCACGCGCCGGCGGCGCGTCAGCGCCCGCGCGACCGGGGCGGCCGGGTGGCGCGCCGCACTGGGCGCGGGCGCGGGCGGCGCGCGCACCGGATGGGGAACAGGACCAGGTAGCGCACGACCAGGCCGACCAGCCAGAGCGGGAAGAGGTAGATGTTCCAGTTCCAGGGGTCGCTGCTGGCCGACTGGAAGCAGCGCAGGAACGAGTCGTCCACGATTGCGGCGCCCGCGTCCTGCAGCAGCGGGCTGACGTCCAGCAGGTCCTGCCTGCGCGCGCGCGCGCCGCGGCTCAGCGCGGCGCGCGCGGCGCGCGGCGGCGGAGCCGGGCGGGTGAGCTGCGGGGGAGTGCGCACAGCAGCGACCCCGCCGGCTGGCTCAGCCGGCTCTCCTCGGACTGCACGTACAGGTCCTGCGCGCGCGCGCGGCGTGCCGCGTCAGCCGAGAGCCGCTGGCCGCGCCGGCGGCGAGCGGGGCGCGGGCGGGCGGGCGCGCGCCTCGAGCGTACGCTCGACGCGGCGGTCCTGGCCGTCGGACACCTTGTAGTCCAGCTCGCGCAGCTCCAGCGAGCTCAGCTCGCGGTGCCGCAGCCTGCGCCGGCCGAGCGGCGCGGCTGACAGCGCGGGCTCGCACATTCACATGGTAGAATTAGCGGGCGAAACGAGCGGGTCACAGTGCAAACGCATGCAACACGTTGGTGAGACGTCCCACCCAAAGAGTGTGCACACTCACAGCGCCGCAGTTCAGCGTCCAGGCGCTGTGCGGCATTCCGGCCGGGGATCCTCCGCCCGCGCAGGCCGGCGCGGAGCACACCCGGACAGCGGGCCAGAGACCAGGCGCTTGAGGTGCGCCGCGGCGCCATGCATCCCGCCCGCCGTGTGCTCCGCCATGCCGGGCGCGGATCACCGTCCGCCGCGCGCGTCGCGCGTCGCCATCCGCGCCTGCTCCAGCACCCGTGCCCCCTCGCCGATGCTGCCCTGCTGGAGTCTACCTCGCCCATCCATCAGTGTGCAGGATACCCTGCAGGTAGGGCCCAGCTGCTCGTGACTCAAACTCGAGCTGCTATGTAGGTCGCTTTCCGGGCACAAGGACGCCGCTTGTTGAGCTGCACCCGCCCAGCGCACCAGTCGCACCAGGCAGCCGTACACCACGCAGCCCTGTCGCGCTCCCCAGACGATGCCGGTCTAGCTCCAGAGCGCCGCCTGCAGCGATGCTCCGGCAGCTGTGCCGGCGCTGCACGCCGCGCCAGGCGCTGTGGCAGGGCGTGCGGGGCGCGACTTCGTACCACGTGCCGCGGGACCCGCGCTTCGCCCGGCTGGAGCCCGCGGACCTGGACGTCTTCCGCGGCATTGTCGGCGACGCCGGCGTGGTGACCGACGCGGATGCCCTCCAGGCCTACAACCTGTGCGCCCTATGTAGTTTTAAGCGGCGCGCGGTGACGGGGCCGCCGACCCGCACGAGCGGCCTGCAAGCGGCGCCCGCGCGGCCGCGCAGGGACTGGATGGGCAAGTACGCGGGCAGCAGCAGCGTCGCGCTGCGGCCCAAGAGCACCGAGCACGTGTCGCGCATCCTGGCGCACTGCAACGCGCGCATGCTCGCCGTGGTGCCGCAGGCGCGCGCCCCGCCGCGCGCGCGCGGCGCCGCGCCGAGCCCGGCGGCGGCCAACTGCCGCGCCCGCGCGCGCGCAGGGCGGCAACACAGGGCTCGTGGGCGGCAGCACGCCGGTGCACGACGAGGTGGTGCTCTCCACGGCCGGCCTCAACCGCGTGCTCTCCTTCGACGCGGTGCGCCGGCGCCGGCGCGCCCCGCCCGCCGGCGCGCCGGCCACGCCCCGCCCACCCGCGGCCCGTGGGCGAGGCGCGGCCTTGTGGCGCGCAGGTCAGCGGCGCGCTCGTGTGCGAGGCCGGCTGCATCCTGGAGCAGCTGGACGGGCACGTGGGCGGGCAGGGCTTCGCCATGCCGCTGGACCTGGGCGCCAAGGGATCCTGCCACATCGGCGGCAACCTGGCCAGCAACGCGGGCGGCCTGCGCCTGCTGCGCTACGGCTCGCTACACGGCTCGGTGCTGGGCCTGGAGGCCGTGCTGGCCGACGGCACCGTGCTCGACCTGCTGACCACGCTGCGCAAGGTGCGCGGCGCGCCCGCCCGCTTGCGCGCGGCCCGCCGGCCCGCGCATGGGCCCAGCCGTGGCGCGCGCGCGCGCCCGGACAACACGGGCTACGACCTGAAGCAGCTGCTGATCGGCAGCGAGGGCACGCTGGGCATCATCACCGCCGCGGCCATCCAGTGCCCGCCGCGACCCGCCGCGGTGCACGTCACCTACCTCGCCGTCGCCAGCTTCGCAACCGTGCAGCAGGCGCGCGCCGACCGCGCCGCGCGCCCCTGCCGCTGGCGCCCGCCCCGCCCCCACGAGGCAGGCGCGCCCGGCTCGCGCGGCGCCCCGGCGCGGCCTACGAAGCGGCGCGCCGCGCAGGTGTTTGTGCGCGCGCGGCGGCGCCTGGGCGAGGTGCTGTCGGCGTTCGAGTTCCTGGACCGCGCATCGCTGGAGCTGACGCTGGAGCAGCTGGACGGCGTGCGCGACCCGCTGCCGGACAGCGCCGAGCCGTTCTACCTGGTCGTCGAGACGTCCGGCAGCAACGCCGCGCACGACTACGCCAAGCTCGAGGCGCGCGCCCACAGGGTTAGAGTAGGGCGAGCTTGGGCCTTACCCTAACATTAAACCTACACCCGGCCGCAGCGCGGCGGGCGCGAGCGGCGGGGGCGGCCGCCGCGCGCAGGCGTTCCTGGAGGAGGTGATGGAGGAGGGCCTGGTCGCGGACGGCACGATCGCGCAGGACAGCGCGCAGGTGGCGGGCATCTGGGCGCTGCGCGAGGGCGTCTCCGTCGCGCTCAAGCACGCCGGCGCGCCCATAGCGCAGGCCCGCCGCCGGCGCGGCCGCCGGCGGCCTGCGGGGAGATGCCGTGCAGGCCTTGGGCGCTGCTGAGTAGAGCGCGCGCCGCGTTGCGCGCCCGGGGGTGAAAAAAGGGAGGCGGGCGGCAGGCGCGACGTACAAGTACGACCTGAGCCTGCCGGTGGCAGAGATGTACGACCTGGTGGAGGCGGCGCGCGCGCGCGTGGCCGGCCTGCCCTGCCGCGTGGTCGGCTACGGGCACCTGGGCGACGGCAACCTGCACCTCAACGTGTCCACGCCGGTCTACGACGACGCCGTGCTCGAGCGCCTGGAGCCCTGGGTGTACGAGTGGACCGCCGCGCGCCGCGGCAGCGTCAGCGCCGAGCACGGCCTCGGCCGCATGAAGGCCGAGTGCATCGGGCGCGCCGCGCCGGCCCCGGCGGGCTCGTGCGCGTGCATCATAGGGTAGGATAAGGGATAGGGCATAGGGTAAGGCGCGCTGAGCACGCCGCGCGCGCAGGTACACCAAGCCGGCGGCGGCGGTGGACATCATGGCGCGCATCAAGGCGCTGCTGGACCCCAACCTCATCCTGAACCCGTACAAGGTGCTGCCGCGGGAGGCGCTCGCGCGCCAGCTGCCCGCGCGCGTGCCGGCCGCCGCGTGACGGCCGGGACCGGCGCGTCATCGCCGTGACCATCGTCCCATGGGAACGCACTTTCCTGGTGGCGCACGCGCCACAGCATGCTGGTGTGGCGCTGCGGGCCGCGCGCTTGCCGGGGGCGCCTGCTCAGTGGGGCGTCTGTCCGACGCCTTGCAGCCTTGTCGGGGCGGTTTCGCGGCGCGGCCTGCACATTTGTTACAGGCACTCACCGCTCAATGCAGGCACAGACAGTGTGAGACAGCATCCATTGCCTGTACACAGAAGGCAGCCGCCAGAGGAGCACAGAGCCTGCGCCTGCTCCGCGCGCACTCAGCGCGGTCCCCTGGCGGCCTGGCACACCATGACGCACAGTCCTCGTGTTCTGCGTGACCTGCTCAAAGCCCTGCAGGGCCGTGAGCAACAGCTGCGACACGCCGCAGACAAAACGCCCGGCCGCAAATACGCGGCCGTGCACAGGCTAGCAGTACAGATGTCGGCAAGGTGCCGACGCGTGTCGCTCACAACAAGGCATTCCGAGCCGTAGGGTGCAGTCCCGCCCGCCGCATGCGCGCCCGGGTGTGCCTGCACTCGCGCGGCGCGCAACCTGTCTCCCCTCCCTCGGCCGGCCCCGCGCGCCGCCCCCGCCCCGCAGCACGCCGCCCCGGCCGTGCCGCCCCTGGGCCCCCCCGACCGGCGGGCTTACGGCACAGGTGCGTGCCAGCCGCAAAGAATGACGGTCAGCAGCGCAAAGCACTGCTGGTAGCAAGCGCCGCTCTGCGGCATGCAGGGCGGCAGAAGCAAGCCCCGCGCGGGCGAGCCCGAGCCCTGCGGCGGCGACCCAGCCCCCCCGCGCCCGGACCCGCAGCCCCGACCCTGGGCGACGCGGCCGTCTCGCGCAGCCACCCCGCCGCGCTCGCGCCTCAGGCCTGAGCGTCCGCGCCGGCGGCGCAGGCCGGGGGCTCCGGCGCAGGCGGCGCCGGCTTTGCGGGCTGCGCGTCCGCCGCCTGCGGCGTGGGCGGCTGCGACGGCGGCCCCCGCTGGCTGTTCGCCGTCGAGGTTGCCGAGCCGCCGCTGTTCGTCCTGCGCCCACCGGCACGCTCAGTGCCGCTGCGCGGTGGCGCGCAGACATGCACTCAACAGACCACTGCTACTGGGCCGCTCCCAAAAGCTCTGCAGCAAGGCGCGCCGCACCGCTGATGCCGCTGCAGGCCGGGGCCGCCGCTGGCGCGGCGGACGGGCGCGAGCGGGCGCGCAGGCGCGCGGCCGCGCAGCGCCTGCTGCGCCGGCAGGCCCTGCAGCACCTGCAGCGGCAGGCCGTAGCCGCCCGGCGCGTAGCCCGGGAACATCGGGATGGCGCCCGGCGGCAGCGCCATGCCGGCCATGGGCGCTTGGCCGCCCAGCGCCGCGTGGCCCAGCGCGGACATGGGGTGCGCGTGCGCGTGCGCGTGCGCGTCGCCGCCGGGGCGCTGCGGCTGCAGGTACGCAAAGCCCATGCCGGGGCCGGGCGCGAGCGGCACGCCGCCCAGCGCCATGCCCCCCGGCGCGTACATGCCGTAGCCCTGCCGCGGCGCGCGCGCGCGCGTGTCAGCGCTGCGCCCCGAGCCGGCCAATCGGCTGCATGACCATGCCCGGCGCGGCGCGGTCGAGCCCGCAGGCGCGGGCGGCCGGCGGGCGCGCGCCTGCATGGCCTGCATGCCCTGGCCGGGCACCAGCGCGTACGGCAGCTGCATCGGCGGGTAGCCCGGCAGCGCGCCCACGCCGCCGTGGCCGGGCAGGCCCATGTAGCCGCCGCCCTCCGGCCCCGCGCCCATGGTGACCGGCACGGCCATCATGGGCGGCGCGCAGCCGGCGCCGCGGCCGCCGACGCCGCCCGCGCCATACGCCGCGCGCGCGCCATTGCCCGCATACGGGCCGGCCGCGTGCGGCATGCCGTTGCCGAACGGCGTCGGCATCCCGCCGCCGCGCTGCAGGCCGCCCGCGGGCCCAGGGCCGGCGCCCATGCGCGGGAACTGCCGGCCGCGCGCGCGCGGGGCATGTCAGGGCGCGAGCTGGGGCCGGGGGCGGGCCGGCGCGGCCGGCGGGCGCGCACCTCCGAGGAGTAGGTGCGCGCGGGGATGTACGCGCCCTGCCGCTGCGCCGCGTGCTCCCCGAAGCCCGGCGCAAACTGCGGCTGGTACCTGCGCGCCGGCCGGCCCAACGGCCGGCCCAAATTCACTCTACAGGCGCAGGCGCCTGCCGCGGGCGCGGCGCGGGCGCGCGGCGCGCGGCGCACCGCGCGTGGTCGCGCAGGAAGTCGGGGTCGCGCCGCTCCTCGTCCCGGTTGCGCATCTGCGCCTTGCCGCCCGCCGGCCCGGGGAAGCCGCCGCGGCCGCGGCCCGCCGGCGCGCCCAGCCGCTCCGGCACGCCCTCGCCGCCGCGGCCGCCGCGGCCGCCGCGACCGTTGCCGTTCGCGGCAGGCGCCGCGTCAGCCGCGCTGAAGATGCGCTGCCGCGTGCGCTCGTACTCCTGCAGCCGCTCCGCCGGCGCCCTGCGGCGCGACGCGCGCGCGCTCAGCGCCCGGCGCCGCGGCTGCGAGGATCTTGCCGGGGCGGCGGGCGGGCGCACACCTGGCGGCGGCCCTGCCGGCGTCGCCGTTCGCCAGGCCGTGCCGCACGACGTGCTGCCCCTGCGCCTTTTTCCGCAGCAGCTTGGGCGCCTCCGCGGCCGCCGCGGCGTCGGCGCCGCCCTTGTCCGCCGCCAGGTCCGCCAGCCGCAGCTGCGCGCCACCCCGCAGCACACAGCGTTCTCCTCCGTACACAGGGCGGTCCCCGTACGAGGCCTTGACATCTTATCAGTGCAGGTCCGCCAGCCGCACGTGTGCGGCGCCCCGCTCGCGTGGGTGGGCTCGCCTCGCCCAGCCCAGGCGCGATGTGCACAGAGGCCAGGCTGTGCGGCCTGCAAGGGGCGTGCAGCGGGGCCGCCCGCCCGCAGCCGCCCCGGCGAGCGCGGGCCACGTGAGGCCGCGGCCGGTCGGCGGGAGCCGGCCGGCTGCCGCACCTTGGGCGCGCGTGTGTGGGCGGTCTTGACGGCCTGAATCCGGCCCTTGTCCTCGCCGGGGCCCTCGTAGGTGGACGTGTCCAGGCCATAGTACTGCGCGACGCGGTGCGCGAGCAGGCGCTGCGCCGCCGCCCCC
>JAABUP010002722.1_pt1 | contig 33265 bp, 43 predicted proteins | sample 5559201 | NCBI WGS metagenome assembly JAABUP01 (sample SAMN10711887, study PRJNA513373) | rock metagenome | isolation source: Antarctica rocks | place: Antarctica
CACTTCTGCAGGCCCGCGCGTTGCAGAACAACCTCTTGATTGATCTGCACATCGTTGCTATCATCAGCTCACGTGCCATGTACCTGTACAACCAGAAGGGCTGCGATATGGAGACCTGGCAGACTGATATGGCGATGGGTGTGAGTAAAGCCCTCTATCAGCTTAGCGACCATTACCAGTAGCAGAAGCTCAGTGCACATCAGCAAAGCTCGCAACAGTTGCCTAGTATTGCTTTGAGCTGCAGTAGCACCTATGTCTTGGCCTTTATTGCTGCATGCTTGTCAGCAACGCTTGCCTGCTTGCTTGCTTGCAGGGCGAGCCCCCTAGCCTGGATGCATTCACAGACTTCTTCAAAGGCTTCAGCAACTGTCACCAGATCATTGTAGACTGCACAGCAACCTCGCTGGTGCCATCATACTATGCCAGATGGCTGTCTACAGGCATACATGTTGTTACCCCAAACAAGAAGCTGTCCTCTGGTCCACTAGATGAGTGGACCAAGGTCCGGAATGCAAGCAGGGATCATGGTAGTCACTTCATGTATGAGGTCTGACATGCACTCCATCCTGTGGCAGTTGCCCTGAAGAAATGCTGACAACCACACAGTGAGCAAGTACGCAGAGAGCATCTGGCTTATATATTGCATTTGACATCTATGCTCTACACTGCATACCTGCCTTGCCCGCAGGAACAATGGCATGCATAAGTGTGCTGCTGGCATCATGCACATAAGGCAAAGCGGTCTCTGTTCACTGCAAGTGCCTGCGCTGCAACGCTGATGTACAGTGAGGTGTACATCTCCCATGATGTGCTTGTAGGGCACAGTTGGAGCTGGTTTGCCAGTCATATCCACCCTCAACAATCTACTAGACACAGGAGATGAGATTGTACATATAGAGGGCATTCTCAGCGGCACTTTGTCCTTTATCTTCAACAGTTTTGGTGCCGGCAAGACCTTCTCGCAGGTAGTTGCAGATGCAAAAGCTAAAGGCTTCACAGAGCCAGACCCACGAGAAGATCTTGCAGGTATACCATTACCTTTGAACCATTATCATTACCGTTACCATTACCATTCCATTACCATTACCATTACCTCTGCAGAGTCGGCACAAACAACAGATGTCTCTATCAAATTTGTGAAACAGCTCTGGTAACCTGGCATCAGCGCTGTGAGATTGCATGCAAGCCCATTGCTACAGAAAGACATGGTATCCTGAGTGCATGGAAAGGAGCTTGGACTCATCACAGTCTACTGCTTCATCATACCTGCCAAACAGGCAATGTGTGTACGCATGCTCACTGCATGCTTACAACGTGCACAGCGTGTATGTGCAGGACCCAAAACATGCACACAATACAACTGCTGCACAGATTTGGCTCCTGTAGTCATCACATCTGGTGGCAAGCCTTGCCTGTGCATTCATGATGCTGCTGCTTCTGGCTTGATGTCACAGCGTCAAACTGCATTCTCAATGCTGCAGGCACTGATGTCGCCCGCAAAATGATCATACTTGGCCGCGAATGCGGTCTGGCAGTAGAAATGCAGCAGGTTCATGTGCAGAGCTTAGTGCCACCGCAGCTTGCAGACACTCAATCTGCAGATGACTTCATGGCGCAGCTGCCACAGGTACGCTCTTTCTACACAGTTCATTGACTCATCGCATGACTTGCTTGGACATTTCAAACATTGAGCCTCTCATGCTTGCTCTTCCCAAGGACTCTGCTATTTGGCAGGTGTAGCTGTCTTGTTTGTTGGCTTGTGTTATCTTTGCAAAGGTGCCCTTGTGCTGTGAGAGAGAGGAGCAAAGCCATGGTTGTATTTTTGCAACCGCTCCAGCTTACGCTTTGAGAAGACATGTAAGTCTGATGAGGCGAAGTCGGGCCTGAACATCAGCTAGATGCATATCTGGTCTGCCTTACATTGTCTCAGGTGCTGTTTCATTGGCACTGACAGGGTGTCTTGTTGTGGTGCAGTATGACAGCACCATGCAAGGTCAAGCGCAAGCTGCTGCAGCTCAAGGCATGGCATTGCGATATGTCGGCAGCCTGGACCTCATCAACCGGAAATGCCGAGTGGAGCTGAAGGTGAGTGTTGCATACTCCGCTTATCAAAGCATCATGCAGTGTCCAGTGTCAGTGGCAGAATGGGCTACTTGGTGCAGATGGGTATAACAAACCAGCTGTCAAAGCTGGAGCAGGAGCTTCCTAGTTTGCCATGCACATGCACAGGCCACAAGTCTGGCACAGAGTGAATGCTGGTGTTCATGCTCATCTGGATGCATGCGTGGGTTATGTGCATGCATATGTCAAAGCCAGATCGTGCATGCATGATGATGGACAGTCATCATGGGTCTTGGTAACACACCTGTTTTGTGGGCAGACAGCATGTACTGTGTTTGCATGTCTGCAGCAAGTGCCCTTGGCACATCCTTTTGCAAACCTGGATGGTAGTGATAACATCATCTCTTTCAAGACTCAGCGGTACAATGAGCAGCCACTGACCATCAGAGGCCCTGGCGCTGGCGCAGAAGTGACAGCAGCAGGAGTTTTTGGGGATTTGCTTCATGTCATCAAAATGCTGGGGATGCCCTAAAGCAGTTGCAGAGGTTTGCACCAAAGTGGGTGCTGTTGCAGCTGCACAGGAGCACTGTTCAAACGTATTCATTTCATTACATCTGTTTCGTTGAATGTGCCGTTCTGCATCTTTGTGTTTTGTTTGGTGCATGAAGGATGCACACAGATTCAGTGCACATTTGTTGCTGAGGTGGCCCTTCAGCACGTTTGTGAAAGTCTGGTCAAAATTGGTGTACGAAATTTCATGTTTCCTTGAATTCTAGGCAGAGGTAATTTGATCATTGCTTCACTGCTGGCATTATACTTCAGTATTTTACGTTTGTCAATGCCATCATGGCAAATTTTGATCTTGCTGTTGTGAGACAGCGGTCCATGCATACTTGTATTTGTTGCAAACATGGAGGTCCGGTACCAGTGTCACGTCCAGGATTTGGGGGTAGATACCATACATCACTGCATGCATGCGCATATCTGCTGTAATCCTCCCTGGACAATGCATCCGGTTGCACTCTCAGCTTGCCTGAACTTTGCCTGCAAGACAGACAGGCAAAAGCCACTGACCTTGAGGTTGTGGCTTGGCTAGATTCTGTATAGCACACAGGCCCTCCACATCACAGCTGTGCAGGCTTGCTCCCTACGCCACCTCCACCTACTGCCCTGGCTGCACAGCTGTGCCTCCTGTCATAAGCTGTGACAGGAATGTGTGTTTGTACAGCATTGTGCTTTGCTACCGCTAATCATGACTTGTGTGTGGTCAATGAAAAGTGAATGTTGGCATACGCGGCACAGAACAGGGCACATTTATTGTTGTTGTTATTATTCAGTGTTGCCTGCTTGGATTTTTTTTCATACCATTCATACACTAAGAAGATTGAATTCTTCTCTTTTTACTTGACTTGTTTTGTATTGCCTGGTATCACCGACACTCAATTTTGGACTGAGCAGTACTGACTGACTGCTGCAGCATGGACCAACCTGAAGTCTTCGGATGCATATGTGGATTGTTGACCCATATCATGCGCTGGTCTCGCCAACTAGCTTCAGGATTATGGCACATGACTGCAGCTGTGTTTTTAAACACCACGCAATTACATACAATTGTGACTTCATGACCACGGCTTCTGAGCTAATTGATGTGCAGCATTTTCTTAGTGGAATGAATTTGAGTGCATTTGCGGCTGCACTGCATATTTGCACATCATGATATCAAGTTCACCGCATTGTTCTATAACTGACATTTGTGACATGCTTTCACTTGCTTGCCACACTGCACATGATGACTTGCTGCACATCATGCCTGGGCATTTGTTGCACAGTCCATTTTGCCAGCCTCTGATGCATGAGTGATTGCCTGCTTTTGAGACTTGCTGCTTTTGCCCTGGGCGTTTCGGGGATGCCCCCATGCAGTGCGACCTTTCTGTGCTAGTCACTCTGCAGGCGGCTTTCATGAACTTATCTCACGCAAGGACTAGCGGCTGAAGCATATACGAATTTTTGGCGAACAACCACAGAACACAGCTTCAGCGAGCCGGTCACGAGCCTGTCTGCCTTGTGCCTGAGTGCACGAGTATCTGCCTGTGCATACCTGGACTCTTCTGAGGGTTCGAAGTTCGAACCAGCCTTGACACACATTCTGAGGGCTTTTTACTCTGCTGATATAGGTATAAACACTGCTTCATCCTGCGACGGACGTACATACAGCTTTGTGCCTAAGCTCGTGGCCGGCAGCGCTTCTATCAGTTTGACCTAAGCTCAGCCTCAGATTTCGTTACAGCTGACAGCCTACAATATGTCAGCACACAGCCAGCCCTGTTGTAACACAATACTTCCGACATGCATGTAAAACCCCTACATGCCTGCCAGCATATTTTGCATAGACACTTTCGTACGTACACACTGATCCCGACGGTTTACCGAGCTTTGCTGACAAGTTCATCGGATTCATACCACTGAGAAAAAAGCCACTGACGTAGTGCAATTTTAGTCAAATTTGCTCTCAATTTGGGCAGACTGAGTGATCATTTAGTCACACAGCTGCAGGCAGAATTACAAGCTTGCTGGCGATTGGCGTGACGATACGCCGCGATCGATATCCCGATACGCCTCGTCTCAATACCTCTGACTCCCTTCGGTCGCTACAGCAGCCTTCCCGTCCACGTACAACAGTACTCGACCGTTCTGATAGCTTGGCGTCCAACCAATCCCCGTTTGAAGGTGTATCGATGCGACACAGTCCACCGACAACCGGTGCCTCTCATTTATACCTGCATTGAAGCAATGCTTAAGGCGTCATGTGAGGCTCACCGGTAGCGGCTGTCAATATATGCAATCTTCTTCTCAGTCCTTTGTGGGGTCGGGCTCTTATTCCACTACCATCAGGAGCGACACCAGAACAACGCCAAGTTTCGTCAAAGCAGGTGTGCTGTCGTGCATCTCTCTCGTCTTATACAGCAACAATTGCCTGCCTGTAATGCCAGAGTACCTAATGTCTGTTCAGGAGCTAGGCGTCTGGAGTTATATGCTGATGAAGTTGTGGAGGAACCAAATAAGAACATACTGAGATCCATATTCTGGGAGGGCGACACTCAGGGCGATGCTTTCTTGACTGCAGCAGCTGCACAGGTGACGGTGGACAAACAATAGCAGTGCAGGGCACTATCTTACAGAACTGTTCACAGCTGCTCAGGTCGCACCTAGACTTGCAGAGAATGTTTTGCTAGGCAGCCACAACTCCTGCAGAGGCTCAGCTCTACAGCTCCTTTTGCTCCCAGCTGCAAGTCATGATAAGACTGCTGCATGTTTGTCAAACAAGATCATCATTGCAAAGTGTGCATGCTGCGTATGGCATTTGAGGCGCAAAATATACGCACAAGCGCATCTCTTGACATTCATTCTGCACTACAGATCACAGCAAATATCGACAGATGGATCAACATCACCACAACTGCAACATGGTTTGCAGGTTGGACAGGTCATTCTGACCCTTCCAAATGCCTTTGCAACCACTGGCATGGCATCTGGTGTCTTCTTTCAGCTCATTTTTGCCACTTTGGCGCTGTGGACCCTGTTCCTGTTGGCCACGCTGTACCAGGAGCTCAAAAAGCGCAAGGCAGCCTGGCGGCGAGACCTGCATCATGGCATCATCATGGTACAGCATCTTTGTCAAAGTAACACCCTGGTACACGTTCTGCACCATAACATCAGCATGCCATGGTAGCCTGGGTAGCATGGTCTAGCTGCCATGTGTCGTGCACTGGGAGAAACTGACTTGATGAAGGCACCCTACTTCATCTGGCAGCACGTAAATAGCTATATGTATGGCTATGTACAGTTGGCCGCCAAGTGATGGTCTTTTCAGCTTCTTCATCTCATGCACTTCATGTCTGCATACACAGCTCCAGCAGATGACCACCTGCTGGAAAAGCATGTCTTGCGAAGGCAATCAAAGGCTGTCTATACTGTCACATGACCTTGAACTCAAGCCGTGTCATCACTCACCTTGCAGGTGACGCTGGATGAGCTTCACATGTCAGGCTGGACAGACAAGGTGTACTGCGTCCAGTACCACGAGGTGGTGTTTGAGCTGTGTGGCCCTTGGCTTGGCTCTGTCAGTTGGCTTGTCAATGTTCTTGCCCTTGTCGGCTTGGCAGTAGCTCAAGTCATAGCGTGTGCCAATAACATGTACCGCCTCAGTAGCTTCCGCAACAAGAGGTAGTGATGCCTGCTCCACACACCGTCTCAGCAGCATTTGCAACATAAGCCTTTAGATCATCAGCCTGTGTGCTGTGTGAGTGATCTGGATGTACAGCAGCAAGTCACAGCCTGTGCAAACACTATTTGTTGCCTGAATAGCCTTTGTAATATGGGGTATTGAATCTGCTATTGGTGTGGCAGTGAATGTCCTGACCTAAGGCATCACCTGATGATGCATATCATGTTTGTGTAGGTGAATGAGGCTCACAGCAGCATTGCATCAAACCTGCACCAGTCTCAGCATCTTGTCAGTCGTGTGTCAGTCAACGTGGCACACGACATTGGGCTGTCGCTTGTGTTGGTATGTAGCAAACAAGGAGACTGCAGCAATGCAAGATGCTGCATCATACACTGCATAAAGCAGCGCGTCCGAGCAAAATTACCAGCTGTGATACTGTGTCTGCAGGGACTACGCTCTGTTGTTTGGCAGTGTAGGGCTGACAATGAGCTTCATCCCATCTTTCCGCAACATGCGCATCTTCTCTTTCATTGCCATCCTGGGAACAAGCTTCACAGCTTGGTACATGGTGGCTCAAGCTTCAGCTCAGGGCCTTCAAGAGGGCCTGTGGGGCCAAGCCCCTACCCAAGGCCTGCAGGCCTTTGTCGAAGGCAGCACAAACCTGCTGTTTGTGTATGCTGGCCATGCCATGCTCATGTAAGTCCCTGTTGTTGACTGTTGACGTGACTGTTGGTGTGACTGTTGGTGTGACTGTTGGTGAGACTGTTGTTGAGAAACCTCTACCTGTCCCTCACAGTCATCTGGATCACTAATGCTGGTGAGATGTACCAAACAGCTCTGTTGTGAGCATACTGAGGATGGCAATTGCAGGAAGCAATCAGATGTAAGGTACCAGCAACACGCTATCACTTGTCATGCGTGTGTGATAGCGTGTTGCTGATTGGCCTTGTTCAGTAGCAATACCACCATGGACAAGCAATTAAAACACCATGTCCAGCAATAAAAACACCATGTCCAGCAGCCCTCCAATCACAAGTGCTTACTGATTATAGGGCTGCTTGTGTTCTGAACATGGCAGCTGGAATTTGGGTTTTGAGCGATGGCATTTATCTGGCCATCCACCATCATAGCCATAATCCCTTTCCTTGTTATGGTGCCGGTGCCAAGTAAAACCCGGCAACTGGTCACACCAGGCTTAGCATAAACATGGCCACCTCAGTTGAATCAAATGTCCTCCTTTATGTCATGTGCCATGAGCACAGTCTGGGAGTGAAAAGACATTAGGCTCTTACTGGAGCAGAACTCTCGCCAGCTTGATTTTGTTGCACATCCCACATCCACCTTTGCTTCCAAGCCAGCAGGTCCGACGAGTCACAAATGGCTCCACACCCCAGACTGTAATGACTGTTCCATGACAGATTCATGACTTTATGCCCTGAAGAAGAAGTACAATGATCAGCTAGCCAGGGTAGGTCTGACACACAGCTTCATTGCTCTATGCCCTGAAGAAGAAGTACAATGATCGGCTAGCCAGGTAGGTCTGACACACAGCTTCATTGCTCTATGCCCTGAAGAAGAAGTACAATGAGAAGAAGTACAATGATCGGCTAGCCAGGGTAGGTCTGACACACAGCTTCATTGCTCTATGCCCTGAAGCAGAAGTACAATGAGAAGAAGTACAATGATCGGCTGGCCAGGGTAGGTCTGACACACAGCTTGATCACTCCGTGCCCTGACGAAGAAGTACGCTTTGATAGTGACTGGTGTGTGGCAGGGAGGTGATGGACAGCATGCACCAGCCGCGCAACTTCCCTCGTGTCTTTACCGCCAGTTACCTGTATGTGTTCACCCTTACGCTGCCCAGCGCTGCCACCATGTTTGCCGCCTTCCCTCTTCTGTCAGCCCAGAACAGTCAGTAGCCCCTGCCCTCCTGTCTGTGGCCTCTTGCTCACCTTGCATGCTGCTGCTTGCTAGCTTGTATGCTAGTGTTAGTTGCCATGTTGAGGCAGATGAGATGCTTCACCCAAGCATGTGTCTGTTGCAAGTGGCATGCTGATTCCTTAGTGCTTGCCTGCTTTCTAGCTTGCATGCTTGCATGTGCTCCACATACGTACACAAGGCATTTGCCAATTGCCAATTGAAAGGCCCTTGCACCGTAATGCAGCTTCCAGCATTGTGTATGTGGAAGTTGTATGCACTAGGACCATGCACTTCTGACATTTCAGTTACCTCATGTCATGCAACATGTTTCTCAGCCATTTTGCATCCAGAGGTACGATATGCAGTCACAGACTGTTGTGTAGCCTGCATAGATAGTCATGTGTGTCCTCAGATGCTGACTGTGCGCCCCACAGCCTGGATGTGCTGCAGTCAAGCTGCAACTAGCAATGAGCCAAACAGGTTCCTGCATCACACAAACACACAACATGCACTCATGTGGGTGTGATAGTACACACATATGGTCATTCGTGTCATGCATGGTGCCCATGCAAATGTTGTTTGCTGATCTGCAGGAAATGTGTATGACCTGCTGCCAGCTTCCCCAGTAAGATCTGTGTCCATTGTACTGATGATCATTCACCAGTGTATTGCATTTGGCATGTTCATCATGCCAGTGCATCACATGTGGGAGAAGCTGATCAGGACCCACGACAAGCCCTACTGGATCCGTCTACCCTCTCGTCTACCAGTTGGTAAGTAGCTGAAAAACCCTAGGCTGCGCACCTGGGTTCTCCCGCCCAACCTTACTATCAATCTTGTTATGCTTGTCCACCTTCATGCGTCACTTCTTGGCAAAATAATCCTGCTGGTAATCTGTGGAAAGAGGGATGTGGGCAATGGAGCGGGAGCAAGGGCATTTGCATCTTAGCAGCATGTTGTAGCCAAATTGCACTGTGTTTTAGTCACAAATGTTCTGCGATTCGATTTGTCCATCTTGCCCCTCTTGGACACAGCAAATGGGCATGCATCATGGACAAACACCTGGTGATGCTAGAGGTGCTACTTCAGGGATCCTGGTCATTTTGATTTCGCTGGCGTTTCCGTTCTTTGGGGTGATCAACTCTTTCTTGGGGGCGGGGACTACCACCCTGGAGACTTACATCATCCCGGCATTGGCTTACAACTGGGTGTACCGAAGGGAAAGTGCCCAAATAGCCTGCCCTACCCCTCCTCCCTGGTGAGCTTGCGTACCATGTATTTCATGCTCTCGTACGCCCGTGTCTGCTGTAAAGTCCTGTTGTACGGTACAGGACTGCAGAGTACAGCACAGTACAGCAACTGTTGTCATGCATGCCTCGCCTGAGCAGGAAACGCTGTTTCACTGCTTTGCCTCAGCAAGCAGTCCCATCAGGGCAGGCCTCATCAAGTCTCGTCAAGCACGCCTCACCAAGCAGTCTAGTGCTTGAATGCAGCGCAGTGCTGCTGGTACTAGGCAAGTGTGTGGGCATGTCCAAAATGTCCTGTGACTGTAATCTGCACAACCGCGCCTGACTGCTGTGATTACATGCATCTCATGTACATGATTAGACCTTGTTTGATGTTGCTTGTGTGTAGGCATCGATGGCATTACGGCTGGGGATTGACCCTCTGGTTCAACTATGCCATCATCATATGTACTCTGATATTTGGAATGGGTTTTGGCATGTGGGCGTCATTTAAGACACTGATGGCTAATGTTGGGAAGTTTGGTTTGTTTGCAGCTTGTTACAACTGTCCCAGCTAGTATGCTGGAAGGGCCTTGTAGTCTATCCTGTACAGAAGCCATGTTGCTGGTTCCTGTTGTGTTTCAGCTTGTCCAGTCCAAGCGTGTTTGCTTTCTGGTTTGATTTTGAGATGGTGACTGAGCTTCATGTCAACGTTACAGACTTGATCCTGGGGAAATTAGCCCATCATCACAAACTTATCCGCATCATTGTCATTGCCTGCTTGATTGATGTGCTTTCCAATACCATGCTTCTTGTACTTGAGATGTCCCTTGAGGTCACTGACAGGTGCCTCTATACGTGATTCCTTGGTGTTGATGACTACCTGTTTACTTATGTACCTCTAAATGCACGACAAAAGACAACATTGGATAGTAGATGTTGCTAGCGCACATGCAGCAAATAACAAAACTGCGTCTGTATGTAAGCCAGTGTCAAAGCAAACATTATAAGGCTTGCAAGTCAGATCTTTTGCAATGTGAAAATTGTGACCTGATGCTGTCGTACACATCAAAGTCCTGCATGAAATGGTAGAACTCTGTTGCCAGCAAAGCACTGTGTGACATTGGGCCATGCTGCATTAAACATCCTCCCAGTCATCTTCATCTGCCAGCGCTGCTTGCTGATCATTCTGATGCTCTGGCTTGACCTCAGGATGTGCCGCTTTGACTTTGACATCCTCCCATGCATTGGCATCTGCAGAGTAAGCATGTAAGGTGACCCCATGCACACAGCAACCCAACAGACTTGGACTAAGCAACCCTGGATTGCATGTCAAGAGGCGCGATAAGCTATATCATTAGGGCATTCTGTTGACAACGCCAAGCACTACTACTTGTCATGAACTGCAATGACCATCAGTGTATGATTGTGACCAGAGCCATCACAGGTACGTCCATACTGTATGTAACACGGCTCAGAGCAGAGTCTTACCGTCATCAGCACCATCAACAGCAGCGCGGACTTCAGGCTGCTGTAATAAATTAGACAAAGTGCTTCCTTGAAGCCCATCCTCTGCCTTGACTGCTGCACACATGAACATACACACTCACTTGGCTGCCCACTCATTAACACATTGGACAGATGCAGACCACTGTTGTCAGCGTCAAGGATTCTCTCAAGGAATCCGATCGCTTGCAGGCTCTTCAGTATGGGATGAATTGAAGCTGATCACAGTGATGCTTGCATGATTGTTTGTATATACGCCTATCTTGAAGACCTCATTCAGAGGGACAGCATGTTGCGTCGTTGCTCCAGAACCATGGTCAAAGAATCTTCACAGAACTATGTCACCACAGGCCCTTCAGCAGGAGATGAAGTGAAGCTAATCACAGTGATGCCTGCATGATTGTTTGTGTGTACCCCAATGCAAGCTTTTGGAAACAATAGGTTAATTCAGAGGAAAAGCGTTTTGCATCACTGGTGTTGTACCATGGTCGAATTTGTCAGTAGGGAGACAGGTAAAACTGGAGATGCAGTGGTTTCCATTGAGAGTCTCACCAAAAGCTGGCATAGGTCCAGGCGCATCTGACCAGCTTCCCTCGACCTTGACTCTCTTGACAGGCGCTGCATTGTCGCCTGCATCAAGCTCGGCTGCAATGGCAAAGAAACAGACTGAGAGCCACTCAATCAGCCCATTCAAGCATGCAATCCGAAGGCAACTCGCACTCATCACTCATGCCAGGGCTTTTGATGTAAGTCACCACATGGCATGCGCATAATACCAGCAAGACATACACATAGCAGTACATCTAGAATCGCACAACAGTCCTATCAAGCACTATAGAGTCTGCTACCTTGGCTGCAAGGGCAGACATCGCGCAGCTGCTCAGCAACAGCAAGTGACTCTTTTGGCTTGTGTGTGAGTGCTTTGGAAGGATACCTTTGGCGATTGCCAGCTCTGTTTTGAGGTCTTTGAGATCTTGATATTCCTGAGCATCAAGGGTGCCAGCCCTGGCAGCAGCTGAGCGCTGCTGTATGAGTTCCACTTGGGCCATGTATTGCTTCAAGTATGCCTCCTGAAGTGCAGACAAGCGAGGAGTGCTACTCAAGTCACTGCGGTACAATTGCGGCACATCACGCGTTTCTCTGCATGATAGGCCCGTGCAGCACATATGCTGTAACTGTTACTGTACCACAAGCGCAACCGCTTGCCACCCTTGCATGTCTGTATGGCAAAAATTGCACACATACTACACGCTGACAATCCTCCGCAACAGACGTGTCCAAAATTCACCTCTATTTCCTTTTGGTCTTTTTCAGAAGCTATGGCATCATTGCTGCTGCCCACACCTGCATCATTGGCTGCAGCTGCTTGCATGAATGGGGCACCCAGTGGCTGCCCTCCAGGGGCAGCTGAGGTGGAGGTGATGCCCTGTCTTAGCATCCATGGGGGCAGGGCCTTTTGTGTAGCTGGCCCACTAGCTTCTGCACTAGCTCCTCCATTGGCTCCTGAAGGCGTAATTTCCAATAAATAAAACGATGTTATCATAAACAATTCTAAAACCATTAACATGCTGAGTGATAGGAGTTTCAGGGTTGAAGGCTTGTTCTGATTTGGTGTGAGCAGATTGATGTACCATTCCTGCTGAGGCACGGCCCAAATCATCTCCGGACCTGCCCGGTCAGCTTCTTCTGCAGCTTCTCCCATTGCTGTGTGTTTCCAGAGGCTTTAAGGGTTAAATACTCGCTGCAATTGTAGATTCATAGCAACATAGGCTTGACTGCAATTGTCACTTTGCCACTCATGATGATGCAGCCAAGCATCAGGACTGACTGAAGTCCATCATCTGACTTTCAACTGTCAGTTGTGTGCACAAAGTTCAAACCAGGGGTGGTGTCACTACCATGTACTTATTGTATATCAACAATATATCAAAGCAGGTGTCAATTGTGAACTTGCAATATCATAGTCACACTGCAGTAGACATGTCCCAACATAGCTTGCACAAAGAGCTGTGTGTCACACCTTCTAGTTGGACTTCCACTTGAGTGTCATCAAAGTCCATATCAATGCCATCCAGCTCACCCTCCCTGCGCTGCCCAGATCCTCCCCCTCCCCCTGCAACAGGACGGCAAAGGCATGCTGGCTGGTGTCTCTGTGGAAGACAGCAATAACATCTATTCAGATGCAGCTCCTCAACTGCCTGTGACACACGAATGAGACAGAATCTGCTGGTCCACCCATGATGCCTCACAGCAAGAGAAGTGCACAGTCAAACTATGGTGTACAATTGAAATGCATGTCCATTTTGTGAACCTTGTTGAGCCATGGGCCTGCAAGACTCCTCAACAGACCGAACACATCTTCCTAGTAGATAAAAAGATAAGTAGAAATGCCTGATCCTAGTCCCCAGGCGTTTCTGAGTTTAGAGTCACACTATGACACAGGCATTTTTAAGGGGGGGGACAAGATGTTTTGGTGTCCTGAACAGCATATTTACACTCCTTGTGTAACCTTTCAGCATGGCCCTTATTGACACCAGGGCCATTGGTCGTTGCCCTTGGGCCACCACGTTGCATTCTTGCAATGCAGGGTTGGTAGGGTAAACGGCTGGGGTACCTGCAGCCCGCCTCTTTCTGTGTGCCTCCAGTGCATTCTTGTTGTTAGACCACTCATCAAAGGGGCCAAAATCAGGCACCGGTACACCCCTCAGCTTCCCCAAGTGCTCAGTCAACGGCTTCAGCTGTTCTTCAAGCGCTTTCTGCAGTCACACTGTCTGTGCTGGTCATAAAGGAACTAGCAAGCAGCAAGTCCTTGAGATATGCAGCTCCAAGCTTGTGCATGCATGCACATGCCTTTGAATCAGGGATAGGCTTGATGAACACACAGAATGGCAGATTGAGACAGATGGTCAACAGGAGGGCAGTGCAGTTGTGTCCAAACTGCTTCACCGCCTGCACAGATAAAAGTCACATTATATTTACGGCAAGGAAATGCAGACTTGAGCAAGTTTTGGAATACAATCTAAAGATGTGCATCACATGCAATCACATTTGTCATGAGGTGCAGCAGAGTCTTCATTTGCATCAGATGCAGAACCATGGTTCACAGTTGACGCTGTGTGTGTGCTTGATGCTCCAGATGTATTGGCAGTAGTATTTCATTACTCATTACAGCAGACCCTAGCTTAGTCTGATGGGGCACCAAGACACTTGTTCGACAATGTGCTGTCAATGAATCTTCCAATTGACAACCATTGTTAAGGACAGACCCTGCTGCATGATGATGCCGCATACACGCACAAACTGTGTTTGCATGAGGTCAGTATGTGATGCATCTGCTCAGCAGCAGCACTGTCAGACCTTGTATGACAAAGCATCACAAGTGTATCTTCTTCCTTGCAGCCCACACGCTGCAGTACAAAGCTCACGCAGCACCCAGCTACTTGGAAAAACTGCATTACCTGCATTTGCTTTGCCTGAGAAACACGCTGAGCACGCTGCTGAGCGTCTACCAGGTCCCCATCCTGTCCTTGATATGACTCACGCAATGGCACATCATACCCTTCCTCGCTGCAGTGCTCGCACTGGAATGCAAGGTCCTTCATAGGGAAGGTTGCGACGTCCAGGGCTGTGTAAGTGCGTTGACACCGCTGACACAGATACTTCTGTATGGTGTGTCTGCAATGCAGTGCATGGCTGTGTGAGCAACTGCAGCTGGTCAGATGCACCCCTACAAGATGCACATTGCTTAGCATGTGGCGGAATTTTGCCATGTATCAATGTATTGCCACAGTAACAATCTGAGCATGGTAGACTGCTAGCACCTGTCAGATGCTTGGTCTTGCAGTGATCGGCGCATCTTGTACAGGCGGAGGAGTACCACATTCATCAGACTTGGGTAGTCTATACAGCAATAGCTAGTCACATCAGCTTTCAGTTCTTCAGCAACCGTTTCCACAGCCTCGCCTGCAGCATTGCCCATGCCTCAGACCGAGACTTGTGATATGGGTGAGAGGCCCTGTCTGCTAGGGGTAAAGAGGCTTAAGCAAGTGAGCTTGCACATGAATTTGCAATTGAGCTGGTGTAGGCAACCCTGCAGTCGATATCTGTATACCTCTGCCTGGTGGAAATGAGTACGTAGGCAGGAGTTGAGGAACTCAGAAAGCTGAGAACATCACCAAAGACTAAACAAGCTGTGTGTAAATATGGTGGCAACACACCCAAAGTATACTACAGAACTGGCATGGGTTAGCTGCCCTGTGACAGTACCTCTGCCAGCAGCTGCTTGCACAGCAGCCTGCTTCTTCTTTGTACGAACGGACTCAGACCTGTGCTCTCGCGCAAGCAGCTGTTCCTGTCACAGCGTGCAGACTTTGCTCAGAAAGCGGCATCAGTGCTATTAGCACCAAAGCTCGCACGTTGAAGGGGTGTATCAAACAATAAGCTTGGTTGCATAGCTATGTTCTGACAAGACACACGTGCTGTGAGCGGGCACAGTACTTGGCACTCTTGACAGCACCCAGGTTGCTTTGCAAGCTGAAGATGCTTTGCAAGCTGGGGATGCAGGGTATTGTGTGCTGAACCATAGTCGTACTCTCCCAGCTCACAGGCAACTTGCTGGCTGTGAGCTGAAAGAGTACAGTATGGCACAGGTGAGCTTTGACTGAACTCACACCTTTGCTTTGTTATGACACTTGCAAGCAACTCTAAAGAGCAGCAGCTTGCAAGAGCACCTGTTCAAGAAAACGCAAAGTCTTGCGCACTAATTTTATGTGCAGGTGAAGGGATTCGGCCAGGATTTCTTCTTTGATCCATTCTACAGGCCTGTCGTCTTTGTCTTTGCCACAAAGAGCATCCAACAAAAGGATGACCAAGCCGTGAATCGGGCCCTGTGTGCATGACGGCGATGACTCAACGCTCTTTGGTTTCCAATATGCACTCGGGACCTGACTGAAGGAGGGGTTGTGTGCCCTTGTTCTACCTGTTGCTTTGCCCTAGATGAAGAAGTTGCAGCGATCTCTTCAACTGTTTTGGGTGGATATTCTCCAGCATAGAACGCCCTGGCTACCAAAGCCACCAGCCTTCGAAAGGCTTGGGTGACTTTCGCGCTGCCGACCATCGAACTGACACACAGTTTCAGGCAGCGCTCAGCATCAGGTCTAGACTGCAGCGGTTGAGCTCGGCAGCTTGATGAGCCAAATGAACGCTGCGCCATTGCACTGTGAGAACCTAAATGTAACATTGATTGAGTACTTTAGATACATGTGTTTAGGTCGTTGCGCTACATGGCCATTGTGACAGCTGTGAAACCCTACCGCGATGCCGAATTTGCGAATCCATAGTTGCAGCTGATCAACAGGCTGATCAACGCTAGTGTCAAGACCGGTCTTTCCTCTCGCTATAAGTGCACAGCCATGTAGACATGCGTAGCTTGGCAGTGATGCGCTCATCTTGCTTGTACCGGCTGTTCTGCAAGCCATTGGCAGCTACTTTAGCACGTAGTCAACGCAGAGGGATCACTGCTGCGTAAGACTGTCAACTTGCTCTTATATCAGCAAAACGAGAATCAAACAAGGCTCCTATTCACACAGAATTGAGCATTTGCGTAGGCAACGCACAGCTCTTTTTATTGGCCAAGTTTGGCCTGAACGGACATCTTCAGCTGCTGGTGTGCGCACAGCTGATTTGGTGGCTGCCTTACAAAGCTGGGATTGGGAAGTTGCATTCTTAAGGTACAATCACGACAGTGCTGCAGAGAAACCAATGTGCAACCATGAAAGGCTGCAGTACCAAGTCAGCTATGGAGCAGGTACAGCCTGAAAGTAACCTATGTGGCGTCACGACCTTGTTGAACAGCTCTCTGATATGCAGCTCCTCTGCGCCAAATGAGCACACAGAGCTGCTCCAACAGCAAGGCTGCAGGACCTATGAATGCAGTCCAAACAGGGAAGCACAATTTGCAAGCATCTTGCAAGAATTGCAGCCAGCGCTGTGCATATTTGACAGGTGACAGCTGTCCGCCTTTCACTCACAGCAGCTTTGTAAACCATGCAAGACAGCAAGTCTCAGCCAGTCCCAACTACACAGCGGGATACCCTTGTTCAATATGCTTCAGGCATTTCTGCCGTTTTTGCAGATTCTATTCGGAAGAGGCATACTCGTTCAGGGTGTGCGACATTGCCCCAGAAGCACTGCGTGTCCTGGACATGCAAGATATGCACTGCCTCAGAAAAGGTGCTCATGTCGCCTATGCAGTCATGCACCAGCACTTGCATCACTAATGCTTTGGAGCTATTGAGTAGGGTCATTTTGGTGAAACTGCACCATTGCATGCAGGCAAGGCATACAGCAGCTCTGTCTGCACATGCTATAGAATCACATCCAAGCTATATGCTCTGCTGCGATTCCCTGCATTGACTAAGACTTTTGTGCCAAAATATGCCACGCACGTTGGCTAACCCACACACACAAGCAGATCATATGCATGTTAGGGCTCTGACATTACTGTAAGCCCCTAAGTCCATTGCTTGTTGGAACAGTTGCCTGTGCCTGCAGCCAGGCAAGCTGCAATACAGAGTGGAGCATCTATTCTGGAAGCAATGACAGTGCCACCAGCTGCAACTGACCCAGAGTTGCAGAGGGAGCTTGCGTCTATACATAGGTACAGGCTTATTTGGCGCACATTGTCTGTTGTCACAGGCACCTCCCGTCATCATGTGAGAGCAGCTTGCCAGTCTGGTCACCATCATCATCCAGCAGACTGTTGCTGGCCTCTTTGGATTGGTCTGATGGACCTGAATCGTGCAGCACATGCTGTAGCCATTGGCTACTCTGATCCTGTGTTGTGGCTTCTTATATCAGTTGGCATGACCTGCTGTACCAGCATGTCATCATGCTATGAACAGATGCATGATAAGCATTGGTCAACCATGTTGTGCAGGTCTGACTTGACCCTTGTCTGTTCTCCCTTGGAGCTCTCATTGCAGTCCCTGTACTGCATTCCCAGCCACAAGCTATGCAATGCTCCCTTCTTCGCTGAAGCTCATTCAGAGCCCCAGCACGAAAGCAGGCGCGCACAGTTCATGACAATAGGCAACTGGAAGCATCCTCCAAACCGTGACTCGGTCCAATGGCTGTGCCAAAGCATTTGGCCTGCCATACGAAGGCAGCTACCACACGCTGAGCTGCATATCTACGGTGCTCACATGTCAGGAGCTGCTCAGCAGCATCACAAGCCAGTGAGTCTGCTTTTGCCCTGCACAGACCTGCCCCGTAAGTGGAGTGAGTTTGCATTGCCCCATTCTAGATCTGTAGATTCCCAGTCTACTCTTGCATGCCTTGGCTGTTTGCACCCACACCATGAACAGTCTCCATGCAATGTGCAAGCACATTATTGACAAGCTTCACCAGCCTTTTATGTGCCTCTCATCATGCTGTATGGTTGCCTTACACACCTACTATGTGTGGGTGAAAGTTCTCCCTCTGATGTTGTGTACATTGTCCAGCTATGTTGCAATTGTTACTCTGCATGGCCATGCCCGTACAGCACCTGTTGGCATTGGTAACAGCATGGTCAGACAAGCCACCTCATCAGTCACAACTCAAGTCTTGCAGGCTGCAGGGGTCTATGTGAAGGGCTTCGCAGCATCCCTGGACATCATGCAGCAGTACAGGGTGTGCTTAGCCCCACTACGCTATGGGGCAGGCCTGAAAGGCAAGATAATGGACAGCTGGGCCCATGGCCTGCCAGTCTGCACGACTCCAATAGGAGCTGAAGGCATGTTTCCAGCCACTTGTCAAACGCCTGAAGGCTTTCCTGACACACAGGTAGGTAAGATCTCCACTGCAGTGCCATTTACTAAGCTTGTGGCATGCAATCCTGCTAAGGTCCAAGTGCACATCATTATGTTGGCTAACCAATCACAGCACTACTTGTCTAATCTGCTTATGTCTTGGTTTGGAGGGTCTTCCATTGGAGCAGCAAGTAAACATGTCTGGTGTAAAACGACGGCACCTACCACCGTAACTTTTGTACTGTCATGCTTTGAAAATCATGCTGCATACTCGATGCAAACAAAAGGGAAGCCTTGCGCAGCATATTGTGGGTTAGTGCTGAGCATTTGGGCTTTGTGCTGCAGACATACCGCAGCCCTGGCAGCTTCTTGCAGCTGTGGTTTGAGGCTGCTGCCCATCAGAAGCTTCAAGGACAGTATCAGACATGGGGTGGGCTTTGGACTGCTGACAATGCAGATGCTTTTGTGCAAGACGCAGTGCGCATGTACAGAGCTGAAGAGGACTGGCACACTTGGCAGCAGAGAGGATTCGAGCTGTTGAGGAATCTATACAATGAGGAGGCCAGGTTGTGCATAGTCAAGGTATGTTTGGCTGATTGACCTTGGCGGTAGTCTGCATCAGATGGAAAGCGATGCGTGCAGTCAGCATTGAGCATTGTACTGTTCGATAGCTGCTGCTTTTGTGACTCAGCCAAGTTGTTGCACGACACATCCGTGTTTTCACCAAGCGTTGCTAGACTGGGTGAGCAGAGAGGCTCTGCATTGCTTCCATTGGAGTTTCTTCGTTCTGAAGCATTGAGGCAAATTGTGGTGCAGGATGCACTTGATGCAGCCTTAGTGGAAAAGGAGGGCCGCCGCAAATCTGACTACGTGGGTCAGATGCTGTGGTTACAACAGCTGAGGGCAACAGAGTACTTTTCTAGATGGATTGAGCTGAAACAACACCATGCTAGCAAGTTAGATTCTGCTTGAACTCTTATTGTGCTGCACCGCACAGGACAAGCCATTTAGTTTAATGATAACATTGGCTTGCTGCTCAAATTCAATGTTCCTTGGATGCTACAATGGCTGAGATGTCTTACACGCCAGCTGTAGCTTTGTCTCAAGATTCTCGAATGCTACACAAGAGGGACACCCTGCTGTCTTTTACAACGCTATAACGTCAGCGCAGCTATATACTTGTCATTGATACCTAGTAACGCTGTTGGGGATGCGTGATCATAACACAAAAGCTTCACATTCTAGGATTTAGTTTTGAGTGAAATCTTTCAGAGGATGCTGACAAGCAGGGCTTAAGACACCAAGCTTGGGAAGGTCAGTTGTGGCCCTTAAAGCTGCGCGCTTCTGCCGGGCATCATTGTACCAAGACCGGAGAGTGACTGGGAGTTTCATCTCCTTGGCACGCTCCAGATGCCACATCTGAATACAGCATTCACATTCAGAACATCAATGCGAGGCAGCAACAATGGCACTTCTCTAGCAGCGTGGAAGAGGCACGGATGCACATAGAATGCTGTCAAAGCAATTGTTCATGCTTGTCAAGTCACGGGTGAATGGATGAAAAAAGCAGCCAGCCAAATTGGGTGCAGGAAAACACCTACAGCAACATCATGTCAACTGCACGCAATGAGTATCCTTATCAGCGAACACAAGAAGTCTTGGCGAGCAGCATCTGACATGTATTTGCTGCTGCGTGCAGCTGGCTCCAGTTCCCATGAGCTGCAGCCCTTTTTCACAGATGGCCCGTTCTTGTCTAATGCCCTTGTCCAGCATCATGTTGCCGAGCGCCAAAATCTTGATGTCAATCTCCTCACCCCTGCATGTGCTTACTTCCAAGCTGTCGGCTCCTTGGGCAGAAGGTCCAAGTTTTTGACATCATGGGCATGGCTGCTTTAGTATGCCGGCATGAGTTTGTCATGACAGCTGTCAATCTTTTTACAGAAGAGAACTTTGCATACTACGACCTAATGCTGGCTGATGTGCTGAAGCAATATAGCCAGGAGAATGAACGGCTTCTGCAGTGCTTCTTTTTGGACATTGCTTGTCATTTCAAGCCCATATTGGAACAGGTGTGCACTCATGCTCACCCTTGTCTCTTTGTCTGGCAAAGCTTGTGTCTATTGAGGCCGGCAGACATGGTTGCTACTTGTGTTACTAGACATGCACAAATGTAATGCATGCATCCCTGAGTTCTGCGTGCAAGACATGAGGCTGTGTTCCAGATTCCACCCTGGTCAAGATATGGACATGGCTATTGGCCCTTGGCCTGCAAGGGTCCACAAGCCTGTCTGCCAGCGTGTCTTTGGTGCAAGGCGCATGCCAAACACTGGCCTGACCTTTGGCGACAACATTGAGCATCTGTGGGCATCTTTACGCAAGTTCAGCCACCTCATTTGGAGCTCCTGCAGCACTGTTGTACTATTGCAGACTTTATGATTTTGTGTGAACCAAATGCATGTGGTGGTTTCCTTAGGGAATGTTTTGCATGTAGGAAGCAAATCTTGTCTGTATGAATTCACTGAACTGAACTTCTTGTCTGTTGGGTCCCAGTTGCCCCCCAGGACATATATTGATTGATTGATTGATTGATTGATTGATTGATTGTAGCCCTAAAATTCGTGCTAGGGCTGCAACTGCTACACAGCATGCAAAGCAGCACAGCCCGAGATTCAAGCAAGTAACCGTTTCGCCTACAGACTGTAGACAACAGTTGCTGAACTCCCATGCCTACTGGAGCGTGGCGCGCCTTGCCAAGCACAGCGCAGCTCTCAGGACGACAAGTGCGCTGCAAGCTCCAACTGGCGCGTGTGTATTCTGGAGCAGGTCGCGCTGACTAGCTGACGGTATCCGTGTAATTTGCGAGCGACATCGCTTCAAGGTCCGCAACACATGAGCGGTACGGGTGGTGTCGCACGAGGTCGGCTGTCTGTGGAGCGCAAGAATTGGCGCAAAGTGGGCGCCCCCTGTACTGATCTGTTCGCGGCCTGCTTGTCTCGTGCGAATCACCTTGAAGCATGACGCAGTATACATTCGTACTCGAATGCTGCAGGAAGCTTTGACATTCTAGATGGAGTCGCGCCTCAGTCGCACCCCTGACGAGCTCACGCTGATGCCTGCAGGATCACCCTTATGGATTTGTAGCAAAACCAATTACCAAGGCCGACGGTCAGTACCGCTGTCATGTAGTTGCTTTTGCCAGCTGCACTTGCTCCCTTTGCAGCTATGGTGTATGCCTGCTAAATGGAGCAATTGCTCAGGCTCTGTGGACCTTCTGCACTGGAAGTGCATGATACCTGGGAAAGCTGGAACAATTTGGGAGAAGGGATTGTACCCTGTCGATCTAGTTTTCACTGAAAGCTACCCATCGAAGCCACCAGAGTGCAGGTTTCCTCGAGGATCCTTTCATCCCAATGGTGAGAAGTCGAACACCATGAGGTGACCATTGCTTGGACAGACTGTTGCACCAACCAAAGACTGAATGTGAATCTTGCACATCTCAGTCTATCCAACAGGCTTGGTGTGCCTGTCAATCGTCAATGCAGACAAAGGGTGGAAGCCAGCCATCACAGTGAAACAGGCGAGAACATGAAAGCTTGTGTTCACCTGCTCATTTGCTTGTAAGCAACATGGCTGCGTACCTGCAGATATTGGTGGGCATTCAGGAGATGCTTTCGAACCCCAACAACTCTGACCCAGCTCAAGAGGAGGCATACAGAGTACTTGGGAAGGACAAGGCAGCATATGAAAGGTGATGTGCTTGCTGCTGGCACAGCCTTGCACATGTACATGCTGCTGATGGCGATGCCCATGCAAACGCAGGCGAGTCAAGGCTCAGGTCCAAAAGTTTGTGAACAATCAGGCTTGATTGACACATCCCAAGTCACAAAATCAGCGACTGTACAGCTCCTGGCGGTGGGCATCAGCAGTGTCAAATTGTCAGCTTTGGCAGCCTTGAGCCGTCCTGAAAGCATGGTTGAGAGCGCATACCTAGGCCTGACTGAACATGGGCCAACCATGCCAGTAGTCTTGCCTGGTACATTAACAGTCAACGCAATAAAGGAATATGAGTAAATGGGCTGTTATTGCAGTGATTTGCATATGACTTTGCTGTGCATGCTGCAGTGCACATAATCTGCAACAGGGTGGATCATGTGCATCCTGACAAGCTAGCATTTGACTACTGGCTCTTGCCCTGTAATGTACTAAATGCACATTTGCAGAAGTGCAGTTCTGCTGCCAAATGGTACAGCACATAGACAAACGCTGTTCTTGTAGCAGAGAGTATCCTGTGAGCATACGGAAACACAGCAACATAATGGTTGTTGTGGCTGGAAGTCACACAACCATCTGCTTTCATACCCCATTGAGAGATTGTGTGGGTTGACATATGCATGATGCATCATGCATATTTGTGTTATGCTGGAGCTGCCACTGCCTTCAAGGTCCACACGCACGCTTTTGCTAAATCTAGAATGTGCTTCAAGTCACCACACCCAACAGTGCAGTTTCCAACAACCTTTTACACCAGCACGTATGCTGTGTTGTAAAAGGATAGTCTGGCTGCTGCAAGTAGTGCCTAGGGTGCAATGTTGAGGGTTCTTACAGAGCTACTCCAACTTGGTGTCTTGACATAATGAGTGTCATACACGTACACAAAAGTGATATCCACTTGGTATCACGAAACATTCTTGTGCATATGAACACTGTGCCTCATTGCGGTCTTGGACTCTGGCTGTTGAAAGTATATACACTCTACACAATGTTGATGTTACGCTGAGTGATGTACACACACACAAGTTCTGCTGCTCTAGGCAGTGGCTTGTGCTACACTGACAGTGTCATTCCATGTCTTGACACGCTGCCTGACATACACTGGCACGCCCCCTCTTGGGGCCATGGTGATGCCCTGCTTGATGTCCAAGGGCTCCTGGCAGTTTTCTGATAGCAAGGTAAACTGCTGGTACAGACGCACCAGTGCAATGATGGCCTCCTCCACTGCAGAGCAACAAATGCTGAAGTCAGTACAAAGCACTAATGTCATACATGCACGACAGCACAATATTTTGTTCAGTGCTTTCAACAGAGGCAGCATTATTTGTAGCTTGTACAATTCTGGGTAAGCCTGGTACTACTGGTCACCAAACCTGAGGAGGCAACCTAACATGTTGTGCTTGCTGGTGTCCTTGGGTACTTAATGCTGGACCTCGTGTGTTGGCTTTGAAATTCAAAGTTTGAATGCACAACGTTGAACAGGCACAGCATGAGCAGAAGCTTCAGCGCACTGAAGCATGCAGAGTAGGCAAGCGGTGCATGTGACTTGAACAGGGATGACAGCATGAGCAAGACACTTCAAGATACGCCAATATACCTGCAAGCTTGTACCCTATGCATTTGCGTGGCCCGAGACCAAAAGGCATGTAAGCCAGACCCCCACTCTTGTCCCCCCCAGTCTCATTCCCCACCCACCTCTCAGGTTTGAAGGCCTCAGCATCCTCCCACCACCTTTTACCACGATGCATGGTATACAAACCCACATGCACTACGGTGCCTTTTGGAACAGCGTACGGCCCAATCTGCAATGCAACCAACACCATCAGGTCCCCATGCATGTGAGCATCCTCATCTCGCTGTATGAGATGCACACCAATGTAATTTTCGGCATCTTGTGCATCAGGAAAGCAAGATCATGACTCACTCCCATCAAGCAGGGTCATTGCCAAGGATCCTGTACATGCCAGCTGTAAGCAGTGTTGTGTGACATAGCAGAACCCTCATCTTGTCGCCAAAGAGCAACAATGTCCAAGTACATTGTGTCCTGCTGCCATCAGAACGACCTCATGCAGAAATCCACACTCAGTTGGCAAATCTGTTTCACCCATTGGGCATATGTGTTGTGCAAGGGCCTTTTGTGCATAGGAGAAATGGGACTCCGGTGCCTCAGACCTCAGCTTTACCTGTGCGTCTTCCTGAGCAACCCTAGCAAACAAAGGAGCAGGAGGGAAAAGCCTCAGGGCCTCATTCAGGACAGCTGCAGCATATGGAAACTGACCAAGCTGCTCATAGCTGGGCTGGCCCTTGAAGTCATCAACCTCCTGTAGCAGCTTCTGTTGCACCTGTGGATGCTTACTCAGCAGGTAGATGCAGTAGGTCAGGGTGACTGATGTGGTCTCATAGCCTGCCAGCATAATGATGCTAGTCTGTGCGCCGATCTGCCTGCAGGTGGTCAAGCAGACAACAACTCTGTCAGTTTAGCAAGGTAGCAAGGAGCAAGACGTCAGCAGTGTGACGATACGTCAACCTTGCTGGCTGCACCTGTCTAGAAAGATGCGGCAAGCAAGTGGAACATATCATTGAGTCACCCACAACTGGCATGTCTCGTTCTGTCAAAGCATCATGCAGCTTGTTGAGCAAAGCTGATGAAGCATGACTAGGCTTTTGACCAGGGCTACATTGTGCAGCATGACATGTCTGGCAGCAGTTGACACATGCCAGGCTGCTTCAAGCAGTCATGGGCATTGGTCAGGAAAGGTTCCAGAGCTAAGCCTTACAGGTCTGTCAGTGGCGTGCCAGTGGCTTTGTTGTTGGCCTTGAGAAGCATGGGGATGATGCTGCTGTCACTGGGAGTGGTGTCCTGCATACAGCATAGACAACAGCATCACAATCACATCAACACATGGCATGTGGTTTTGGTGTGAGATCTACATTGCATGGCCAATGTTGAACATTGGAGCAACCTGAGCTGCAGGCAGATTTCTTTTGAGGTACACGCAACAGAAGTATACTCGAATGCTGCAGCCAGTAAGACTGCTCACCGCTGTAGAGGTGAGCCTGTGATGTAGGCACACATATGAATGCAGTGACCCAAACGCGGCACAAACTGGGTTTTAAAGAGCATTTGTGCAGCTGACAGTATGTCAGTTCTATGCCTTGCGGCTTTCTCGATGCCACATTCCAGACACATCATTTGATAAATTCGAGAGATTGAGTGAAAGCAGATTACTGCACATGACGTGTAGACACAGCAGCTGCTGATGGAGGACAGGTCGGCTCACCTGGTATGGGTTGTTAGGGTTGCGCTTGAACCACAGCCAGTCAGAAGGTGCCTTGCCGGTGTTGTTTAGCTTGGCCTTAGAATTCTGCATGTGAAATCATCTGGACTGGTTTACAGTACACATGCACCTCGACAGGACAATCAGGCTCTGAGAATGCAGTACTCTTCAAGTATGGAGCAATGTGCACCATGCACGATGTACAGTGTCAGATGCCTGTATGTACTCAAAGCACAGCACATCAAACCTCGACATGTTGATGATTTCATTTGAATGCATGCAAGATCCCAAAGCTAGCACAGCTGACAACTTGGTGACAAGGTATACTGAAAGCTGAGTACAGGATCAATGGATGCACTCCAAGCTGAATCATGACAGTGCTTAAAATCGAAGCGTTTGCTGAACATGCATGCTGCTAGGAGCTGTAGGCGCAATAGCTGGCTGACCTGAATGAGGCTTGCAGAGACGTCATACAAGGTGTCAAACGCCTGAAGCAGCTGCGACAGGGCTTTGCCAGGAAAGATGCTGGCCAGGAACCTGATCGAGGGAAGAAGAGGCGGAGGAGCCAGCATGGCAGCCACAATCCAGAAGGAAGGGTTGAAGGAGTTAGAGCTAGCAAAAACGGTTTTGGCTGCGGATAGCAACATGCCGTCCTGTTTTGAGGCCTCCTGCTGACACTCCAAGTCCACCCTACAATGCAAGAAGACATATCAGGAGAACATATGCAGTACAGCCCTTCCAGCTCCTGCTTCATGAGGGCACTTGGAGCAGAGCCTAGCTATGCTGACTCAGCAGGGCTATTGATGTACAGCACCAAATCTGCATGGCAACTGCAAGGCCTTTCTGCACCTCCAGGGCCGATTTGAAGGTATGCATGACCTATAACAGCTTGTGTGCTGTGAGACATCATCTTTGAGACTTGCAGTCTGTCAGAGGCTTCAGACAGGCTACCTTGCGCCATGCTGAATTGTGCAGGATGCCCCCAGGATGCCAAGAAGGCAAGAACAAGGAATACGTACCCGAAGGCAGCAGCGCCAGTGACTTGCATGGTCATCTGACCAAGCTGCGTGAAGATGTTCACTTCCTTGCATGATTTGGCAACTGCGCTCAGGTTAGTGATCAGCTCATCTACAGCCTTATTGATAGTGCTGGCATATGCAGAGAGGTTCTCGGAGTGGAACATGGGCTGTGCACCAGCCCTCAGACTCCCCCACAAAGGGCTCCTGTGTATTGGCAGCGCACAAATGGAATTGAAAGGTTTTTAGGGAAACTTGTGCCCACATCAAGCCTGTCTGAAGAGAAAGGCATGATCGTGATGCAGCTTAGATTCCAGGGTTTAGGCTGTGAAGTCTGACTGATGAATGCAGGTCAAACAGCTACACCAGCCACAAAACCCATACACACCTGCTCATGAAACACTGTGTAGCAGACTTGCATGCATTGCAAACAACAATAGACACCAGTGAGGATTGAAAAGCGGCTTGAAGGGTATACACTGATACTCTTACTTGGCGTGAGGTTCTGAGACCAATGACCTACTTGGCAACAATCATCATAGACTGAGCAGCTTCCCGAGCTCCTCCTGATAGCAAGGGGATGTCAACCGACGGCATGAACCTTTCTCTGAACCGACTGAATTGCTTAGTCGCGATCTGGTGCACAATGGCAGGATCTGCAGCCATCAATTTGTTGTGGCAAGGTGCAACTGAAAACTGATATCAGGTAACCGCCAGATGTAAGCCATCAGAATTTGCAGCATGATTTATATATGCAAACAAGTTGAATCTTGAAGATTGTGGTGTGCACCTGAACAAGAAGGGGACACCTTTCATGCATTGTCTCTGATTATCCTGCCAATACGCCTTCACAAAGAACAGATGCTTTGCGCATGTGATTTGGCACAGGATCAAAGTGTGTCTGCAGCTGCTGATGTGAGAGCTAGCTAGCTTTGCACTGGAAAACATATTGCTTCTGAGCCCATGGTCTACATTGCAACGCATCTGTTTGGAGCTGTTTACCTGTGACCAGAATGACAGGCTTCCTCACCATGAACACCTTGCAGATATCGCCATACTGGGCTGACCAGTCCTGGTGAGCTCTGAAGACCTCTTTCTGTTTTATGGTCTTCACATTGCCCATCGGAAAGCTGGGTGGAGGGCCGGGTATGTGCCTGTACTTCCATCGGGTCTGCCAGTTTGCGCAATAACTGACGACCTGGAAGCAGCATTGACGTCAGAAATGCTATGCTTTCGCTTGCTTTAGCAGGGGCGAGAAGACAGTTCGGACAATATTGTAACCCGCGGGCGTGCAAGCGCTCATAATCGCGAGACAGGTATGTTTCACGGCGCTACGACGGCTTACTAGGAGACCAGCAATGATGAATGCGGCCGCTGTACTGGTGTCCATGAAGGAAGACCGGTGGGGACTAACGTCCGAGTCCTTTGGAGTCGCTGCAGCTGCACGCCTAGCTCAGCCGAACCCGGGCTCACACACTGACAAGCGCAATTTGCACCGCACAGGCTCCACGCCTCTACCAGCATCACGCGAAGCTGACATGAGCTGCCTTGGATCAGGTGATTTGGCTCGAGCCGTACGAAATCTCATCACAACTTCGGTGAGCTTCTTAAAGTCACAACTTCTCACAGCCTTAGGTGAGATATACTTATTAGGTAACCATGACTAAATTACGCTTTCGCAGATCACAGTTACTCTTCTTTGCAGTCAATTTGTTCGAACGCGCATAAAGTAAATTGGCTTTGCGGTACCCAGACCCGCTATCTGTCTAGGATCTGCAGCAGTCTATCACGTAGTCAATCTGGCGACTCAAATAATCACAAGCGTTTCTGTGTCACCTGCCTCACATTCTGTCTCTCCACGTCTGCATGCGACAAACTACTCATCTGTTTACAGGACTCGACGCTCTGCGGGAAGGATTATACATCTGAGCAAAGTAAGCAGTAGCAATGCAAGTTCGACCACGCATCATCATGTTCATGCAGGAGGTCGCACACTAGTGTTTTTCGAGCCAAAAGCTCTTGCGGTGCTGCACTCAAACCGGTTTTTGGCGTCTGCAGGTTGGCCTCTGTTGCCAGTCGCGTATGGCAGCATATGGCCTCCTGCATCCTGCATCAAGGCTGAGTCGCTGCGCTGTATCTGGTCCAGCATTCAAGGTATTTCAGCTGGGTACAGAAGCAGCCACAAGACATCTTTGCTTGGCCACCAGAGCGACAGTGTCTTACGACACCATTCGGTCTGAGACAGAGGGATCCGCTGGGGTGATTACAATATCCAAACCCAAGGCCCTGAATGCCCTCAGTTCACAGGTAAGCAAGGTACTGCTGTTGTGCTTCGGCTACTTGAGGCTGAAGAGCTCACACCCGTGACCGTCTTGCAGGTGATGAAAGAGATTGTTTGTGCAGCGCAACAACATCAGAGTGACGAGTCTGTTGGGGCCATCATCATCACTGGAGAGGGCACAAAAGCATTTGCTGCTGGAGCTGACATTAAGGAAATGGCGAACCAATCATACAGTCAAGTGTGATGCCTGCTCAAGACATATGCCCAGTCAAGAGTGCACCACTCGTGTCAGTTCAAATGTGGTCTTCATTGCTGTGTTGACTGAGCGACCGTGCTTGACATAAAACCAGATGTTTCCTCCATCGGCGTTTTGCCATGCAGACACTCTGCAGTGCTGGCTACCTATGTACTGTATGTACTATCTGTGTACTATCTATGTGTGTCTATGCCAGACCTCTTGCTTATGGCCACCACAACGCAGTCAGTGCGCATCACTATCTGACTGTTTCTGTCTTTTTGGAACCGGAATGGAGCATCTCCACTCATTCCTCCAGACCAAACCTATTCTGCAATGCGCATGTGGGCTTTACAGACGCTTGCTATCTTGATACACATATCATGATACATGACAAACAAATTGTGATACATGACGAATGATTCCAGAGACTGTTTTGAATCATTTATGTTGTACTGCACGGTGTCCATTGAACGGGACGGGCTTTTGCCACGTCGTCATACCGCTGTGTTGCCTTTGCACCCTCACATATTTGAAGCTGTCTGTAGGCCTCCAATGAGAGGCTACTGGAGGGATGGCGGGAGCTTCAGCAAGTGCAGAAGCCCCTCATTGCTGCAGTGAATGGTTACGCTTTGGGAGGAGGCTGTGAGCTGGCCATGATGTGTGATATCATCGTTGCCAGCAAGACAGCAGCTTTCGGGCAGGTACAGTCCATCTCAAGCGTGGAGGCTGCCCATTGGTATGACTCATCAGTGATGTCCATCAAAGCAGCATTGCTGCTGCTTAAAGCAGATGCTCTGTAGTGTCTCCTGGCCATAGCCAAGTGAAGAAAAGCCTTTACGAAGTTGCAGCAAAGAGACTTGATAGCGACCTCCGTGTGATGTGTTTACCGCACATGCTTTTGACCAACACCCTGCAGAATTTTCATTGTGTACAGTGTTAGCTCTGTCCTAAGTGTAAAATTTAAGTGCTGACAGCGCTGTAGTCACATGCAGCTGCTGCTGATCATATGCATATGCTGCATGTGCACCTAGTTCTGCAATCACATGTTGTCTGAAACATTGCAGCCAGAGATCCAACTGGGAGTCATTCCAGGGATGGGGGGCACTCAGAGACTCGTCAGAGCAGTTGGCAAATCAAAGGCAATGGAGATGATTCTGACTGGAGAAAGGTGAATGCTGTCTTGCAACTTCACAATGTCTGCATGTGCTTGTACTGTCTCACCATTCAGTCTGTAAGCCATTGACTCATTGGCAAGGCATGAGATGACACCTGTGCATGCATGTTTGGCGGGGACTTAGTGCACACACTACAGCATCGCGACTCACACATTGTTGCGTTCCCAGCTCAGCATCTGAGGTAGGAACCATGGGTGTTGTAACCTGATGCAACTTCTGGCTTCATATAGCTGCTGGGCCAATGTGTGGTATGTGCAAACTCTGCCACATTTTCACCAAGCCCATATATCTCATTTGGCAGGATCAATGCAGACGAGGCTCTCAGACTGGGCCTTGTCAGCAGTGTGGTGGAGCCTGATCAGCTGATGAGTCATGCTGTAGCCCTTGCACAGAAGATTGCGCGTCACAGTCATCCTGTTGTCGCGAAAGCCAAGGAGTGTGTGAACATGACAGAAGAAGTTGGACTGACATCAGGTCTAGCCTATGAAAGGTATGTAAAATATGCGTTGTCTTGCAAAGGTAGACATGCGTGCTTCTGTGCGCCAATGTCGCGTCAGGACATCATAATCATTGACATCAGGAGTGGATGCAGCCATGTTATTGTGTGCGTGTTGTGTTCAGCAGGTTCTGATGCGCGCCAAAGGGATCATTCTGATACGTATGAGCAGCATTGGCTGATGCAGGCGAGAGTTCTGGTCGTGCTTTGCTTTACATGACCAGAAGGAAGGGATGGCTGCCTTTATGCAAAAGCGTAAAGCAGAGTTCAAGAACTGCTGATGAAAGTGTTGCCATAATTAGAGCCGATGTTGACTTCAGTACTGAGATCTCAGCTGACTCGCGCAGCTTCAGCGTCAGACATTTTAGTGCCAGCAACTCACAGCATCGACCTCAAATGCACTGCCTCGGGCGTAATAAGTGCTGCAAGATATACGCTCACGCCTGAGCAAGCTTCGAGTTCAAGACTTCAGTATTGTTCTCAGAACTACAGCTTCGTATCAGGCAGGTAGCGATGTATACTATGTAATTGACTTTGCCTGATTTAGTATTGGAGGGCAATTGGTGGTATAGATGCTATTGTACAAACACGACGCAAGGCAATGAGAGGCACAGCAAATCACTACACAAGGTTCTTTTGAAATTATGAGAGTGCACACAATGGGGCTCTGCTTTTGTGTCAGCGGGAATTGAGTGCATCTGCTAGCCATTCAGTTCCTGTACCCAAGCCATCGCCTGTGATGGCATTAGTGGCGACAATCTGCCAGGGTCTGTCCCTGATATTTTCCAGCTGCAACGCTTGAGCAAGCTCAGGCGCTGCAAGAGCTCCTTCCAGATCTTGCTTGTTTGCCATCACAAGCAGAGGCAGGGGCTGCGCAACATCTTGGTGTTGCAAGATCTGATCAAGCTCATTTCGAGCTACCACTCTGCAAGGCATTTGGTGCAAGTGAGATCTGAGCCTGACATGATAATGTTGACCCACCCTGACAGTGTACAAGCGTAGACAGAACCAGAGTCTCACAGGCGTAGCTTGTCGGAGCTGTCCACCACGAAGATAATGGCCTGCGCGTCCTGGAAGTATTTCTCCCATAGGCTTCTATATCGGCTTGCGCCAGACATGTCAATGACCGTAAGGTTGAGACCCCTACATGTAATTCTGGCATTTTGTCTTTGAAAGTACAAGACAAGAGGCAACCAGCTGCATCTCCTGTCAAGTTGTCAGCTGTTTGACTGTGCATCACCCTTTCTTGATCTGCTCGACCGAGAATCCGACAGTAGGCGCCATGTCCTGAGCCTGTGAAGCCTTTGGCTGCAGGGTACAGGAGGTCCTAGCAATGCAACAGGCTTCTGCTTACAGAAGGCAGCCACTGAGCTAGGTTCAGACCTTCAGACGGTTCACAATTGTTGACTTTCCACTGTTGTCGAGTCCTACGACAAGCACGCACACCTGCATGCCGTGCGCTTTGAGTCTGCAAAGACGAAAGCATATTCTTCCCATACTGCTGATCACTGACCTTCTTGCTACTCATTCCCAGCACGTCCAGCATCTGCTGCCACAAACCCATGCCTCCTGCGTCCAGAACAGAGCGCTGGCAACCGCTGTGTCGATGCAATTCTCAGTTTGATGGCTTTTGCGGTCGAGTGAACCCACTGAACAGGCCTACTGTAATGGGGAAGAAGAAGAGATTGCGCAGATGGTCAGAGGTGTATTGGTGTTCAGCTCACTGATACATAGGCACCACTTCCTGAAGTTTTCCAAGGACTTCAGGCAAGCAGGATTCAGGCTTGATGATGATCTCACAAGATCACAACAAGCTGAGCGGAAAAGTCTGAGCCTGGATTTCCAGAGTCTCAAAACCAAAGGTTACCAGCCTTACTTTCGAGGCTCGCTTCTGCAATACTACAGCGACAACAAAACCACACATGTGTGAAGGGAAAAGCAGACAGAATCCCAGCAGCTGCATGACTCATTAGCTGTCACAAATGAGCCATGAAGTGATATATGCATGTGGACTGCAGACCTTCTGCAAGGTTTCACTTGTCTGTGTAAAAATCTGTGTATTATGACTTCCATGTCGACATATGGATCATAACAGTGGTATTTGATACCTAGTGTCATGCTAAGAGATTTTTATTTCTTGCGTATTTATGTACTTCCAAAGCACCGTGACAATTTCTCAACAGTTTTCTGATGATGATTTTGTTTGTCTATGTTACTGTTTTGCCTTTTTCGTTTCCTGATGAAAAACTGCAATTTAGTCAAATGGGCTAGCTGGCCCCAAC
>JAABUP010002723.1_pt1 | contig 33263 bp, 29 predicted proteins | sample 5559201 | NCBI WGS metagenome assembly JAABUP01 (sample SAMN10711887, study PRJNA513373) | rock metagenome | isolation source: Antarctica rocks | place: Antarctica
GAAGAAGTTTGTGAAGTGAAGTGTGGCGAGGAGTGTTCGTGGGACTGGATCGGTCCTCCTGCATAATGCATTGGGGACAGTATGATTTGGAAGTAAGCAGACTCAAAGGGTTCGGCCGATAGAACCAAGGTTTCCCGGAGTATAGTGAATATCCTACACATTTAATCCAGCCCCTCAAAGTTTTCATACTCTTGCTCGCGTATGTTCTTGCGTTTCACCTCCTCAATCATTTTCTCTAGTTCACGTTGTTCGTCTTTCTCTTCCGGTGTCATCTTCTCCCATTTTTCGTGCTCGCGTTTCGTTCGTTTCTTCTCCCTTCGTCTCTCTTTTTCTTCTTGTAGGTCATGCTTTTGGCTCCATGCCCGTTTTAGTTCATTCTTGACCGGTAATGGTTTAGCAAAAGCGGAAGCATTTTCTCCCTCTTTTTCGTCCATCACTTGCAGCCTTTGCTGCTCCCTCGACCTGTCCTTGTAAGCGTAGGTACTAAAGTCTATCTTGACTCCCAGTGATTTGTCGCCTTCCCAACGCTTGAGTTCGGGCATCTTGGGGAGTTTGAGTAAACCCCAAGCTTTGCCGAGGTCTTCCCAGTCGAGATCACTGACTCGGAAGATACTAGAGGCTTGATGTTTACTGTATGCCTTAACCCAGCTAACGAAAGCGCGCTGCGCCTTGTCGTGAAGTGCACGGTCCGCAAGTACCACCTTTCGCATCGCCTCGGTCGAGGCAGTAGCATCTTCGTCAGTAACGCCAACAGGCGGTGTGGTCAACGGAGTCACAGGCGTCTTTCGAACCTCTAGATACGACACGTAATCCTCTTCCCGACCGGGTTGCAGAAAGATGACACTCAGTCCTTTACGACCTGCACGTCCTGCTCGGCCACAGCGGTGGAGGAACACCTTAGGATCACTTGGCGGATCAATCTGAATCACCAAATCTACCTGAGGGATATCAAGACCGCGCGCTGCGACATCAGTGGTGATGAGAATACTAAGTATGCTTGCGTTGGCAAATTTCGCAAAGTTCTTTTCCCGAACCTTTGGGGGATGCTTGCCGTGGAGTGGAACAAGAGAAAATGGTTGACTGTCGCGGGAAGGAAGTATGGAGGGTAGAACATGCTGGAAGTAATCAACAGCAGCACATGTTGAGAGGTATATGATGGTCTTGTTTGGAATTGGCGTCAGTGACGACAGGAGTTTAGAGATAGCAGGAAACTTGTGGGAGGCAGAAGTGATTAGATAGCTCATCTGAAGACTAAATACTCGACCGTCAGTGTGGCTAGTCTAGGGAACTCTGGGAGTTACCTTAAAGGGGTTCTTCTGTCCTCCCCACCGTTTATACCCTTGACTTTGACTGCAACCTTGACTGGGTTGCGTAGACCGACTCTAATGATTTGATCCACGGCCTCACTAACACTTGCACTGAACAAACCGGTTCGTCTTTGTTTCGGTAATCTGCCCAAGATCTTCTGCAGGTCCGCAGTAAAGCCAAGATCCAGAAGCCTATCGGCCTCATCCAGTACTAGCACTTCGAAAGAAGATTGCGGACAATGAACATGAGGAGAAGATAATAGCTCTAGTAGACGGCCAGGCGTTGAGATCAGTAGATTTGGAGAATGCTTGAGGAAATGATTCAGATCTTGAGCGGTAGTGGTATCTCCGCCAACAAGCAACTGAGGTACTACTGTCAAAGCTGATGAAGAGAAAGTAGGCGGTAGTGCTTGAGCTTGGTCGACTTTTGTTTCGCCTGGGTCCTCTTCAGGAGGCTTCATGGCTGCGGCGGATGGTCCATGGAAAAACAACAACGATTGGAGGACGCCATGAATCTGAGCCGCAAGCTCCCTTTGACATAGTCAGATAACTTAACAGTTACAGGATGTTTGCAACGTTCGGTACCTGGTAGGTGAAATGATGATAGCTCCAACATGGTGCTTCTTGAGGGGGTCCTCTAGCCGGAGAAGTCTTTCGACTATGGGAATGAGGAAGGCAAGTGTTTTCCCGCTACCAGTGACTGCCTTCAACATCTCAACATCCGGTTCCATCCTGATGGACTGCCATTCTTACCTCAACTACTACATCCTTATGTGCCATGAAAAGAGGTATCGTTGAAGCCTGTACTGGGGTCATCCGTAAGAAACCCATGCTGGTAACAGCGTCCAGGATCCATTCCGCCAGTGCAGGTGTCAAAGCTTCCCATGCTCGGGATGATGAAGAAGATCTTGCGGTTCTGGGCGTAGCTTTGGCGGTTTCAGGCGCCATCTGGAGTTGAAAAGTATCAGTTGGGATTCTGCTGTTGCCAAGAGGGACAGAAATTTCGGCCGACCTCACCCCCGATTAGAAATCGTGTGAGCGCCGCCTTATCGTCGCGCAACGCGGCAGAATCCCTGCACAAGGCTGAGCTTGTTGTACCTTTAATCCAGCCACGATGGCTACTTTAGAAAAGAAAGTAACTGTCATCAGGCCAGGAAAAACAATCCGATTGAACGTCATCTCAATCGTCACTTCTTCTATCTCTCTCCCTTAAGGTACCTTCGGATGACCGATGATGACGATGACATGGAGTGCGAATCAAAAACTATGCACCCGCTCGATCCCAGTCTATAGCAACTTTTTCTCTTCGACGAGATTCTGAGAGGATAGAATATATCTAGTCTACCCATGAGGCCCTGAGGGTCCACCAAGAATCTACCAGCTTCTAGTTTCCAAAGTTGCCGTGGTCTACAAGCAGCAAAAATGGAACGGATGCGCGAGAAGGGCGAGGGCGTCCCCGCAAGCAGGATCTTTTCGGATGGACGTCTTTACGGATTGGCTGGAATTATCTCATGGTGCTAGAGATGATGCATAACTGAGAGTATGGAGGTGTTAGTAGGTACATGAGAATCAGAGGAAGGATGTTTTATTTGTGTCAGCTGCAAAGCAAAGATGATAATTTCCATACCTTCTACAGACAACTTTTAGAAATAGTGGACGTTACTTTGGAGAGATGAATTCGTGGCTTATAACATGATAGACCGGTCCATACGATAGCCATTGTTTAAGCCACGAACGAATTGAAGAGCCATTCCCGGTAACGATGAGCGTCCGAAGCAAGGAGCATGAAGAGTTGATCATTCAGGAGATGACTCGCTTCGCTGTTCTCGACTCAGCAAAAGTAGAGTTCTAAGTTGGCTGTTGAAGTCTTGATATTGGAGACGTCGGATATACAATACAGCTGTTCAAAACAAGGGCCAAGCATCAAAGCAGAAGGTAAACTACAAAAGAACTTGATGCCATGGCCTGCACTCGATACAATACTATCAATGTAATCTTGTAAAGTAGAGAAATATATGTTTATTAACATCTGGAAGGCCACAACCAGCAGAAACAATGGACCGACCACCAGATCCATTCAAAAGCCTCCGCAAAACAATGGATTTCCAAGTACTTGAGTCAGACAGATACCCTATCAAACGTAACCCCAGTACACCAAATGATCCCAGACCATGTGGACACTACACCATCTTACTGCGTTCACTGCAACAATAAATAGCAGGCTCCTATATATGAAATTCCTGAAAGAATACTCTGCAGTTTACATTACCCTCAGTATTTAACTCAAAGCTGTTCGGGGCTAGCATACCTAGACTGTGTTTCTCTTTTCTATGCAACGTTCTCAAATAACATCTAGTCATTGTTTCACAGACGTTTCTAAGGCTACGGTTGAGGTCTATTCAACACTGACGCACTTCACTCCGTTGATAAGATTCTCTTGTGGAGGAGTTCGACCTAAAGATGTATAACTGGTACGGAGCGTTTGGAGCATCGGGCATCGCATTGTGTGCATTGGGACTTAGCTATGTAAGGACAAAACATGCTCCTGCTGGATTATAAGCTCATGGGGCCTGACCATTAGCATCATTATCTATAGATTGACTTTTTATCCACTTGCTAAATACCCAGGTCCACTCATTGCGAAGATCACAGATTGGTACAACGTCTATCACTATCTTCGAGGTGATCGCCATATCGAGCTTTACAAAACCCATCAGAGATACGGTCAGTACGACTGAGGGCTGTGCTAATTACCCTTGTGAAATCAGATTGACGGTAAACAGGCAAATTTGTTCGCTTCGGACCAAACAGGCTGTCGGTCAATAGCCACACTACGTTGAACACTATCTATGGCGTCCAAGCAAACGTCCAAAAATCGCCATGGTACTCGGTCTAGATTTTCTTCTTCGAAACCTAGAGTAGCCAGTCGACGATAGATATACATAAATACCAACACGCTCAAAAACGTAAAGTGATAGCCCAAGCTTTAACCGACCGCTCGCTGGATCTGATAGACAGTGTCATGCTTCAGCATACGCGAATCTTCCGCAAGTTGCTGGTTGACTCCGAAGAGAGCGACTCTGCCATAGGTGCATAAGACTAGTCTACCGCTCGCAATTTCCAAAAACTCGTCAGCCAACTTTCGTTTGATGTCATGGGAGATATCTGTTTCGGGCACTCTTTCCAGATGATGGTTAAAAGTACTAACCATTACATCTTTGGAAGCATGAAACAAAGCGGTGGGTGTCTTTATGCTGTTCGTATCTGGCACAATCGATGCCATTTTGAGGCACCGTTAACCTGAAATCTAGGTTGGGCATATAGAGTATGTTGAAATACATTGCGATCGTTGATTGACTTATGGAGGTAGTGAGATATATACAGATGTCTTCACAGCTATTCATGAAGCCCGGCACCCAAAGACAGGAGTTCAGATCTGGTCATGTGCAGAGCTGAATAGCGAAGCAGCTTTGCTCGTTCTTGCGGGGTCGGAAACTACCACCACTGCTATCACCGCAGCATTGTTTTATTTGGTACATAATCCGCGGACACTTACAGAGGCTCAAGATGAAGTCAGGCGTGCTTTTTCTAGTTTTGAGGAGATCAGATCAGGTAACAAGCTCTCAATATCTAAGGGCTTGTGTGGATGAAGCTATGCGTATGTGCCCTCCTGTTCCAGGCCTACTGCCCCGAGAAGTCTTACCTGGAGGCATCAACGTTGATGGGCACTATATCCCGGAAAGCACGGAGATTGGGACCCCGACCTACGCAATACATCATGAGCCAATCTATTTCCCTGCGCCATTATCGTTCCAACCGGAACAGCGGCTCACTGAACCAGAAGTGTCTGGCGTTACGGAATCGAGCAAAGAAGAAGTAGCTTTGGCGAGGAGTGCTTTCTGCGCCTTTAGTAAGGGACCAAGGGACTGTGTGGCCAAGCAGATGGCTTATCGCGAGATGATGATTGTACTCGCCAGTATTCTTTGGGGCTTTGAGATGAAAGTGGCACCAGGATCGTCGCTAGGAGAGGGAGGACAGGCAGCTGGTTATGGCCGCGAAAGGAGGGATGGGTACCAACTGCTTCGCAGCTGCGGGATCTGGACTGGAACCTTGTTTCAAGTTGCGATGATGTTATCTCCTACAACCTAATACTCCCTATTTCGAGGTCGAGTAATGATTTGCTTCTAACATCGCAGATGGCTGAACGAGGTGGAAGTGAAAACCCAGTTAGATACTAAGGGCGAGAAGACAACCTAAAGCGGCGTGAGTAGAATAGGCCAATAAGGTATTTCGCTATCGTTATCTTCACGTGACATTCTTAGCCAAGATTTTTGATGTGACACTGCCTTGAAAACTGCCATAACCATCTTGTTTCGCTGTTGAGACTCTGCAGAAAGCCCTCTCACTTTGAGTACTCTAAAAGAAGCTATTGAGCTTCATAGTAGGGCAAAGTTCTGCGATCGAGATGTTGGGCTTTCGACCTTTCCGACCACAACTTGGCAGCAGCTGAGCTGGCAGATTTATCACGATAGCGAGCAACGCGCCCTTAGAACCGTCTCCGCTCTCTACTCAGTAGAGAATCTCCGAGTTCCAGCGCCTCCGACCTTATATGTATATGGCCTGATTAGGCATCCGGCTCTCCCACCCTTCCACTCCATTCAACCCACAATTCCTATGTCGCAACAGTACCAAATTCCTGGCACCCCCCAGGTCACTTCTCCCTCACCTGGTATCCAAGACTCCTACGAAACTAGAGATGGGTACTTTCCGCCAACAACTCGTTCCGCCTCTAAACGAGCCACCTCCCCCCGCCCCATCACTGAAGAAAACGAACCCGACTCCTCCGACTCAGACAAACGCGCCCGAGCACGAAGTCGCAGTCCTAAATCCCTTCTAAACCAGAATCGTCCCACCGCCCTTACTTCGGGCAATGCAAAACCTACCACAACGTCTTCGCGACCCAAGAAATCCTCGGAGCCCACCACAAATGGGCATCTCTCCCCCTCCTCCGCCGCTCCATCTATGTCCTCTTATTGGCGAGACTTCAGCCGCTCGCCAAGTCCGCTAGGTCTCATTCCTATACATAGACACTGGCGCTCCTTTGTCCACCGACATGAGATACCACGTAAAGCGCTCCATCTCTCCATTGGCTTCTTTACGCTACACCTCTATGCGCGCGGTACCAGCGCCGCTTCTATACACCCATGGTTATTGGGCGCACTGGTGCCGGTTGCGTCTGTAGATTACCTGAGACATACATTCCCCTCGTTTAACAGGTTCTACATTCGGGTGCTGGGTGCGCTTATGCGTGAGAGCGAGGTGGATGGGTGGAATGGCGTGATTTGGTACTTGCTGGGTGCATGGACAGTATTGAGATTTATGCCAAAGGATGTCGGAGTGATGGGGGTATTGTTGCTCAGCTGGTGCGATACGGCAGCGAGCACGTTCGGGAGATTATATGGGCGATACACTCCCAGAATAAGGAGAGGGAAGAGTTTGGCGGGGAGTGCTGCTGCGGCGTTGGTGGGCGTAATAACAGCGGGCATGTTCTGGGGATGGGCTGCACCGAGGTTTGGACACGACGAGGACTTCCTGTTCAGAGGAGAATTGAGGCTACCGGAGGTGGTGAGGGAGGGGCTTGGATGGAAGGGGGAGGGACAGGGAACTTTAGGAGGGTGGGCAGCGTTGGGAATAGTCAGCCTATGGAGTGGGTTCGTAGCAAGCGCGAGCGAGGTCGTGGATGTCTTTGGATGGGACGATAACTTGACGATCCCGGTCTTGAGCGGCTTGGGCCTTTGGGGGTTCTTCAAGGTCTTTCGCTGAGAAGGTAGTATAGAATACCCACGATTTAGATTTCTGTACTTTACCTATGTACGATTCAATGCGACAGCACTCCGCTTTCCTCAATAATCAAGCCCACGCTCCTAATGTCCACCCGCCCTTCTCTCCAATGCCGGCTTTGGCCATACCGGGACCGAAGCTTTGCCTCTGTGCCACAGTACTTAGCTCGGTGTCTTTCCTCGCCCCTGCAAGCCCGTATTGCAGGAAAGACTCCCTCTCGACTTCTACAATCCCTTTGATCTTCAATCCAGCAACAAGGCTCCCTCCAGCCCAGGCTCCTAGAGTCTCGGCGCCTCGTATGACGCCCGAGACGGTAGACTTGGTCCCTTTCGCTTCTTCATATCTAATCTTGTCTTCGATGGGGTCAGGTTCTTGAGGCTCGAGACCCGCAAGCTTGCTCTTTGATGAGTCTAAAGGCCCGTCCTCCGTCGACCTCGAGGGCTGATCGGGCTTTGAAGTCGCGAATCCTCGATTGCTGCTTATCTCCTTCAGCCGTTTGCGCCGCTCATCCGCGGCTTTACCATACACTGGATCCCATCCACGCTCGCTGACAAGCGAAGCAACTTCTTGGAGTAGCCGGGGTTTCAGGCCAGGTATGTTGGAACCGCCTCCTGTGATGATGATTCGCGACATGCATATAGCTCTGACGTCTGCTGGCAAAGCGAGCAGAGAGCGGTAGATGAGTAGGTGAAGAGGAATCTCGTGGTCGTCTAGCTCGCGCGGATTTTTGGTTGTTGCTAGTAAAGCTTCTTCCACCGGTTTGGAGAATTTTGAGAAAGAGATCTGCAAAACCTGGCGAGGATGAAGCGGTGATGGGACGGAGACCATGGGATCGTCCTGGGTTTCATTCTCTGATGTGGTTTTGTTTGGGCTGTCTTCGGCTATAATCAAACGGTCTAGCTCCTGAGGAAGGTTCTCTGGGTGTTCTAGAGACCTAGATGATTCTTCTTGCTTTCGACACCAAGCCATTCTGGTGGTCACTTCTTCGGACTGCTCAAAGTACGAACCGATCTTAGACTCAACTGCAATTTCAGAGTCCCCTGACTTTGGAGAAAGCCCACGGCCTTGGTCGACATGGCGGTACAAGAGCTCGGCCATGTTCATTGTCAGCATTTTCATGGCCCGCGTTGTCCTGCGCTCATAGACCTCACGATACTCGTATATGGCAGTAACTACAGTCTCACTCCACCCAATATCCACAACCAAACCCGATCGACATCCTGCCGCGACGGTGCATAGGACCGGGGCGGAAAGCAATGTTATGCTGGGGTTCTGAAAATTCAAGAAAAATGTAGACAGAGCACTAGAAAGCAGCTGATGCGGAAGGACAGACGGTAGAATGAGAAACAATCTTCTTGATTTCGCATCCAGAAGTAGATACTTGCTATGTGCTTCACGCGCTGCGCGCTCGATCTTGTCTTCTACGAGTCCAAGATCGACATTTCCAAGATCCATACGCCACAACTCATAATCTTCTCCCCAAGAATAGGCCTGCTTCTTTTTCTTGGGGCTATCTTCGTAAACTGGTAGCCACCTTCGGTAATCTCCAACTCTCCTCGAATCTTCCGGCCCAAAACCTAACGTACATCGCGGCGCACTGTCAGCCGCAAAGCCAGCAGCAAGGTGGCGTGCCCCGAGCTCAAAGATTAGTGGCTCTTCTTCTCGAATAAAGCTCGCAGACGGCGACGAAAAGGCTGATGAGTAAGTCCTTTGCGGCGTGTGAGGCGATCCAGGTTCGCGCTGAAGGTGAGATAAGCCTGGGCGAATGGTCGACGACGGCTTTCTATCGAAGTAACCTGCTGTCGTCGTCATTCTCGTATCGAGGTCTCAATTTCTATGCCATCCTCTCCCAATTCCTTACCAATGGGGCGCCGAGCGCCGCGGATGTTGCTATGGCGCGGCGGCAATCGCGCCGAAAGCGGCAATCTTGAATGCCGTCAACACAACATCAGCTCTTTGCTTCAAGTCGACGATACCGTTTATAGTATAGATATATTTTGATTTTGGGCTTTTAATAGGATATTATGCTTGACGATGGGTATCAAAGGGTGAGTGTGCCAGCAAGACTTGAATAGCCACCTGCTAATTGAGCCTTGTAGCATTTTTGGTGAAATCGGACCTGGGGAACGAGTAGCTCTATCGAAGCTTGCAGTCGAGCACTATGAGAAAACCTGCCGCCCATTTCGCGTTGCTGTTGACATCTCTATATGGAACTTCCAGATACAGTCTGGCAAAGGAGGAAGCAACCCTGCTTTGCGAACCCTCTACTATCGACTCCTCCGCTTGCTTTCCCTAAATATACAGCCTCTGTTCGTTTTCGATGGCCCCCATAAGCCACCATTCAAGCGCAACGCCAAGACGAGTCAAAATACGGCCTATCTACCGAACTTCATGACTAAAGAGCTTCTGAAGCAATTCGGCTTCCCATTTCATACAGCACCGGGGGAAGCTGAGGCCGAATGCGTGCTACTGCAGAGAGAAGGAATCTTCGATGCGGTTTTTAGTGAGGACGTCGACACTTTGATGTTTGGGTGTGGATTAAGCCTACGGAACTGGACAAGCGAGGGCACGAGAGGGAACAAGACTCCCACTCATGTTAATCTCTACGAAGCGAAAGCAACAAAGGAGGGGAAATCCGGCCTCGATAGAAGTGGTATGATTCTAGTAGCTTTGATGAGTGGTGGAGATTACATACCAGCCGGTATACCTGGATGTGGAATTAAAATTGCTTGTCAAGCTGCTAAAGCTGGTTTTGGGGCTGATTTGTGTGATTTGTCTAGGAAAGACAAGACCGGGCTCCAGCAATGGAGAGAGAAGCTTGCCCATGAATTAAAGACGAATGAAAGCCATTTCTTTCGTTCCAAGCACAAGGCTCTTACCATTCCCGAGAATTTCCCGGACTCTGCTGTACTAGGCTACTACACCCATCCAGTTGTCTCGTCATCCGAGACAATTTCCCAACTATTGACCAGCGTCAATTGGGACTCGCCTATAGATATCCCTGGACTACGCCATTTTGTAGCCGAAGCTTTCGAATGGCGCAATATGTCGGGCGCTAAGAAGTTTGTGCGTGGTTTGGCTCCGGCATTGCTGGTCTACCGTCTACGCGTGCGGGGAGAATCAAATCTTCTAGACAGTGATGACTCAAAACCAAAGGAGCAAGAGGAATCGAAGCTCGTCACTAGCATCTGTGGTCGTCGTAGTCATTTCAACACTGATGGAACCCCTGAAATTCGGGTCGAATACATACCTGCTGATATAGTTGGGCTGAATTTGGACAACGATGAATCAGATGAGGGCTTAGTTAACATCGGTAGCGAGTCCGATGATCCTTTATCATGCGAGGATAGCCGCGGCAGATCTCGGAGTCACGTCAAGCGATCCACATATAATCCCACGAAGTCAGAGAAAATCTGGATACTAGAAACTTACGCTAAACTTGGTGTCCCCTCAATGGTTGAGACCTGGGAAGAGTCTATGAGACTCCCAAAGAAAAGGGTAGTGATCAAAGCACGACAGCGAGCCCCTTTGGGAGGAACGAAGAAAGGGGCTCTTAATGCCTTTTTCAAGGTCGCAAAACCAAGTATAAGCCGTGTGAAAGTTGCTGATACCATTGACCTCGCCCCTGAATTCTTGGCTCCGTCCACGGCCGTTATCCCCGGACGTCCAGAGGAAAATTCCTCAACAGTGAAGCGTAGTTCAAAGATTGAGTACGAAGGAAAGATTAGTACTCAAACTAGAAAGTCAGGGAAGCCAAGTCTTCGGCGGCAATCTTCCCCCAACACTTTAGCCCCAACAATACCACCTCATGCTGGAACCAACCCTTGGACTTTGGCAAAAAGACCATCGGACACATTCGATTGCCAAATATCTCCCCGTGCAAGATATTCGACTTTGGGAATACAAGGGTTTCCAGAATCCGATGAGGAGGTCGCTCTAGGGACTCTTTCGTGCCCACTGTCGACTACTCCACATACGCCTAAGCATACGTCGAAGAAGCACTCAAGGCTTTCCACGGCATCCTTGTCCGAGACCGAGAACAATGGCATACAGGAAGAACCCTCTTCATTGAAACCTGCTTCGCCGCGAGATTTGTCTAGCAATAGGGTTAACCTATGCAAACCCTCGCCAAGGAAGAAACGAACGCCGACCAAAGCTGCTTGCGGTGAGGCTCAGATCCAGGCCGTAAGAACACCTGAAAACTCGAAGAAGCAACGACCCGAAACAACGTCCGATGATGTATCGAGCAACGAGCCATTGACATGTTACAAAGTCAATCGCAAACTCAACTTCTCGCCCGCACCAACCCCTCCCCCGGCATCCCCCGCATCTTCATCGTCATCCCTCCCCTCACTATCTACGCTCCTATCTCCACTATCCAGCAAAGCTACCAAGCCCTCCCTCGGGATCCCAAGCCTGCCAGAATCGAGATGCTCACAGTCGTGGCTTCAAGATCGGCAGAAGGGGCGCTTGACCGCACTGCGCGAAAGCTTGGATGGCACTTGGAAAGATTTGGAGGTGTGGGAAGTCGATGCTCGACCTGGTGTCGTTGTGTATAAAGATGTCAAGGTTTTGGATTTGACCGGGGATTGAGGGCGTGGGGATAGTCCTGCGTTTCACAAATGTTCGTAGGCAGTTGGAATATCGATTTATCAAAAGCTGTCTCGGAGTGCCGGTGGCCTTATGATTGGAACTTCCTTGTCATTTTACCCCCTTTGGTTCTTGTTCCCAGATTTTACAGTCCTACTTGGATAGAGACCTGTACAGCTCAGTTCTAATGGTAGCTTGATTCATTTGCATGACCGCCTGCCGGTATTGCTTATTTCTTTACCCAACCGAAAGAGATTCGTGTCATGGTATGGACGCAGAGAGATGTGCGGAATACGAAGTCACTATACACTATAATCTACCAGAGCTGGAGGGGTAGCACGAAGGAAGTGAGACAGGGAAGGACAATGAAGTGCTACCTTGATTTTGCGGTAGCATCTTTCTTTCGATTGAATCGTATTGCGCTCTATTTTACCGAACAGAGGTCAGCCAGAAAAACCAATGCTAAAAAAAGCCTTTAATTGTCCGTAATTAGAAAGACAGATAAGATGAGCATACAGAGCCAGCCAACTCCCTGCTCGCTAAAGACTGAAAAAAGGCCCATAGAGCTAAGGAAAATGAGTATGATCGCCCAGAGCCAGCCGACCCAGGAAGTGACTGGAGCACAGTGAAGCCAAGAAAATGATTGTAGATGTCCAGAGTCAGCCGACTCAAAGACTGCTGAAAGCACAACCATCAAAGGTCCCGCATGACATCGTCAAGCCGAGTACTGCGTCCTTTCAAGCGCCACTCCCATAAGTCCAACACTTAATCGCTCCAACTATCACATCCATCATCGGATCAGTGGCCAAGGTACTTACGGGCCTCCCATTCCCACTAAACTCCTCGCCTAATCTATTGACCCCTTCCAGATCCGAAAACGCCTGGCACCAAACGTTGCCTGAAGCAATACCATCCGTCGACTCAAGTGAAATAGTCTGGCATATGGGCACCTTGAAGACCTCGCCAGCGGGTATGATGGGGGGAAAATTTACGTCTGGACCGATGGGGATGGAGGCTTGCACGTAGGGATTGAAGTTGCCATTGAGCTGGATATGCGCGGTCCCGATAGGAGACGATGAAGTGAATTTGGTGCTGTTGGCGATTCGGGCTTTGACACCTGCGGAGTCAGAGCAGAAGATGGAGCCGATTTGCAGGGGTTTGTCTGTGTGAAACGACGCGCCAGGGATGAGCTGGGGAAGGGCAAATCAGTCACGTATTGGTGAATGATGGTACAGTTGACTCACGTTCTTGAAACTAGCACCCAGGAGATCCTTGCCAGCCGTGTCGCTGAAGGCTTGGCAGACGGTGGGCGTGTAGGCACCGTAGTTAATTATGAGACCTTCGGCTTTTGGCCAAGCTATAAAGAGCACGTCAGGAAATATTCAAAGAGCTAGGAATCGAGTGGCTGTGGCTGGAAACGTACAAGAAGTATTGAACAGGGTTCCGTAAGGGACGGTGACCAAGGTTGAAAAGTTGCCGCCGCCAGTGTTCAGGTTGATCAGGAAATTTCCGTTGGATATTGGAGCGGCGGACACGAGGGAGATGAGGAGGGAGAGGAAGACAATGGTGGTCTTCATAATGATGGTGGAGGACGAAATAGGAGGTTGAAAGGAGGTATGCTTCTAGGATATTGAAAAGTTGACTTTGGTCTGAGAGCAATCAAGCTGAAGAAAGAAATGAAAGAACAAGACTTTTCAAGAGTAGAGGAGAGGTTGAAGGAAGGAGAACAGAATATCCTCAGGAAAGCTCTTCCCTTTATATACTACATATACTACACACCCTCCACAGCCCCCCTACCCACCCCTACCGCACAGCCACAGCCACATCGACATTCACTTTTTCTCTCCCTCTCCTCGACCTCCCTGCCCCCCCGTATATCAAGAACCAAACTCACACCCTCAAAGAGAGGCGCAGTACCCACCCACTGACGTACCGAGCCACAACCCTCCACGGTAACAAAGAGCTTCCAGTATTCCAACATCCTCACCACAGCCACGCCCTCATTCACTCCTCGCTCCACCTCCTCTAGCTTCCCTGCTCCCCCTTATAGCAAATCTCAAATTCACTCCCAAAGAGGAGGCGCAGCGCCCACCTCCACAATGACATACTGAGCCACCCACCACAGCTAGACCATCAGCGTGACGAAGCTTGCAGGCTTCTGATGTTCGTGTTAGGGATATTAGGAGAGTGATTCGGGGGTAGGCAAGTAGAAGAGGTGGGAAGGAGTGGATGGCTTGGGGGGTTTGAGGGGGTGAGAATGGCGAGGGAGCCCGGGCCGATGGTGGTCTGTATCGAGCTTGCCATGGGGGAGATATCGATAATACAGTGGGCACCGGGTACATGGGCAACTGGAGTTGGCCTTTGACATTTTTTTCGGTAGATATCAGTAGGATACGTGGACTCAAGAACGCGAACAAGGGCACACTATAATAAAATCACATACATCGTCAGTCATTTCATTTCCATTTTCAATCCGCTTCAACACGTTCATAGAAACACTTCCATAACGTGTTGCGGACTAACTCGCTCGTGGGGTATCTTATGCTGTAAATCGAAAGTACACGAGAAACCCGTATTCCAAACGCCAATATCACTTTTGTGTTATCATCACCTCAACCCCACTCCTAAGCTGGCCGGTTGCCCTTCCTCCATTTCCCCCAAAACCCTTGATCCAGGACATAGTACACCCAAAAGGTCAGTCGACTGAATTTATGATTCTGAACGCGAGAACTGAAATAGCTGAAGATCTTCGTTTGCCAGGCTACACCTTTGTCTTTCCTCCATTCTTTTCCCTTGATCCAGGACATAGTGCACCAAAAGGTCAGTCGACTGAATATATGATTTCGAGCGAAAGAGTTGAAGAAGCTGAAGATCCTCGTTTGGCAGGCTATACCTTGGTCGTACCTCCATTTCCCTCGAACCCTTTGATCCAGGACATAGTACACCCGTAGGTCAGTCGACTGAATAGATAATTTCGAGCGGAAGAACTGAAGAAGCTGAAAGTCCACGTCTGTCAGGTTGCCCCTTTAGTCGTCCTTTACCTCCCCCAAAGCCCTTGATCCAGGACATAATACACCCAAAGGTCAGTCGACTGAACGTACGGTTTCCAGGCGTGGAAATGAAAAAGCTAGGACTCCTGGGTTGCTAGCTCGACTCGAGGTTATCGCTGCAAATAATTGTACGGTCTCTCGTCCTCCACCCTACACTTCGGAACTCTCTATGGCGCCGGACATGAATATAACTGGTCGATTGGATTGTTCCCCTATCTTACAGGCAACCCTCCCAACAGTACATCCAGGACATGGACAAGTCAACCGACCGGAGACTTCTCGCGCAAGTTGAGGTTTGACGGACCATCTGTTTTGTGTTGTTGGAAATAAAAGACCGTTCCTTAGATGAAAGGTTTTCCTATGACTATGAAAAGCGGCTAATAAGGACAGGTCCTCGATAGCGGTACTGGCCGACAGAGAACGGATGAGAAAAAAATACAGAAAAGCCGGTCTCCATAAACGACCGAGAAAAGTAACGTAGGGCCACATCCGAGGCAGTGGTGGATTAGAAGTCGAGAGCGCACGCCATTTACATCGTATATCTACATCGAGTCGGAGATCGAATATCTCTCTGTTGCCTTCATAGACAAGCTCGCAAGCCATGTATATTGTAAGTCTTTCCGATGACAGAAGTACTTCATTCTTGTGGATAAGCGATCACAGGATCATGTAGGTCACACTAGGGCCAGTGGTCGCATTCTCGGCTGCCTGTTGTGCAATATATGTATCAAGCTCCTCGTTGAATGACGCCGCCGCCTCCTCGTCATCTTCGACTGTCCACCCGTTTTCGAGCAAATCAACGACAGCTGGGTCAGCGGTATGGGTAAAGGTTGCGTAAGCATTGACCTTATCTGAGTAATTCGAGGCCATTAAACCTCCATGTGCTGTTCCGGTAATAGCCCCAACCGAATTCGCTGTGCCAACATCTCCACTAGCTGTTATCTCTGACGTTGGCCGTGGATCGTACGCGGCTACCTTTCCTTTGTTGAGAATAAATGGTCCTGCCTCTTGGGCTGTGACCTCTGCTACAAAGCCCTCCTGCTCTGGCGGGTTGGTGGCAAAATATTCTTCGAGCGCTTCGTCGAGGCCATCTTCTGCCTCTTCAGTATCTTGCTCAGTCCAGGTACTCTCGACTAATCGCGAGACCACTGGATCTGCGGTTTTTCGCCATTCTGCATATGCAGTGAGGGCTGGTGTTCCATTATCGCTATCAGTATGCTGACGGGCGCTAATTTGGGTCTCGTCAATATGAGACACTTTCGTAAGTGCAGTGGTATGAGCCTCCTCCACGTGTATCTCCCCACTATCTGCACCACCATCACTGTTAGTGGTGAGTGATGTATGCTCTGTCGTGTCTGCTGTGCCCGCCGCAGGTACTTCAATCCTCTCCTTAAATGGTAATCCTTGTTGGGTGGCGGCTACTACCTGTTCTTTGGCATTTCCAGATTCTTGGATAGCAAGTCCCTTAATCTTGAATGAGTCTTTATCGCCGTTGTTGATGACGACCCTAGGACTAGATAGTCTGCTTGATTGCCTAAGGGAGCTGGATTTCGTCGGAGCGTGTTTCATTGCGTTTGCACGGGCTTTTGCTATAGCACCAGTTAGCTGATCCTCGTCCATACCACCAGCCGGCAATGCAGCGTGTGAAGGGTTTGGTGGTGGAGGCGGAGGCTGAGTCCATGTGCCACTGGCTGTGGTCGACGTTGGAGCTGCAGAGCTTGTTGCACCAGCATGACCGTATGGGGAGGCTTGGGTGGCACCCATCGAAGCTGTGGTTTCTGGTGCATCTGAGGCGGTTGGTGTTGCGACCTTGGATTCGGGAACTTCAGGGTCGCTGTCGCTGTCGCTATCAGAGGGCTCGGGTACTTTGAAAGTTATCGATGGAGTCTTTTGGGACGGCGGTGGACCTGGTATGTAAACCCTAGGAGTATTGCCGAGATATCCGCGTGCCATGAGCTCTGCTTCAGTTACTTGGACCCCTTCTCTGACAGGGCCTATGGTCGCCGCCCTGGCTGCGGCAGCTTTGGCGATCTCATTTGGAGTAAGACTCATAGCTGCTGGCTCGAGTTCGGCGGCTCTGGAAGTAGCATTTGCACTTGACGCTGCCTCCCCAAAAATATTTCCACCATGATACTTCTCAGCCGAGTCTGCGAAATAAATACCTGTATATGGGCGTGCTCTGTGCGGATCACCTATAACTGGACCAGGTGTAAAATCCGGCAGGCTGATACGACTCTTTTTATTCGGCGGCTGTTTTGTTGGGGTAGTCTGTTCTTCCTCCTCGTCTGAGCTGGAGCAGCCAAAGTAGTCGAGGTCCATGCCATAGCTGACGCCTGATGGGTTCGGAATAGTGTCTGGTGATGGCTGGCGCTTGCGCTTCCTCAAAGGAGTGGCAACCTTCTCAGCTTGACGTATTGCATCTTCGCGAAGTTGGGCCTCCTGAGCCTTGCGAGCGTCGTCTAGCCTCACAAATTCTGCCTGTTCGCGCATGAAATCCCTCTCTGCTCTCCGTTTACGCTCATCTGCGACTTGCTGCTTAGTCTTCAGAGGAACCTTCGCCGAGGGTTTCTGAGACCGAGGGCGCTGAGATGGTCTAGCTTTCTCAGTGGCTGGCAGATTGCCCGACTCAATGGAATGAGTGCTGGGTCGAATTTCGGTTTGTGGTGGAGCCTGAGGTAAGGGTTGTGCTGGAGTTGCCATTCGATGCGGAACAAGATTAGGGGCTTCGGCGATCTGGGGAGCTGCAGTTGTTGGTCTTGTATTGAGCAAAGGGATATATTTTGACACAGAGCGAGCAGAATCAAGTATATTTCCTAAACCCCACTTGCGAGGACGTGGAGTCGCGGGATGAAGCCGGTCTTCGGGAATTGGCTGGTCTTCCAGCGTCGTAATTCCAGCTGCAGAATCGCGCTCACGATCGGTCTGTGGCTCGCGTTCCTCAGCGAATGGATCGAAGAGGGCGTCTTCCATGAGTCCTGGCTGTGGCACATGGGGCCTGTCATCCACATTGTAGGGATTATTGTTGAACATGGTCCCTTCTAGGCTGGCATAATCGTGTTTAATACGCCGATTCTCCTTGAATGGTGGAGAAAACGGGAAACCTTCGTCATCAGAATCGACAGGGACTTCAACCGGCCCCCCTAATTGTATATTACCCTCGTTGTCGTATCTGTCAAGCTCTTGGAGTTTTGTTCGCCGTAGAGAGGAATCTGACGCCCGTAATCCAGACTTAGCCTGTCCATTGGACTCCGAAAGAGCCTGGCGTTGGGATCGACTTGCCTTGGGCGGCGAGGCTTTGGATTCTTCGAAGCGAGTCCGACGAGCTGGCCGTGTCATCTCCGCATCGTCCATGAGCTTACGCTTCCGCCGCAATAGTGAAATCGATCCTGAATCTGCAGTCTGAGTAAGCTTATTGCTCGTCGTGATTGGGCGTTGTGCAATCAATGCTAGTATCTCTGGAACTAGGCTGGAAGGTATCGCAAGAGCAAGCGATGGAGCATTGCTCGGTTCCGCGGCAGACAAGTCCTCTGGTGCAGCGTCCACCCATAGGTGTAGCCGCGTTTGAGGCACTGCCGGGATACGCAGGGTAGATGCAGGAGAAGGAGATACGCCCGGCACAGCAGCATTCGCAAGGGATGCGGAGCGCTGGACTGGTGACACTGGTGTGCTAGGGGGTGCTGGCGGAACATTCCCAAAAATACTGAGAAGCTCCGCAGCTGATACGTGACTCTGAATTGGAGTCTCCGTCGTGCTAAGGGGTACTGGCAGAATATTCACAGGCGGACTGAGAATCTCCGCAGACACAGATTGTGCGGTTAAGCCATCGGGAGACTTAGCAGGTACAGGATTTTCGGTTGTGCTTGGAGAAGGGTACTGCAAAACTGACGCGAAGATTGCAGCAGTGTCGGAAAGCCTCGTTGCCACGGGATGTACAATTGAGCTCGTAGATTCGTTTGCGAGTTTCAAATTGGGGGGGCCGGTCTTGGGAGACGCGGATTCCACTTCCGGCACGGGGTGTGCAACGGGACTTAATGAAAGGGCCTGTATCTCACTCTTTGGGTCCTCCACATGTTCCGTCGTACTCGTATCCGACGCCTCTGGGGCTTTTCGGGTCTTCTTTGCTCGAGGTCGTCTTCGAGAGGTTTCAGGAAGGACAATCTGCGGAGACGGGGGAAGGCCGGATTGTTGTTGTGCCTGTCTTTTCGCGCGCGTAGTAATAGGCATCTTGATGCCTTGCGGAGTAGGGGTTTAGCCTCGTAGGCCCAATTGCGACAGCCCCGGTTCGTTCCTTCCGTGTGTTATAGGAGGTACCTTAGTTACGACGATAGCTCTTACTGTAGGGTATGGCAGGTACGATAGGGGTGATCAAAAGGACACCGTGGGTGTCTTTGTCGATGGTTGTTGGTTTGTTGTGGAAGTGACGAGTTGCGATTCTGAATCGTTTGTTTTTGCCGTTTGCACCACGTGTAGTGCGCCAACCTGAAAGCGGTCAAGGGCGGCTCAACCGCTGTCTCATTTTCACCGGACAATACGAACTTCATATAGAAGTAAGAACTTTTAAAGCGAAATAGCAGCCAAATCATTGCTTGTGCTTACAGGTCATAATCACGCAGTCTACAGAGTACTCAGACTTTACGTCGTCAAGTGAAACCGATGTACTGAAATTCATCCACTTGTCGGTGTCACTTCGATCATGTGTTGAGGTTACTATGATTTGCTCGATGTGTTGAATATTTCTAAGGAACAGTGGCCTCATCTGCGTATGATTAAAGATATGGGTGAAGCAGCAACGAAAGCCAAATGTTCAAGATGGCACTTCAGGCCTACTTCTGGAACCTGTAGGGCGTAGCACAATGCTATTACCAGTAGCTTTCAATTAGAAGTCCAAACTTACATGCCATACCCAGCTCTCCTCTCCATTCACTCTTCCATATTTCACTAAGTCTCTTGTCCAGATAAGCACAGGAATATGATTGATCGAATAGGTTCGTTGTATCTTACTTCTCCATGACCGGGCCTATGTACAAAGGTGAAAAATCTACAGTTACCAAATTCCAAGTAAGGATCAATTGACGGCAATCTGGCCTTTCCAGGTGGCTTCCGTCAACCCCAAGGTCCGAACCACGTTGTGCCATCGCTCTGATCCTCTTTCTCGTCGCTCCATGTACTTCAATAGCTTCTGCCGCCGATGCAACAGGAGTCTTAGATTTCTTTTGTTAACCTTGTCCATCCGGTTGGGCCCTTCATAGCGATCCGCGAGTACGCGGATTTTTGCTGTCAAGATACCAATCTGAACCTCCGAAGACCCGGTGTCCGGACCTGCTCTTGGTGTAGGCTCTTGGTGGGGCAGAGAAGAATCTAGCTGAGCAGATGAAGGCGCCTTTGGCTTTAAATACCGATCTGTGTTATGTCTTCCGAACGTATCGATAATCCTCTGAACGTTTGTGCGGGTTCTATGCTCGCTGTTGGCATTTCCTAGACTTAATATTCGCGACACTGCTTCATGTGCTGCCTCGTGCCATGATTCGTGCCTTTTGGCGTTTTCCGCCTCAGCCTGAGGATCCGCAGTCGCTCTGTCCTGCGAAACGACTGGCTGAGTCAATCTCCGAGAAAAGTCAAGCGATTTTTGCAGTTCGGATGTTGAAAGGAAGTGGTTTAAATGTCCCTCACTGTCGGTATGCGCTGGGGAAGGTGGAGGTTGATCAGGGGTCTCGGCTGTTGTCTTAGTGGATAGCTGGCTCATAGTTGGCCGTACTGCTTGAGGGATGGCTGTATCCAACGACTCTATGAAAGGAGTGGTAACGCCACGGATAGGGTCTCCAATTTCCTTTGCTCGTTGTTCTTTGAGCAGCGCCTGCCGACTCACATTGGCCTCTTTCCTCTGCCGAGCATGATTGAATGCGTAAGTGTCGGCAAAATCAGCTCTCCGAAGCTTCTTACGAGCTGCTGTAGGACGCGCGGTTGAGAAGAGACACTGCCATACTTTGGAAACCGGGCTTGAAGGATTAGGTAGACCTTGAAGAAATCCTATCATAGATATTAATTGGTATACTAGCAATGAACAATCTGAACATACCAGAAGCAATGCGCGGGGGTTTACAGCCTGATATCTTCAGCACCATGGTGTGTTTATGGGCAAAGTCTTCCAGTCTTCAACATTGATTTTAGTATTCACCTACCTTACTGTAGCAATACCTTACCTATTTAGAGGCTAGCTTAGCGCCAAAGAAACACAACGCTAGCGCACGCACACAAATCCGAAGCGAATCTCCGCCCATAGCACAAAAACCGAAACGTCGCAACACGACTTTGGCCGACATCTTGTACGCTGCAGATATTAATCCCAATTATGGCTCCAGCGAATCTTCCTCCCATCTTCAATGCCACGTCGCAAGACATCGAGATGCTGCTCGCAGCTCAGTGTCACTTGGGCTCTAAGAATCTGCAGGTGCACATGGAACCCTACTTATGGAAGACTCGCCCTGATGGAATCAATGTGATCAATATTGGCAAGACTTGGTTAGTTCTTCCAGCGAGTCATAGCAATGTCTATCAGTGGTGCAAAACTGAACTTCACGGAATAGGGAAAAGGTTGTCCTTGCGGCGCGTATCATTGCCGCAGTCGACAATCCTGCTGATATCGCTGTCATCTCTGCTCGGCCCTATGGTCAACGTGCGGTTCTCAAGTTCGCCGCTCATACCGGTGCCGTCGCAATTGCCGGACGGTTCACTCCTGGGAATTTTACAAATTACATTACTCGATCGTTCAAGGAGCCCCGTCTCATTATCGTCACCGATCCCCGTACCGATGCACAAGCCATTAAAGAGGCATCCTATGTCAATATTCCCGTCGTTGCCCTGTGTGATACTGACTCACCGACTGAATTTGTGGATGTTGCAATTCCTACGAACAATAAGGGACGGCATGCGATTGGTTTGATTTGGTGGATGTTAGCTCGAGAGGTACTTCGTCTTCGCGGGACCCTCGCCAACCGAGAAACCGAATGGGATGTTATGGTTGATCTTTACTTCTACCGCGATCCTGAGGCGGAGGAGAACAAGGACGCTACAGGCGTAGAGGAAGGCAAGGTTCCGGGTGTTGATGAAGTGGGGCCTGCGGCTATCGATCAAGGATTCGCTGGTAACTCTGAGTGGGAAGTCCCTGGTGGTGCTCCAGGTGGTGTGGCTGCCTTCAGCGCCGCCTCCAATACCGCCGGCGCTCAGCCTGGGTCGAGTTGGGAGGCTGATGGTGCAGACTGGGCGGCCAGCTCCGCTCCAGTACAGACAGGCAACGATGGTTGGAACGCGGAAACAAAGAAAGAAGGAGATGTGACATGGTAGATGTTAAGCAAATGGAATTCCGAGCTGTTGCACAGTAGCGCGTGTAGCTGTCTCAATGGAGACTTTACGAGAGCTATGTGGTGGAGAAAGGTTTGACGGCGCTCACGAGGGAAAGATACCTAGTGGAATTCTGCTAGGGGAAAGCCCTGTGCTGTCAAAGGGTGTAATTAACATTTGCCCAATCTCCAAAGAACATATCCAACAGTACCCGCACTGCGGCCTCACATCCTTTGTGGAGACTTGGAAGACAATGCTAACATTTACCTTATACAGCCTTGCCCGGCTAACACAGGACACCTGTGAATCCAAAAAGCACCATTCGACGTTCTTCAGGCCACGAGTGGCACTTGCATGCAAGGCTCACACTTTCAATTCCTCTGAATATTTTGGAATGCGAAATACTCGTGCTACTCTGACGCGCGAACTTACTTTCCTTACTTCCAATAAACCATGTTCGTATTGGTTCCAAGTTCTTGGTGATGTCAGCTGCCTTTCTTTGTCAATAATGTAACCGCAGACAAGGCTGCTCCCTCCTCTAATTCTTTATGGGTGAAAGCCACAATGAATCGCTGGGGAGTCCAACAATGCCATTATTGCACCAGTAAGTATATTTCAAAGCGAGGTGCTGCAGAACACTTGGGTTCCAATTCATCGACCTTCATTCTCGATTCTCGCTTATCAATGGAAATTCCAATGCAGCCTACGTTTGGTGTGGAACTGGAGTTTATTGTACGCTATCGCATTGAGGACTACGAGCCGGCTTTCGCTTTGGGTGAGGGTGATTTGTGGCCTGAGCACCAATATATGTGTCGCAGTGCACAATTCTCAGCTATTGTAGGAAAGCACATCGTTGCCACCTTGCGAGAAGCTGCTTACGTCGTCAACGATGTTTCCAGCAGGATAAACTATGAGAAGTGGACAGTCGCCACCGATGGTTCGATTTCTTGGGATGATCTCGAGATATCTTGTGGCTTTGATTACTGCGGCGTTGAGTTCAAGACTCCTGCCCTCCACTGCTCGGAAGAGGCACTAACCCTAATTCAGGGGGCGGTCATGATAATTAAATCACACTTTCAGGTCTTTGTGAACCAGTCATGTGGGCTCCATGTCCACGTCGGCAACCGCGATGCTGGATTTCCTCTACAAACCCTTAAGAATATCGGCATGCTCGCAACAATATTTGAGCGTCAAATCGACATGATCCATCCTGAGCACCGGCTCGCAAGCCTTTATGCACAAAGGGTTGCCTGCCAATTTCGGCAGATGGGTCCTTTTGAAAGAGCACAGAGAATCAATGCTATCGAGGAGCTTGAGGAGCTGATCGATTGCTATCACCTCCGGAGTAGCGGAGTGCGAGAAGGCTACATGGCCTATAATTTCTTGAACCTGGTTACGGGAAGGGGATTAAAGACGGTCGAATTTCGTCAACACGGAGGGAGTCTCGATCCAGAAGTAATCGTCAGGTGGGCTCAACTTACTATTGCTATTGTCATAATTGCTCACAATGCGGGAGCCCAAGGCTTTGCGCAACTAGTACACGATCATGCTCTTGATAGCGACTATACTATCATAGATCTACTGCATGACTTGGACCTAGACGAGCTGGCCAATCATTACAGGAAGCACGGATTACACCTACACCAAAGGCCCGCATTGGACTGGATTGCTCAGCTCGAGGATGAGAGACATTCAGAAGATGCAACCGACCAGAACCCAGGTCAGGATACAGTCCCCAACCCGGTCGCTTGCGTTCTTACAGATAGAATAACTCCAGAAAGCCCTTGACAACACGATCCAGGTTATGGGCGAGACCAATAATATGGCTATGGAAGACGTGGTTCGTGTACGCGGCTTTACCGATCAGGATACGGGCCAGTTTTCGACGATGAAACCCTACAGGCACTCGGTGAGATAAATTTTGCTAAAGCCTCATAATGATTTTCTAACATTCTGTAATCATGAATAGACATAACATGCATTGCACAGAAGAAATCAAAGCCGTTCGTTCTACTCATCATTCGCCGTGAGAAAATACATTGATGCTGACATGTGTGCAGGATCGGAGTAAGGACTTGAATGTTTGCAGCGCAGCTGTATGAAACCTCATGTAATGACTGCGTTCTTATGATGATCTTCGGCCATCTTGTGAAGCAAATCCAATACTAGGAGCCGGTTTAGTCAAATTCGTTATAGTCACACTCCACATTGAAGACAATGATAAATGGTAGTTGGCAGCTGAGACAGTATGGTAAAGGTCATGTGACATTAAGGTTCCTGAAATCAAAGGAAAGAAAAACGGCATCCGATCGACAACAAATAAGCGGTGAGGAAAGACTTTTGTTCACGGGAAGATACCTTACAGTGGACGAGAAATCACGCATGAGGAGGACTTGTTGTCAACGACTGGCGTGATGGCAGAGAGCCTGAAGAATGAAAGCCAATGAATAGTCGTTGGATTCACGGTCATAGGATAGGAGTCGTACTGTGATCTAACATACTCCGGAAACTCCGAGGAGGAATCTTCCCGTGAAAAGTTGAAAGGGGCAATTTTATTAAAATCGGTCCTCTCAGTCTAAGTAGTGTCGGAACCACCGCCATATCGGGTGTTTTAAGCTATCACAAAGCTAGCAAGCACAGCCCTTGGATACAATAGGGTTCGTGCCGCTTGCACAGTCGTCTTTGGTGGTTACATCTGTCGGTTAAGGTGGAAGGACGCAGCACGCCTTATCAATAACCAACCACAGAAGCTCGTCAACGAATGTTCCATCCTGGTAGTATCGGTGTGGTGCAGAATTCAGCTGCTCCTCCACCATGCAGGTTTCCGCGAGGATCTCGCTAACTGGTCCCCGGCATCTTTGTCTCGGATGCGGGAAAGGGCTGATGATTACCTAGCCCACTCTTGGGACCATCATCATCGTACTCAATACCATCTTGGGTTAGGCTGCTCGGCGCTAGTACAGATCATTTGCGCGCTGTCTAATGCTGTCAGATATGTATATTGAGGATGACTTTCGAAACGGCAAGACTGAGCCTTCCGAGTTTTAGGATAAGAGAAGTGGAAGCAACCCCAGCAGAGCCAAAGAACGAATGAGCTCTGCGTGAAGTTTGTGATGCGATTGCCAATATCGAAAGACTCGAGTTACCAAGAAAAACGAAGGCGATGGACAGCAGACCAACTGCACTCGCCATATCCGTTGATCTTTGCACTATAGTAGAATACCTTCGGCTCTGATGAAATAGTGACGAGAGGCAACTCATGCCATTCGGGCCTGGGCAGGTTTTCTGCAATAGGGATTGGATTAACCTCAGTAGCATCGAACCATTAACCTTGAATTGACACGCAAGGATTGGTCAATCGCTTTTCTTTTGCCGTACCTACATTGCTAGTAGTGATTGCTAGTAGTGAGGTATTGTGAGAGGAGAAGAACGAGGAACCCGGGACCGACCTAAGTCTTTATCGGAACATCGCTAATGGTCAGAAAGCTTGTCGGCCGCAATTTCCAAGGCTGGCTTAGCGATAGAGCATAAGAATTGAAGCATTTGCGAGGAATGTGGCCGCACTAATGTAAGTGGCAAGTTGGACAAGAAAGGGTGAGGTGAAGGTTCTTGTGCGATGTTGTACACAGCCTGTGGCCACCAACTACCAGTCCATGCAGACAGGCAATGCAGGAAGCACGTTGATAGGTTGCATTCACGAAACTTGTGCCGTCTACGTCGATCGGGATGACGGACGTTTGTACGAGCGAAAATTGTTGTTGTGCTGGGCTTCTGTTAGAAAGCCAATTATACAAATATGGTTGATACGGCATGCTTCAATATAATCCACGGAATCAGTCATGTGACTTTCCTGTCGCCGGTCACTTTGATCCGCTGCACACTCGATATACCCTCTATAACTTCCTGGCTGCATTGCAAAACAGGTGTGACTGAGTAATGGCATACCAGGCATAAACCCCGGGTGCTTCAGCCTACTATATAAAAAATTGGAGTCCGCCAATCTCTTATCCTTCGATCCTCTCTTACATATTCTTCGACCATTAGTCGTCAACTTCTTCAGATTATCCTTTCAGTATTACAAAACTTAACGCTCGGAATCGCAGAGCTGATAAGGAAGTGAAGCTCGTCAAGACAAAGCTCCGTCCTTTAATTCGAAAGTGCTTATTCCACTGCGCAAAAACACTATTGGTCCACTTCTCTGACATTTTTTCGTTTCCACAGGGCTATCTTGAGCTTGCAAGTGCATGAAGTTCAACATGGCACCTTCAATCCGAGTGGGGAAGTTCGCCTCTAACAACTACACCATCACGCCGAGCCCACTCCCAGCCCCTACTCGAGTGGACTCGAGCGGCACCATCATAAACGTTGTCTTTGGCCTGCTGGCCCTCGTCATCGGTATCATCACAGTATGGCAGGCTCAGCGGACATATTACCTATGGCATCGCCATGAGAACCAGCAGGACTCCAATAAAAGTAAGACGATTCTCCACACCTCTTTAGTATTGCTCAATCTCCTAGACTAATGGATCTTTGTAGTCACTGGCATGCAGTTGCCGAACCTGAACGAGGAGATTCCTTGTCGCTTCATTCCTGACGCTGCAGGAACCAACAACAATACTCCCCATATCGAGAAGGGTTCCGACATAAGCACCGAGGATACACATTGCTCTGAGCATTCCGCTACGGCAGAAGCTGCTCGGAAAAGCGCCTCGGTAGGGAAAGTTGAAGAAGTCTGATCTCATGCATCGCATTATCTTCAAGACTGGGCCATAAAACTCTGCTGTCCATGCCATACTCGCAAGGTACCTCCGTTAGACTGGCAACGACCACCTTAGGCTTGCGCTTAAGCCTCCAATACCATCAAACGTGTTAGAACGTACATCTCCACATCTGAAGATTAGCCATAACACCCTGTCTGGTACAGTGGTTTCTATATGTTCGGTACAGGAAATCGTAAACAGAAGGTGGAATGGAATAGAATGCGCTCAAAGGATAGGGGGACTTGAAGCCTAGTATAGCCACGGCTCATAGTTGTCCCGCAGCCCGCCCGCTTAGATATCTACAGACTATGTACAATGTGCTTTGCTGAGCAATTAACTGTTCCTTTTGTAAGCAGATTCCTTTTGTAAGCAGATTCCTTTTGTAAGCAGATCGTGCAATAGCCCAATCATCAACGAACACGCTCCAAACGTTCTATGGCAGCGCCAAGGAGTGACAGGGTTATTTGTAGTTGTGGTAGAGCATGGATGCCTTGAAAGAAGTATATATGGATCTTGGGCTTATCCCAAACATTCGAAGCAATTACTGAGAACCACTTTCAATACATCAACAGCGATGGCTTTCAAGATACTAGTCACTGGCGTTACTGGTGGCCTAGGTCGCAGTGTACTTGACACCCTCCTTGAACACGTTCCTGCCTCATCATTAGCTGCGTCATCGTCAAATCGATCAACAGCCGCGATACTAAGAAACAAAGGAGTGGAGTTCCGCTGGGTCGACTACAATGTCCCGGAATCACTGCAGGAAGCATTCAAAGGAGTAGACAAGCTGTTCTTTGTTTCTACTAGTGAAGTAAATCCAGAAAAAAGAACCAAGCAACATGCGAATGTGGTCGAAGCCGCCAAAGCTGCGGGTATCAAACACGTATGTCCGAAATATCATTCTTGTTACAATGTTCGACGTGTTTAATCAAACTTTTTGGGGCAAAGGTCTACTATAGCTCTCTTGCGTTCGGTGGACGTGGCTCCGATTCCAAAGTTGTAGTGCAGCTGGCTCACATCGCCACTGAAGACATACTGAAGAAGTAGATGCTTCTCTCCAGCTACCAATACATCTTGCTAATATCCTCAAGGTCAGGATTAACATACACTTCTATTCGCGAAGGAGTTTACGCGGATGCTTTCCCAGTATTCATGAATTGGTACCCTGACTCCAAGGAACTTTTCTTACCAGCAGATGGCCCAGTGGCTTGGGCATCTAGGGCAGAACTTGGAGAAGCTACTGCAAAGCTGATGCTAAAGGAGGGCTTTGAAAACCAGATCGTGCTGTTAACGGGCCCGAAGACGTATACGTTCGCTGACATTGTGGATACGATCAGAAAGATTACAGGGAATGAATTAATTCTACATCGAGTTTCAGCTGAAGAGTACGTGACGAAGAATGCGGCAATTGATGAGGGAAAGAAACCAGCCCAGTTTTTCGAAGCGTGGAGGTCCCTGCTTGAGGGCGTGGCTGAAGGTGAAGTCGTAGACGTTGATCCATTGATGGGCGAACTTCTAGGAAGACAACAGAAAGATGGATTGCGAGTGATTGAGGATTTGTTGAAGGAGAACCCAGGGTACACATGGCACCAGAACTACATGTCATTCCGCTAGCATCGATGCGATCCTTGGAAACGTCCAGACCTATGATTTGGTACTTGGAAACTCGATGGTCAGCATCCAAAGACTGGCATGCATACATAGCAGATTGTGTAATATGTAAAAGTTATATGGTAGGTAGTCTTGTTGGCAGAATTGGACAGATAGAGAGTAGACAATTCGACTTTCCACTGGTGCACGGATCACACTGGAGTCATGTGATTCATCGCACAGCCGCCATCTTTTCAAAAGTGCCATCTGGAAGGCAACCCTCCAGCACACCCCAAACGCGCTGCTAATACAAATGACAAGACCCGTCTAATACCATTTCAACTTTCGGAAGAGAGTGGCCCGGTATGATACTTCTACTGCTACCGAGGACATAAAAGCTAACTCGGAACTGCGTTTACCTAGATCGATCGACTCCGCGCCACATACCCAACAACCCATCCGAACCTGCATCGTGATTGTTGAGCTCAGTCGGTTCGGTGCAGCCACCAGCAAAGCCACCAGCAAAGCTGGTGAAGTGCGAATTACACCCATCCTCTTCCAACTGTAGTCTTGGGATTCATGGAGATACTTCGACTAGTCTTAGAATTTGGATAATTCAAAGGAGCCGTTCCGAATCTGTCCCGATGATATTACTCTGGAGCATGTGGCACGCTGAAAGACCCAGAAATACTTCTCATCAAAGAGATAGGACATACTTGAGACTCTCCTGCAACACTATAGTCTACTTCTGATGATGTTATGCAGCAGAGAAACTGTATCAGAAAGGGCTACAACCCCGAATGTGAATTATAAAATGGGCTCTAAAGGGAGTCTATGGGGCCAATGAGCAGTAACGGTGAGGCCCTCGTGCAATGATAATAACTTCCTAGGTATATTTCATTGCAATTTCCTCTGCGCGGTTGAGACGGGTAAGAGACTCTTCGTATTCTGCTCTTAGTCGCATCGTGGACTCGTCCTCCGCCGCCAAATTCCCCGCTGCTTGATCATTCAATCCTCCCACATATGTTGGAGAGAACATGAGGAGTGGTCCTTGATCATCGTCAAGATAACGCTCCACGATATGCTGAGTGACGAATTCCACGAAGTCGTTGAGAGCTATCTCGTAGTATGCCTTTAATGTATCGTGAATTTCATCCTCGAGGTTCTGGGAGTTGCTCATGTGGAGCTCCGTAAAAAGGGCGGCTGTGTCTCGCATGTCGATGGTGAACTGAGTGTCCGAAGTAGTAGCGGATGCAGAGCTAGCGAATAGTGAAGCTGGTTGTGCCTTTCTCGAGGATCTGTATCGCTCCAGTGCACCTTGAAACCGAAGTAGTCGAGTCTCGCTAACCTTTTGCTCGAATGCTTGGTTGTTTGTCTGTAGATGTTTGGTAAGAATGTCATTCAGCCGCTCGGAAAGCAAATTGAGCCTGCGGCTAGTCGCTTTTTGGTTTGCTTGGTGAATGCGATTCCTTATCAGTGTTCTTGTGTGTTTATCACCAACTGTTTTTTCTAGTAGCTTCTCTGTTACACTTATTATCATTGTCTGTACTCTCAGAAAATGAGCTTCTGACATGGCGCGCCAGTTGGCAGCCTGTTTGTGGAATAGGACAGGTAGTACATCCGGATTGAGAGTTCCTTGGAGTTCTGTACCTCTGCTAGCTTTCACTTCATTCCTAATCCACTGGTATATCTGACCTCTTCCTCGGTCAAGGTTGGCTGGTTGGAACACGGTCGTTGCTTGGGTGTTTGGAGGGTTTGAGAACAGAGAACTGGGGCTTCCAGCAGCGGAGTCAAGATCGATTTTTCCAAACAAGCCAAATTTGGAATTAGCGAAACCATTTTCGTTTGTATAGGATACGCCACCAAATGAGGTAGTGGGTGTTGATATCTTTGGTTGTGCCTGAAGATAATTGCTTAGCCGAAGCTCTTCAAAGGAGGTGTTCGAGTAGGGCGGCGAGAACGAGATACTCTGATAAGCACACCGGTGCTTCCCCTGCCCAAGAGTATACTCATGTTCCGAATATTCTTTGAATGGGGAAGTGCTGGACCAAACATTCGAAAGACCTACTTGTAGAGATCCGCTTCCTCCGAACGGAGAGCCATTACTGCTTGCTTTCACAGGTTGGGACTTCCCAGAACCAAATAAACCAGACGCGTTCTCGGGACCGGAGCTTAAGGCGTTGGAGGCGTATCCCATATTTGGGATGTCTATAAAGGGGGTTGAGTGACCATGGGTTCTCATTTCCAGCGCAAAATCATCGTTGAATTCTCGGACCCTCGTTCGCAACCTCATCTCACTCATAGAAATGACATCGTATCGACCACGGAGAGCTTGTAACGCCAATGACTGAAAATCGTGTGCAATCGTTGAAAGGTACGTTCTTTTTTGCTCCATAGTCTTCCGCGATGTACCCAAGGAATCGAGTTTGATTCGGACCGAATCTCGACGAGTCTGTATGGTGGAGAGTATGGTCGGAAAAGTCGCTTGAATACGACTACATAAAAGAGCCGCTAGATATCTCTTCAGAGGTTGCGTGCCGCGACGATCTTCAGGAAGCTTAGTCCAAGGGCGGGCTTCGAAAAAGTCTTTTTCTCTTATATGCCGTTCCAAAGGCTCTAATCCTTCTTGAACTTCGCTTGGCGTACGGTTCCGAATGACAAACCACCCATGGTCGAAGTGCTTCTCCTTGTTTTGCGCTAGCTCTAGGACCTGCTGAAAGTTAACATTGTCAGCCTAAAGAGAATGGTTGTTTCAATTACCTGATCTATGTTTTGGGCAACATCACACTTTGTAATTACTCCCACAGTGCGCGAACCTTTAGGATCATGTTCCGACGCCATATCGAATGCCGCTTGGTTGGCTAGATCGTTTGTTCCGCTCGCAACGCATCTTGGTGGGTAAGCATGCAATGTGATCCGGTCGTGGAGGGGTGTGCTTACACTATAACGCTTTGTTGCCGTCTCATATATGAAGCAACCATAGATTTTACGCCCATCTTCTCTGCTTCCGTCAAATCCTTGGTTAGCGATTGGAAGACCCCTGGCACGTCAATAATGCTGAAGTAGGAACGGAGGGGTCCTGATATTTCAATCTTCAGGACATCATCAGAAAAATTCTGGGCTTTGAATGTTGATGAGGGTTTCATGCGCCTATCAATTGGTTTCGTGGCCTTTGTGATTCCCATTAGTTCTGTTGCCTATGTGCGTCAAAGGTCAATTGCACGCCAATCACTGTAGAATGGAGGTTGTTTACTTCATCTACTACTGCCACAAAATCTGAGGCTGTAATGTTGGCGCTTTCACGCGTAAATTGAGCATAACGTTCGACACGGGCAGGGTGCAGGTCCTTTGTGAATGAACTAAACATCGCCGGTTCGATCGATATCTTCGTGGTCTCGGGCTTATTCGGCGTTCGACGCGACAAAATCAAGGTTGGGAATCGAGTACAGAGTCTTCCCGCAACAGGAAACGGGATGTCAGTCAAACTTTGAAGGAGGGACGATTTGCCGACTGATTGGTCGCCAACAATAACGAGCTGATTCCGTCAGTGATCTATATTGACATGCACTGATCTCGAGAGGGAAAATACTTCTGGAAGATCAACATCGTGGTTTGCACCACAGGTCCGGAGCTCATCAATGGCCTCGAAGAGCTTCTGGCTCTGCTCGCTCTTGAACGGATCTTCACTAAGAAGAGGATTGACCTCCTTGTCGGAAGGATATTCAGTCGCCATTGAAGATCAAGGGACTGGTTTCAGCGAAGGACGATGTAGCAGTGGTTTGTATGTGTGTCGGTACGTTGAAGCTTCAGGGTTCTGTTGAGTCCAACGGGTCCCTCGGTGTGTAGAGATGCTGGTTATAATATTCTCCTAGCAAGAGGACTTACGATCAGTAGTCAATCGAGCAGGAAAGTGGTGATATACATGGCTTTAAAAGAGTTCCTTTGCAAGCGCCCAGTATAGATCGTCCTACCCTCCCGCGGGCCAAAGTGTCAACCGCTCCGGGTCGTTGTTTGTAACACTCTCCGGGATTTGAGCCAATCATAACCCCATATTACGCGCTGCACGACAGGCAATGCGACTGTTGGAACGCGCTTGGATAATGATCGTGCTTGAGAATCAAGAATTGGGGGCGAGCTGCTGGGAAGTGCAACGACCTTAACGGTTTCACCCAGATTCTACGCAGCTTTGGTGACCTTGAAGTGCTTGCTAGAACCATTCCAAATCTGCTAGTCCAGCATGAATTTTTACCCGGTTTCAAGACCCCTGGGAAGGATTGAGTTCCCTGTACGGAATAGATCCCACCAATCCGGTCTGCTATTACATGAATTAGCTTCAAGAACGGAATACATCCGAGGGATCCTCATATTTTCAAGGTTGCGAAACGTGTGGCTGGATGTTCAGGAGGTCTCATCAAAGTCAACCACAACAATTTCAGGACAGTCTTTCCCGGAGAAGGCAAAGTCAGTAGAAGGGTTCACCTAGCAACCGGCTAAACCTAGCAGTCGGACAGCCCTATAGGGCTGAAAATCCACATTTCATATTCTATTGGTATAATTCTTCAACATATCAGCAAAACGATGGCAGCCACCCCCCCACCCCTTCCCACCCCCCCTATGTTCTTCATACTTTCTGAAGATATAGAACTTTCACAGGAAAAGCGCATAACGCTTGCTCATGCACGTTGAAACGAGGCTTCAGCAGTCAACGAAAATTCCTTCCAAGCAAAAATCGCTCGTCAATATGAAATATCAACTAGTACTCTTTGAGACCGAATCAAGGATCGAAA
>JAABUP010002724.1_pt1 | contig 33262 bp, 28 predicted proteins | sample 5559201 | NCBI WGS metagenome assembly JAABUP01 (sample SAMN10711887, study PRJNA513373) | rock metagenome | isolation source: Antarctica rocks | place: Antarctica
GCCCTCCGCGACCGCATCCGCGAGTTCATCGCCTATTTCAACCAGACGGCGGCCCCGTTCAAATGGACCTACAAAGGCCGCCCGCTGTGCCGCTAACCACGCACGTATTTCCGCGACCCTGTACTAGGTAAATATACAGAAAAAATCCGTATAGTCCTGTTCGGCAGCAACAGCACAAACACCCGTATACCCATGTGTCAGGTAGGCCGGTTTCAGGTGCATACGAACGGGGCGATACCACTCTATCCGCACCCACCCGTTACGCGTCCCGTCGCACCCCACGAAGTACCTGCTCAATAACCTGATCGCCAAATTGCTCGGTCAGTGGAGCAGAACGAAGCAGCAGGCGGTAATAGATCGCGCCGAAGATCGCGTCGATCAGCAGATCAGGATCAGTATCAACCACGAACTCGCCCGTCGCTTTGCCGCTCTCGACGTCCGCGACCGTCTCAGCCCGCCGGGCACCAATATGCCGATCGTAGAGTTCTCGGAGGACAACAGGATCACTTTGGCCCTCGGCGATCAGTTCGGCCATCACTTTGCCGTATGGCCCGTTAAATATCTTGATGAACCCCCGTACCGTCGTACGAATAGCCGCTTCCGCTGTTCCTCCCGTCGCTGGCTCCCGGCCACTCACAAACCGCTGTTGAAGCATGGCCATCACGAGCGCAGCCTTTGTCGGCCACCACTTGTAGAGGGTCGGTTTACCCACCCCAGCCTTTTTGGCCACCGCCTCCATGGTCAAGTCCCGTACCGAGCGATCCTGCAGCAACTCGTACACCGCATCGAGAATGGTACTGTGCGACTCCGCCGTCTCGCTACGCGGACGGCCACGCCCGCGACGACCCGAATTGTCAAGCATGTCGGTCACCTTCCTATTTTCTCTGAACGAGGCGAAAAGACGATTGACAAGCCTTTGTTTGTAATATATTATACGTAACGTATCGTAAGATATAATAAGGAGTACCACCATGAACGTCTTCGTCCTAGGAGCAGCGGGCAAGACCGGACGCCTGATCGTGGAAATGGCTGTCGCCGCCGGCCACGATGTGACGGCCTTGGTGCGCGACGCCAGCCGGTACAACGCCCCACCTGGAGTACAAGTGCTTCGTGGGGACGCCACCGACCCGGCAACGCTGGCCCACGGAATGGCAGGCCAGGACGTTGTGATCGATGCCGTCGGTGGCAAAACGCCGTGGCGGAAAACGGAACTTGAACGAACAGTTGCCCGTGCTATTGTCGCAGCGGCGCAGCAGCACGGCACGCACCGCATCATCGCAATCTCATCTCTGGGCGTGAGTGACAGCACGGCTCACTCACCGCTCCTGTTACGGCTGCTTCTACCCACCTTCTTGCGTGGATCGACAGCGGACAAAGCTGCTATGGAGCAGGAGGTTGAACAGGCGGGCATCCCGTATGTCCTGGTGCGTCCCGCCGTGTTGAACGACCAATCCGCCGTCGGCGCGGTGCGCGTGCTCACCGGCACCGAGAAGGGTCGACAGATCACCCGAGCCGACGTAGCCTCGTTCGTCATCGAGCAACTCACAACGAACACACATCTGAACCGGGCGGTCACGATTGCCAACCGCTAACAGGTCCTTATTATAAGGAACACTGCGGATGCGTAAGGCGTGCCGCAAATGGTGGAACGAGGAGTGCCAGCGTCAGTGCAATGGCCAGCAGCATGCGGACGAGCACTACGGGCCACGTGGCAATTCCTGCCAACTGACGTTCCTGGTATAAATCGGTGCGCGAGCAGTCAAGTTGGTGTGCTGCCGAATAAGGCGTTGCACCGGACGCTTTGGAATGTGGCCAAAATTCGCGATAGTCATCGCGAATTTCGCGTGGCAGAGCACGTGCGCGGCCTTGTGGAGCGCCAGTGAACTTGGGCGTTGGAGCGAATACGCGTACATGTGGCGGTTTTTCGTGCTCATCTGATCCACCGTGCTGTCGCTCATCATCTGATCCACTGCCAGGGCGTGCCCCTCAACTTACACGTTGGGCAGCCGAGCGTCCACCGCGTGCCCAGGCGCGCCTGGGCACGCGCGCCACCGTGAGGAGAGCGGAGCGTGGGGTGATGGCGCGCAGTCTTGTGGATATGCTTCTTACTCGGTCGGGATCAGCGGCACGCGCTCGCCGAGGCGGCAGAGTTCCATCACGGCCCAGTAGAGCGCGTCGTCGCTGCGCGGCGCGCGCCCGGTCTTGATCGCCTCATCCGCTTCGAGGACGATCCGCAGGCAGGGCGCGACGCGCTCCTCGCCGAGCTGGGCGAGTTGGCGCGCGGCCTCGCGCGCGCGGTACGGCGTTACGCCGAGCTGGCTCGCCGACGCCTCCGCCGCGCGCCCGCCGCCGACCGCGCGGACCCGCGCGATCAGGCTGAAGCGCGAGGCCAGGAGGGAGAGGACCAGTTCGGGCGCGATGCCGTCCTCCAGCGCGCTCCGCAGCAGCGATAGCGCCCGGCGCGAGTCCCCGGCGGCGGCGGCATCGACGAGTTGGAAGACGTTCGTCTCCGTCTCGCCGACGGTCAGCGCGACGACGTGCCGGATCGTGATCGTGGCGGGGTCGCGGCTGAGCGCGGCGGTGGCGAGCTTCTGGACCTCGGTGTCGATCCGGCGGAGATCGGGGAGGGTGGCGTCGCGACCGCGCGGCACTTCGTACCATCCCTGCGGGCAGAGCGCATCCAGCATCGCCTCGGCGGCATCGGGGTGGAGGAGCGCGCCCGACGCGGCGGCGCGCGCGATCGCCCAATCGCGCAGCAGCTTGCCCAACGGCGGGTCGAAGCGCTCGATCGCCGCTCCTGTGCCGAGTTCTTGCAGGGTACGGCGCAGCGGCGCGGGCGGCTCGAAGAGGCCCGGCTCCCAGAGGAGGAGTGTGGTCGACGGCGGCAGCTGCGGCAGATAGGCCGCGAGCGCTTCGAAGAGTTCCGTGGCCCCTTTGCCCTTCTCGCCGTCGCCTTTGCGCTCCTTCCAACGGGTCAGCAGACCGCGCACCTCCACCACCCGCCCGCCCCCGAAGAAGGAGAGGGCGTCGCAGGCGGCGCGCAGGCCATCGATCCCCGCCTCTGGCGTCTCCAGCGAGACGGCGTTGAAGCCGGAGGGATCGAGCGCGGCGCGCAGCTCGCGCAAACGCGCGGCGGAGCGGAACGCATCGGCACCGTGGAGGAGATGGAGCATCGGCATTACCGCGCTGACAGGCGGGAAGCCGCCGCGTGCGCGGCGGCTTCCTCGCGTCGTTATGTCAAAAAAGGGACAAGCCCCACCCCGCCGTGTGCCGGGGAGTTTTGAACCTGCTTTCGCAGGTGGGTGGCCGCACACCCGATCCCATGAGACCGGGATAGCAGCCCCCGAGGATTGAAGTTTAATGGCTCAAAACTTCAATCGGCATCACGCACGGCGTCGGACTTGCCATGCGCTCAGTCTAGCACAGGGGTGAGGGCGCGACCAACGCGAGGGAGGCGCGCGAAGCACCGTAAACGAACATATGACGCTCGGTGAACGGACGCCCGTAGGGGCTCCAAGTCGTATTATTGTCTACCGAATTCGGACTATTTTCGCATCGTAACGGGCAAAAGTTGACACCATACTCTTGTTCTGGTAGGCTACGCCTGCCGCGCGTAGGGGGGTTACGTCGGCACTTCAAAGCAATCATCGCAGCGTGAGCATCAGGGTTCCGGCAGGTCGATACGATGACGTATCGCCGGGCCACCGCTTTGCGCGATGAACTGTCGTCCCCGGATCGCGCGCGCCGTGTACCACCAGCACGCCGCGAGCCCGCCGTCCGCACGGGGACGTGTATCGGATGCGTGTGCGGGATCGATCGCCAACTGTAGAGGGGGAGGGGAGCGACACGGCGTCGTGTTGCGCCATCATGGACTACTCGCGCCAACGGCAGCTTCAATGCCCGATCCTCCTCCGCATCCAGGCGACCGCTTCCGGCCTCGCGGGAGGATAATTCGTTGACCCAGAGTACTCGCCACGTCGGTCCGGGCTGGCTACGCCTCGGGATCGCGCTGTTTCTGCTCCTCACCATGCTGGTCACGCCGATCAGCGCCCTCGCCGCCTCTGCGGCAACCATCAGCGACGAGGTGAATCTCCGCTCCGGTCCCGGCCTCGGCTACCGGATCCTGACGATCATGCCCGCCGGGGCGACGGTCAACGTCACCGGGGATACCTCCGAGGGGTGGTATCCGGTGCGTTATGCCGATCTCGATGGCTGGGCCTATGCCGAGTACGTCGCGATCGGCGGCACGGCGCAGGGGAGCGCCTCGTCCACCGGGAATGCCGGAACCCGCGGCACCGCGACCGTCGTGACGAACCTCCTCAACATGCGCGGTGGTCCGGGTGTCGGCTACGGCGTCGTCGCCCAGCTCCCCTATGGCACCACCGTGCAGATCGTGGGCGATCCGCAAGCGGGCGACGGGCGAACGTGGGTAGAGGTCACGGCGAAGGGCTCCGGCCAGGGCTACGTCGCCGCCGAGTTCCTCGACGCGGGTGAGGCACCGCGCGCCGCGCAGAGCGCCGCCGCGCCCGCGCCCGCGCCGACCCCTGCCCCCACCCCCACCGCCGCGCCGACGAGTTCGGGCGGCTCGGTCACCGACATCATCACCGAGGCGGCCAATCGCTACGGCCAATCCCCCTCGGCGATGCTCGCGGTGGCGAAGTGCGAATCCCACCTCGACCCGAACGCGGTGAATTCGCGCTCCGGCGCGTCCGGCCTCTTCCAATTCCTGCCCGGCACCTGGAAGACCACCCCCTACGCCGCCTACTCGATCTTCGACCCGTGGGCGAATGCCAACGCCGCCGGGTGGATGTGGTCGGTGGGGCGGCGCGGCGAGTGGGTCTGCTGACCGCCGCCGCCGTAATCGAACCGACCGCCGTGACGGGCGTGGCGCTGCGGGCCACGCCCGTCGCCCATTTGCCTGCTCCTCAGGCCATGCCTGTTGCCTGGTTGCATACCCCCCTGGCATGAACAGTGCGGGGTATAGTAGCGGTGACCCGCACGGAATTGTTGAGTATGTAGACTGTATCGATCAAGATTAGCCACACCAGCGAAGGGAGAGTACCGATGAGACAGCGACACCGCTGGTGTGGCATCGCCTCCGGTAGCCTCATCATCGGGCTCGTCGTGGGTTGTGGCGGCGTGGCATCGCCATCGACCTTGCCGCTCACCGCCACCGCGAGTGACTTGCGGGGGCCGACAGCGATAGCGACCGGGGCCGCGTCGCCGACAGCGGCCCGCTCCTTGCCCGCCGTAACACCCGTCGCTGCCACGTCCCCGGTGGGCTGCGACCCGGCGCAGGTGACGGCGTTCATCGAGCGCTTCCTCGCGGCCTACAATATGGGCGACCAAGCGACGCTGCGAAACTCCTTCCCGACCGCAGTGGTCGGGCGGGGGAACCGCGACTTCGCGGGCGAGAAATTCGAGGTCTTCTCGCTGCTCGATCGCGGGCCGGATGGGACCAAGCGGTTCTTCGTGACGTATGATCTGCCAGCCCTCTGGGCCTACTTCGCGGCACGCCACGCGCAGCATGAGACGCTGGGGTTGGTATACCTCCGCGTCAGCCAGGAGAACGTGAACACCGTCACGATGGCTATCACGCTGTCGCGCACGGCGGATGACTTGCCTGCGGCCCTGGCGGGAACACCGGTGCTAGGCAAAGGGGGCGTCAACTGCCGCGATCAACACCTCACCTTCTTGAACCTCGGCCAGGGGATGCCGGATACACCGACTCCGGCGTATCCGGTGGGTGCGACACCGGTACCGGCCACACCAGGGCCATGATCAGCGGTGCCGCGCTGGCGCGTATTAGCGATGCGCGTTCTGGCGCGGCGGGGGCAATCTGGTTGCTGCGGCCACTGCCGCAGCCAGCACGATGTCCTCACCGCCGTCGCGGGGTGGCACGAGTCTGGACCGTATCGCCGGGAATATGGTTCCGCGCGCGCGCGTTTGGGACAGAGAGCAATACATACCGGCTGCCGATACGGATGGGGCAACCAGCGCGGCGGTGTTGCCGCCGCGCACAACGATAGGTGGGAGGATCGACGATGACGCAGACTCAGGCGACAGATACCACGAACGGGTATGCCAACCCGGAGGCGCTCGTCAGCACGGAGTGGGTGGCGGCGCACCTCGATGATCCGCAGGTCCGGCTGGTGGAATCGGACGAGGACGTGTTGCTGTACGAGACCGGCCACATCCCCGGCGCGGTCAAGCTGGACTGGCACACCGACCAGCAGAGCCAGTTGATCCGTGACTTCGTCACCAAGGAAGAGTTCGAGGCGCTGCTCGCCAGCCGTGGGATCGCCAACGACACGACCGTCGTCTTCTACGGCGATCGCAACAACTGGTACGCCGCCTACACCTTCTGGCTCTTCCGCATGTACGGGCATGGCGACCTACGCCTGATGGACGGGGGCCGCGCGAAGTGGGAGGTTGAGGGTCGCCCCTACACGCGCGAGGTGTCAACCTATCCGCAGGCGAGCTACACGGCGAAGGAGGCGGACGAGTCGCTGCGGGCCTTCCGCGACGAGGTGCTGACGCACTTCCAGGCCGGCAAGCCGCTGATCGACGTCCGCTCGCCGCAGGAGTACAGCGGCGAGGTGCTCCACATGGCGAACTACCCGCAGGAGGGGGCGCAGCGCGGGGGGCACATCCCCACCGCGAAGAATATCCCCTGGGGTATCGCCGCGAACGAGAACGGCACGTTCAAGGACGCATCCGCGTTGCGGGAGATCTACGGCGGGCAGGGGATCACCCCCGACCAGCCGGTGGTCGCCTACTGCCGCATCGGCGAGCGCAGCGCGCACACCTGGTTCGTGCTGACCCAGCTCCTCGGCTACCCCGACGTCCGCAACTATGACGGCTCCTGGACCGAGTGGGGTTCCCTGGTCCGCGCCCCGATCGAGCGCTAACAATCAGACAGACCCACGCGGAGTAGCACGAGCGCCGGGCGGGAGCGATACCCGCCCGGCGCTCGATCGTCCGGGGCGGGCCTTGCCGTATACTTTATCAGCGAGGGCAGCAACGCCCCGCACGCCAGCGAGAACCAGCAGGGAAAGGAGCGATCGTGGATCGCCAGTCGCAGATCGAATTCATCCTGGATCACTACGAGAATCCGCGCAATCACGGCAAGTTCGCGGGGGCCGATGTCGTCTCGGACGGCGGCAACCCCGGCTGCGGCGACATCGTCACCATCTATCTGAAGGTAGGCGAGCAGGGACAGGTCGAGAAAGTCCAGTTCGAGGGGCAGGGCTGCACGATCAGCCAGGCCGCCGCCTCGCTCGTCACCGAGATGGTCACCGGCAAGCCGCTCGACGAGGTGCTGGAACTGGACTACGACGCCATCATCGATGAACTGGGCCGCGAGGTCGTGATGAGCCGCCCGCGTTGCGCCACGCTGGCGCTCGGCACGGTGAAGGCCGCCGCCGCCTCGTACAAGCGGGGTGAGCACAGCGCCAAACTAGAGGTCTAGCGGCCACCAGGGCGTTGGTGCGGCGCGTGGTGCCGCCCTTCCGCTGGCGACCGTCCGGCCTGCCACGCCGCCTGCGCGGGGTCGAACCGGGACCGGCAATCGTCGGCGCGGCAGCGCGTCCCACACCAATCAGCGCGCCAACACCGCACGAGCGGCGACGATTAGACCGCCCTGCCGACACGGTGGGGCGACGGAGGGTGCCGCATGCGCGAATCGTTGACGGGGCCGACGCCCAGGATGCCGGAGGATGAGAGCGAGGCCCAATCGCTCGCGCGGCAACTCGCGCGGCTGGCGGCGATCCACCGGATCAACCGCGTGGCGACCGCCTCGCTCAACCTGGAGGAGGTGCTCCAGACGGTCGTCACCGTCGTGGCCGAGGCGGCGGGGATGGATACCTGCGCCGTCTACCTCTACACGCCGGAAGAGAACGCGCTCACCCTCCGCGCGACGGTCGGCCTGAACCCGGCGGCGGTCGGCGAGACACGGATGCGCCTGGGTGCGGGGATCACCGGGCAGGCCGCCCGCACCCGCCAGGTGATCGCCACCGACAACGCCCCCGCGCACCCGGACTACATCTACGACCCCCAACTCGGGGAGGAGCCCTACCAGTCGCACGTCTCCGTGCCGCTCCTCCTCGGCCCGGAGCGCCGCCTGATCGGCGTGCTGAACTGCCACAAGCGCGCGAGCCAGATCTTGCGCTCCGACGAGGAGGAGTTCCTGCGGACGGTCGCCGGGGAACTGGCGATCGCGATCGAGAATGCCCAACTCTACGGACTGGCGGGGCGGCGCTTGCGCCGCAAGGTGCGCGAACTGACCACCCTCCAGCACATCTCCGCGACCCTCGCCTCCACGATCGATCTGCCGGAAACGCTGGGGATCGTGGCCGAGCAAGCCTGCGATCTGGCGCGCGCCGAGCGGGTCGAGATCTACCGGGCGCGCGGCGGGACGACCACCCTGCTGGCGAGCAACGGGGAGCGGACCCAGCCGTTCGATCGCCCCGTCGTCGAGCGCGCGCTGGCCGTGGTGATGGGCGGGCCACCCGCCGAGCCCCCCTTCGGCGAGGGCGAACAGGGGCTCCTCTGCCTCCCGCTCCGCAGCGCGCGCGGCATCCTGGGCGGGATTTGCGTCCAGTTCAGGCCCGATCAACTGCCGCACGGCGATCAACTCGCGTTGCTGCGCGCGTTCAGCAACATGGCGGCGGTGGCGATCGAGCGCGCCGAGTTGCACCAGGAGGCGAAGCGCTCGCTGGAGGTGAAATCGGCACTCCTCCAGGAGATGCACCACCGCGTCCGCAACAACCTCCAGACCGTCGCGGCGCTCCTCTCCATGCAGGCGCGGCGAGGACGTCGCGCGGAATGGTCCGCCCCGCTCCACGAGGCGGTCAATCGGATCGGCTCGATCGCGGCGGTCCACGACCTGCTGAGCCGCGAGGATATCGGCCACACCACGATCGCGGCGGTGGCGCAGAAGGTCGTCGAGGAGGCGAGCGCGACCCTGGTGCCGCGCGACTTGCGGCTCACCTACGATGTCCCGGAGCATGACGTGACCGTCCCCTCGCGGCAGGCGACGATCCTGGCGCTGCTGATCAACGAGTTGGTCGCCAATGCGATCGGCCACGGCCTCGAAGGGCGTCAGCGGGGCCACCTCAGTGTCATCGCGGAGCAGCCGGAGCGGGCCACGATCGTGCTGCGTGTCGCGGACGACGGGCAAGGGCCGCCGGATGGCTTCGCGCTGGAGGAACAGTCCGGCCTGGGCCTGACGATCGCGCGCACCCTCGTGCGCGCCGACCTCCACGGCACGATCACCGCCGAGCGCAACGCGAGCGGCGGGACGACGATGACGATCACCTTCCCGGCGGAGCGCGACTATCTGCGAACGGGGGGCTGATGGCCGACTCGTTCGATCGCGTGGCGGCGCGCTACGACGCCACGCGGGCGATCCCCGCCGCCGCAGAGGCCGCGATCGCCGCCGGGATCGCCCGCGCCGTGTCGTCCACCCCACAGACGCGCCTGCTGGAGATCGGGGTCGGGACAGGCAGGATCGCGCTCCCGCTCGCGCGCCAGGGGCTCCGCTGCATCGGTATCGATCGTTCCGCGCCGATGCTGGTCGCCGCACAGCGCAAGGGACGCGCCGGGTCGGGGCGACTCCTCCTCGCCCGGGCCGACGCGACGGCGCTCCCCTTCGCCACGGCGAGCGTCGATGTCGCGCTGAGTCCATGTCTTCCACCTGATCCCCGCCTGGCCCCGCGCCCTGCACGAGGCGCCGCGCGTCCTCCGTCCGGGCGGCTACATCGTCTACGGCAGCGAGCACAATGGCGCGGCGAGCGAAGAGCGCCCGATCAACGAGCGGTGGTGGGCGCTCCTGACCGCACGAGGCATCACCCCGCGCAATCACCGCTCGACCGACGAGGCGGTCCGCACGGCGTTGCGCGATCGCGGCCTCGCCCCGAGGACGGAGACAGTGGCGACCCGGGCCGGGGAAACCACCGTGGGGCAGACACTTGCCCGCCACGCGAGCCGCGAGTACAGCCCCTCCTGGGATATCCCCGACCCGATCTTCGCCGAGGCCAACGCCGCGCTTGTCACCTGGGCCGCCACGGCGTACCCTGCAACGGAGCAAGCACTGGTCACCCGATCGGGGTTCACGCTCACAATTGCGCGTTTATGACAATGTCGATATACAATCGTCTCACCACTTAACCGCCGGTCGGTACGGTCGGGTGATACCAATGGTCCATAGTTCCTGGCCTCGCGACTCTTTATACTCAGTCTCTACCCGTATATGCTGTTATCAGGGGCGGGCGACCATAGTGCAGGATGGACCCACGCCTGGGCGGCACTTCGCCGGACACGGGAACTTTCGGGGGGAACTGATGTCGTTGCTCGCCGGGCAATCGCGTAGAGAGTTGGTACGGGATGATGCCACAGCGCTGGAACGCCGCTCGCGCGCCCATCGCCTCCTGCTCGAGGCCGAAGTCCGTTTCCAGACCGGTGGGGCGCACGACGAGGAGACGATCGTTCCACTGGCAGCGGGCCTGCTGCGCGATATCCTCGGCGACGATCTGACGATCAATTGCTACACCTTCGACAACGACCCGGCGGCGACCCGCCCCGAACTCCGCATGCGCTGGCGCTATAGCTATCCGCCGCGCGCGAGCGCCGCTGGCGCGGCGATCCTCCCCGTGCCGCTCCTCCTCGATGGCGATGTCGCCGCGCGCACGGCCCGTAATGGCCTGCCGCAACATTGGCGTCACGTCATCGACGCGCTCGACGAAGACCCGGACGCGCTCGATCTGGCCGCTGACGCGGAGGAGCGCGGCTTCGCCATCATGAGCGCACCATTGATCGCCGACGAACAGGTCCTCGGCGTCATCAACGCTTTCCGTCCGGCAAGCTCGCCCTTCGACGAGACCGATCTCGCCACGCTCGTCACCTTCTCGGGGGGCCTGGCCGGGGCGCTCCGGCGTACGCGCCTGCACATACGCCTCTCGGAGATGGAGGCGCGCGCGCGCGAACTGGTCGAACAATCGCCGGACGCGATTTTCTTGCACACCGCCGCAGGGGAGATCCTGGAAGCGAACGCGGCGGCGGGGGAATTGCTCGGCTTGACCACGGTGGCGCTCGTCGGCACCACGCTGGACAAGCACTTCGCGTCGGATGATCCCACGGCGTTGCACGACTGGATCGAGGCTTCGCTCGACGCCGAGCCGCCTCATCCACATCTGGAGGCCCGCTTCCAGCACGCCAACGGCACCGGCGGGGTGATGCACCTGCGTATCCGTCGCCTGCGCGCGCATGAGCAGCACGGGATGCCGCTCTTCCAGTCGTTGGCGCGCGACGTGACGACCGAACGCCAGCAACAGCGCGAATTGGAGACGAAAGTCCGCGAGCTCGATCTGCTGATCGGGGTGGGGGACAATCTGAACTCCTCGCTGCAAATCGAGGCGGTGCTGCGTAAGACGCTCCGCGCGCTGATCTCGGTCGTCGCCTGCCCCACCGCGACCCTCTACCTCTACGATGAGACGCGCCAGACCTTGCTACCGGTCGGTTCGCACGGCTGGCCGGAGGGGGAGGACTCGCCGCAGCAGATCCGTATCGGCGAAGGGCCGGTCGGGGTCGCGGTCAAGGCGGGACGTATCGCGTTCGTGGCGAACCTCGATCGGGTCGCCAGGTCGGGCGCGATGCGCGTGGAAGGACACTCGCGCGCGATGCTGATCGTTCCCTTCATGCGCGGTACCGAGCCGCTCGGCTGCTTCACCCTCTACCGCCCCGTCGGCGAGCGCTTCAACGCCGACGAGCGCCGGTTGGCGGCGGCGGTGGCGCGGCAGACCGCGATCGCGATCGAGAACGCGCGCCTCTTCGGGCGGGTCCAGCGCCAGTTGAAGCAGATCAAGGAGTTGCAGGGGCTGACCGCCGACCTCGTCGCCGACCTCGACCTCGACCCGACGCTGAACCGGATCTGCCACACCCTGGTCGGGCTGCTCGGCGCGGAACGTGCGGCGATGCGCTTCCTCGATGAATCGGGGAAGCAGCTACATCTGGCGGCGGCGTATGGCATCTCGGATGCGTTGCGCGCGGTCCTGGCCGAGTCCCCCGCCGACGAAGGCGAGGGCGGGCGGGCGCTGGTGACGCTCGATTGCATCATCACGCCGGACATGCGCCTCGCCCCGCCCGATCGGATGCGCGATGCGCTCCTGGCCGAGGGGTTGATCGCCAATTGCACCGTGCCGATCATCGGCAAGGGGCGTTCGCCGCTCGGGGTGCTGAACGCCTCCTGGTCGACGCCACATCGCCCGACCAACGAGGAGATCGAACTGGCGCGCACCTACGCCAACTATGCGGCGGCGGCAATCGAGAACGCGCGCCTCTACAACCGCACGCGCGAACTCTACCTCGCCGGTGTACAGAGCCTCGCCGCGACGGTCGACGCGCGCGACGCCTATACCCACCGACACTCGCGCAATGTCGCCTTCTATGCGCGGGAGATGGCGCGCGAGTTGCTGCTGATGCAGAGCGAGATCGAGGCGGTGGAGCTCGCCGCACTCCTGCACGATATCGGCAAGATCGGCATCTCGGACGCCATCCTCGGCAAGCCGGGCAAGCTTTCTTCGAGCGAAATCTCGGTGATGATCACCCACGCACAGCGCGGGGCCGAGATCCTCTCCGTCAACGTGGCGCTCGCGGGGCTCGTGCCGCTGGTCCGCCACCACCACGAGTGGTACAACGGCTCCGGCTACCCGGACGGCCTGGCGGGGGACAATATCCCGCTCGGCGCGACGATCATCTCCGTGGCCGATGCCTTCGACACCATGACGAGCGACCGCTCCTACCGGCGGGCGCGCACCCTGGACGCGGCGCGGCAGGAGTTGTGCCGCTCGGCGGGGCGGCAGTTCAATCCTGCGGTAGTCGAGGCGTTCATGCGCGTCCTCGATCGCGATACCGCAGTCGAAGCGCCGTATCTCCAGGGATTGCAGGCGCGCGGGACGACCAATTTCACCTCGAAGCTCCTCACGTTGGCGGAGGCGGGGCAACAGGGGTCGTCGCTCGCGGAGCAGGTGGCGGGGCAGATCAGCCCGCAACAGTTAAAGGAGTTGACCGTCCTCCACCATCTCGCCCGCTCGGTCAGCGCGATCACCGACCTGGACCGCTTCCTCGATTCGGCGCTGAGCCTGATTACCCACGAGCTCGGCTACGCCGATTGCGCGATCCTGCTGCGCGAGGAGGAGACGGCGACGCTGACAGTACGCGCGATCAGCGGCTTCGAGCATGGGTTGGTGGGGCGGCAGCTGCCGCTCGAAACGGGGATCTTCGGGGAAATCTTCGCGCAGCCCCACACCCGCAACATCCCGCAGATCGCCCACGAGCACCGTTACGATGCCCTGCTGGCGCGCAACCGCTCGGCACTCGTCGCCCCCCTCTTCGACGCCGGCCATCCGCTCGGGGTCGTGGTCATCGAGAGTACGAGCGCGGAGGCGTTCACCGCCGACGATGAGCTGACGTTGGAGACGATCGCGACGCAGCTGATGGTCGGGATCGCGGTCGCGCGGCTGCACGACCGCGAAAAGCGCGCGGCGATCACCGACGGGTTGACCGGTGTCTACAATCACCGCTACTTCTACCAACGCCTGGAACAGGAACTCGCCACCGCCGAGGCACAGGGCTGGCCGCTCACGATCGCGATCATGGACCTCAATGGCCTGAAAGCGCTCAACGACACCCAGGGCCATCTTTCCGGCGATACCGCCCTGCGCTGCATCGCGGGCATCCTGCGCGACATCACCCGCGAGAGCGACACCGTCGCGCGCTATGGCGGCGATGAGTTCGCGGTGCTGCTCCCCGGCGCGGGGGCGGAGGAGACGACGCAGCTGCTCGGGCGGCTACGCAACGGTCTCGCCGCGCAGCCGCCGATCGGCGCGGTCAATCTCGCGGTTTCGGCGGGGGTCGCCACCTACCCCGGCGATGGCCTGCGCGCGGCGGCGCTCGTCGCCGTCGCGGATGAGCGGATGTACATCCAGAAGCGCGAGAGCAAGCACGGCGTCGAGGAGCCCGACGATCGTACCCGCGCCCACCGCCGGATCGCCGATCGGATCGTGTAACAGCCACGCCGCCCGCCGCGTGACCGTACACTTGACAAGCCTCCGCCCGTTGACTTAAGGTTAACGCCAATCAAATACTATCGAGAGTGATGCGAGGGGACTGGCCCGCTGACCATCACGGCAACCCGAGCGCCGGGTGCCCACCAGCCCGAGGACGATGGAGCGCGAGTCCGCGCCTCACCATCGGGAGAGATAGGCTCAACCCTCCTCAGGGTTGAGAAGAGGTGCCTCCCTATCCGGGAGGTGTTGCCTGCGCGGGATTATCCCGCGCGGCAAATCGGACCTCTCTTGCCTCGGAGAGGTTTTTTGTTGCCCGCGCTTCCTGCTGTAACGCTCGCCGCGATGCGAGCACGGTGAGCGCTCGCCGCACCAGCGGCACCGCCGCCGGGGAGCGTGGGACCGAGAGGAGCACCGCCCATGACCACCGCGACCGCGACCCCACCGGCCACCACGCGCAACGATCGCCGTTATTTGGAGGAGTTGGACCGGCGTGTCCTCTTCTTCGACGGCGCGATGGGCACGCAGATCCACGAAGCGAACCTCACCGCCGAGGATTACGGCGGCGGGGCGCTGGAGGGCTGTAACGAGAATCTCGTCCTCATCCACCCGGAGGTGATCGAGCGCATCCACGAAGCCTACCTGGAAGCGGGCGCGGACGTGCTGGAAACCGACACCTTCCAGGGGAGTAGGTTGAAACTCGATGAGTGGGGGCTCGGGGCCAGGACGCTTGAGATCAACCGCAAGGCGGCGGCGATCGCGCGGCGCGCGGCGGATCGTTGGTCCACCCTGGACCGCCCGCGCTTCGTTGCCGGATCGATCGGGCCGACCGGGATGCTCCCGTCCGCCGACGATCCGACCCTCTCGAAGATCACCTACGCCGAACTCTCCGACATCTTCTACGAGCAGGCGCAGGGGTTGGCCGAGGGGGGCGTGGATCTCTTCATCGTCGAGACGATGGTGGATATCCTCGAACTGCGCGCGGCGATCAACGGCATCAACCGGGTGAACCGCGATTTCGGGCGGCAATTGCCGATCCAGGCGCAGGCGTTCTTCGATGTCAGCGGGCGGATGCTCCTCGGCACCGACATCGAGGCGGTGATGACGACGCTGGAGGCGCTGCCGGGTGTGGACCTGATCGGCCTCAACTGCGGCACCGGCCCGGAGCACATGCGCGAGCCGATCCGCTTCCTCTCCGAGAACAGCCGCACGCGGATCAGCGTCATCCCGAATGCCGGCATCCCGCTCAACGTCAACGACAAGGCGGTCTTCCCGCTCGGCCCGGCGGACATGGCGCGCGATCTCGCCAGCTTCGTGGAAGATTTCGGCGTCAGCACGGTCGGGGGCTGCTGCGGCACCACCCCGGCGCACATCGCCGCGCTGGTCAAGGCGATCGGCACGCGCGCACCGAAGGAGCGGATCATCCAATGAGCGAAAGCCGCGACGAGCAAGCCCAGGCGCTGAGCGAAAGCCGCGACGAACAGACACAAACGCCGGATGACAGCCGCGACGAGCACGACCATACGCCGAGCGATAGCCGCACCATCGCCTATCAGCCGCGCGTCTCCAGCGGGATGCGCGCCGTCAGCCTGATCCAGGAGCCCGCGCCACTGCTCGTCGGCGAGCGCGTCAACGCGACTGGCAGCCGCAAGATCAAGCGCCTGCTGCTCGACGAGGACTACGATGGCGTCCTCGGGGTCGCGCGGGAGCAACTCGATTCGGGCGCGCACGTCCTCGACATCTCCGTCGCGATGACCGAGCGCAGCGACGAAGCGGAGCAGATGCGCCAAGTCGTCAAGAAGCTCTCGATGGGGATCGAGTTGCCGCTGATGATCGACTCCACCGAGGCGGATGTGGTGAAGGCCGCGCTGGAAATCTATCCGGGCCGCGCGATCGTCAACTCGATCCACATGGAGGATGGGCGCGGCAAGATCGAGCGGGTGGTGCCGCTGCTGGTCGAACACGGCGCGGCGGCGGTGGTGCTGACGATCGACGAGAGCGGCATGGCGAAGACCGCCGCGCGCAAGCTGGAGGTCGCCCGGAAGATCCACGACATCGTCGTGGGGGAATACGGCCTGCGCTCCGACGCCCTCCTCTTCGACGCGCTGACCTTCCCGCTCACGACCGGCGACCCGGAGTTCACGAACTCGGCGGTCGAGACGATCGAGGGGATCCGCGCGATCAAGCGCGAGTTGCCGGGCGTGCTGACGATCCTCGGCGTCTCCAACCTCTCGTTCGGCATCCACCCGCACGCGCGCGGCGTCCTTAACTCCGTCTTCCTCTACCACGCCGTCGCGGCGGGGCTCGACGCGGCGATCATCAACCCGGCGCACGTCACGCCCTACGCCGAGATCGACGACGAGCAGCGCGAGATGATGGAAGACCTGGTCTTCAATCGGCACCCCGATGCCCTCGCGCGCGTGATCACCTTCTACGAGGCGCACACGCCGCAGGCCCAGGCGGAACTCGCCGATCCGACCGAGGGGATGTCGGTCGATGAGCGGATCCATTATCAGATCCTCCACCGCAAGAAGGAGGGGGTCGAGGCGCTGATCGACAGCGCGATCGGCGAGCGGATCGGGCGCTCGGCGGTCGAGACGCTCGAAAGCGAAGGGGCGGGCGCGACGACCGAGGCGGCGGTCGCAGTGCTGAACGCCGTCCTCCTCCCGGCGATGAAAGAGGTCGGCGACAAGTTCGGCGCGGGCGAGTTGATCCTGCCGTTCGTCCTGCAATCCGCCGAGGTGATGAAGAAGTCGGTCGCGCGGATGGAAGGCTACCTGGAACGCCAGGAAGGCTACACCAAGGGTAAGGTCGTGCTGGCGACCGTCTTCGGCGATGTCCACGACATCGGCAAGAACCTCGTCAACACGATCCTCTCCAACAATGGCTACACCGTCTTCGACCTCGGCAAGCAGGTGCCGCTGAACACGATCATCGAGAAGGCGGTGGAGGTGGGGGCCGACGCGATCGGCCTCAGCGCCCTCCTCGTCTCCACCTCGAAGCAGATGCCGCTCTGCGTGAAAGAGTTGCATCATCGCGGATTGCAGGTGCCGGTGATCGTCGGCGGCGCGGCGATCAACCGCAACTATGGGCGGCGGATCCTCTTCGTGGCGGAGGGCGTCCCTTACGAGGCGGGGCTCTTCTACGCGCAGGACGCCTTCGAGGGTTTGCATATCATGGACACCCTCGCCGATCCGCAGCGGCGCGAGCCTTTCCGCCAGCAGATCATCGATGAGGGGTTTGCGGCGCAGAGGCGGCTCGCGACCCTCGACGCCGCCCGCGCCGCGCGCCCGGTCGAGGCGCAGATCGCGCGCTCGGACGTGTCCACGACGGTCCCCGTGCCGACCCCGCCCTTCTGGGGGACACGCACCGTCCGCATCAAGCCGGAGGAGGTCTACCCGCTGCTCGATCTCAAGACCCTCTATCGCCTCCACTGGGGCGGGCGCGGCTTGCAGGGCGACGAGTGGGAGCGGATCGTCCGCGAGGAGTTCGCGCCGACGCTGGCGCGACTCCAACGGCTGGCGAGCGAGGACGGCTGGCTGAACCCGGCGGCGGTCTACGGCTATTTCCCGGCGAATTCGCAGGGGGACGACCTGATCGTCTACGACCCGGAGGAGCAGGATCGCGAGATCGCGCGCTTCCCCTTCCCGCGTCAGACGCGCGGCGAGCACCTCTGCCTCGCGGACTACTTCCGCCCCCGCCCAGAGGGCACCCGGCCGGGCCAGAAGGATGTCGTCGCCTTCCAGGCGGTGACCGTCGGGCGCGAGGCGGACGAGCTGGCGGAGGAGTTGCAGGCGCGCGGCGACTACGGCGACATGCTCTACATCCACGGCCTCAGCGTCTCGCTGGCGGAGGGGATGGCCGAGTGGACCCACCGGCACATCCGCGCCGAACTCGGCATGGGCGAGGAGCAGGGGAAGCGCTACAGCTGGGGCTACCCCTCCTGCCCGGATACCGATCAGCACCACATCCTCTTCCGCCTCCTCCCCGCCGCCGACGAGCTCGGCATGGCGGTCTCGGAGGGGGGTCAGCTGATCCCGGAGCAATCGACCGCCGCGATCGTCATCCATCACCCGCAGGCGAAGTACTACTCGGCGGTGAACTAACGCACTCTACAAGCAAAAAGGTTCCCCGATACCGCGGCCCCCGCGTCAATGATGCGGGGGCCGCGCCACATCGGGATGTGGCGCGCGGCGCTCATCGCCTACAATAGGGCGCGAGCCAGGTGTGAAAGGAGGACGCGCGAGGGCGCGAGGGCGCGAGCAGGGTGTGAAAGGAGGGCGCGATGGCGATGGCACACCAGCACGATCAGATGACGACCGCATGCGAGCGCCGCTTCCCCATGAGCTACGACGACTTCCTGGTCTGGGCCGACGATGTCCAAGCCGAGTGGACTGATGGGGAGGTGACGGTCTTCATGCCGCCGAATGACAGGCACCAGGTAATCGCCGGGTTTTTCTATGCACTGCTCCTGCTTTTCTGCCGTAGTGCCGATCGCGGCGAAGTGCGAATCGCACCATTAGAGATGCGCGCCCGCCCCGGTGGCCCGGCGCGCGAGCCGGACATCCTCTTCGTCGCCGCCACGCACCGCGATCGCCTGACGGCACAGCGCCTCGCCGGTCCCGCCGACTTCGTGGTGGAGATCGTCTCCACCGAGAGCGCGAGCCGTGACCGTGTCGACAAGTTTTACGAGTACGAGGCCGCCGGGATCGCCGAATACCTGATCATCGATCCGCGCTCCAGCAAAGAGCGTGTGGATTTCTACCGCCTGACCGAGGCCGGGAAGTATCTGGCGGTCTTGCCAGATGGCGCGGGGCGCTACCATTCGGCGGTCTTGCCCGATTTTTGGTTCGACCCGGCCTGGTTCTGGGCCACCCCGGCCCCCGACCCGCTGCTGACCCTGGCCGAGATCGCGCCGGATGCGCTCGCGCCGGTCCTGGCGGCACTGGCGGCGCGCGGGCGCGGGGAGTGAGGACAGTTCTGGCGGGGCGTTATGATGTTGGAGAGCGTGACCGGTGCGACGAGGGTTGTTCGGCACGCGCGTGAAGGGTAGCTGCGTGACGGGTGGTGAGGGGACGGCGGGCACATTGCTCGCGGGGCGCTACGAATTGCGCGAACGCCTCGGGCGCGGGGGGATGGCGACGGTGCGCCGCGCCTATCAGCCCGCGCTCGACCGCTTCGTGGCGGTCAAGCTGATCGACCCGCGCCTGGCGAGCGACCCGACCTTCGTGGAACGCTTCCGCCAGGAGGCACGAATTGCCGCGCGCCTGCGTCACCCCAACATCCTCAGCATCTACGACTTCGGCGACGACAATGGCACCCTCTACCTCGTGACCGAGTTGGTCACCGGCGGGACGTTGGAGGAGCGCCTGGATCAACGCGGCGGCTTCGCGGCGGCGCTCGAGCTGGTGGAGCAGATCGGGCGCGCGCTCGACTACGCCCACGCGCAGGGGATCGTCCACCGCGATGTGAAACCGGCCAACATCTTCCTCGAAGGGGAGCGCGCGATCCTCGCCGACTTCGGCATCGCCAAGCAGTTCGCGGACACGCCCGCTGCGGGGCTGACCGCGAGCGGCGTCGGGCTGGGGACGCCGGAATACATGGCCCCGGAACAGGTGCTTGGCAAGCCGGTCGATGGGCGCGCGGACCTCTACGCGCTGGGAGCGATCCTCTATCGTCTCGTCGCCGGACGACTGCCCTTCGTACGCTACGGCCCGGAAGACACGGCGCTGGCGCTGGTGATGCGGAAGATCAACGAGCCGCTGCCGCCGCCGAGCGCCTTCAACGCGGCGATCTCGCCGACCCTCGATGCGATCCTGCTACGCGCCCTCGCCGCCGATCCGGCGGCGCGCTACCCCACAGCGGCGGCGTTCGTCGCGGCGGCGCGCGGGGCGCTCGGCCTGCGCGCCGCGCCCACGCGCGCCCGCACCGGCACCAGGGACTTCACCGTGCCGGTCCCGTCGGCGACGCGCGACGGTGCGGGCGCGACCGCGCCAATGCCACTGCCGCCGGGGGTGCCCAACGCAGATCAGACCATGAACGTGCTACCGGCCCAGAATACGACCGGTAGACCGACGCGCGCCCGGCGTAGCGCCCCACGCTTCCTCTTCGGCGGCGTGCTCGCCCTGGTCTTGCTGATCCTCGTCGCGTCCGCCGGGGCACTCGTCCTCAGTCGCGGGGCGCGGGGTGAAGGGACCGCCACCGCGACACCACCGCTGCTCGCCGTGGCGGGCACCGCGAGCGTCGCTGCGACCGCCACGAATACGCCTGGCATCCCGACCGGTACGAGCGCGCCGGTAGTCATTGCGAGCACGAATACACCGACAATCGCCCCGACGACGACGCGCGCCACGCCCAACACGCCGATCGTCGCCGTCGCTACCCCGCCGACCGCGACGCCAGCGCCCACGCTGACACCGTCGCCCACCGCGTCGCCCTCGCCGACTATATCTCCCTCCCCGACCGTTTCTCCATCACCGACCACCAGCCCGCCACCAACCGCCACGCCCGCACCAACCGCCTCCCCCGCCCCCACCGCCACGCCGAGCCCGACGGTTGCGGCGGCGACGGGCAACGTCCCCGTCGAGGTGCGCGCGGCGATCCTCTCCCTGCCCGGTACGTCGAGCGGGGTCTTCATCGACCTCGCGAACAGCGCGAACAACGCCTCCGACGACCCGGACCGCGTCTTTTCCGCCGCCTCGCTGATCAAACTCTCGATCGCGGGGGCGACCTACCAGCGGGCGGCGAATGGCGGCGTGCGCCTCTCCGATCGGGCGGTCTTGCAGGAAAGCGACAAGGTGGGCGGCACCGGGATCCTCCAGACCCAACCGGCGGGGACGGCCTACACCATCGACCAATTGATCGCGATCATGCTGATCAACAGCGACAACACCGCCGCGAACCTGATCGTCGATCGCATCGGCGGCTTCGGCACCGTTAACGCCTTCAGCGCCGCGCAGGGGATGGGCAACACGATCATGCGCCGCAAGCTCAACGATCTCGCGGCCCAGGCGCGCGGGCTCGACAACACCACCACGTCGGGGGACATCGCCCGCTTCTTCACGCAACTCCAGGCGGGGCAGATCGTCGATCGCGAGACGTCCGACCGCCTCCGCACCATCCTGGCGCAGCGCGGGCGCGAGGACAAGGATTGGGCCTTGCTCAACCTCCCCGCCGACACCGTCGCGCAGCACATGACCGGCACCGAGACGGGGCTGCGCGGCGACGCGATCCTGGTCACGGTGGGCGAGCGGCAATACATCCTCGTCCTCTTCGTCAGTGCCCCCGATGAGGCCGGGATGGAAGCGGCCATCGCGCGCGTCAACGCCACGATCTATGGATTAGCGACCGCGCGCTAGGGCTCGAACGACAATGAGGAAGGAGGCCGACAGTGCGGCGACAAAACCTCTGGTTCGGGCTGCTACTCATCTCACTCTTTCTCACCCTGGTGCCGTTCTATGAACTTTCCGCATGGCCGGGCGGCGGAATGAGGGGATGGATAACGAATCGGGTTGCCGAGGTACAATGCGGACCTATCAGTAAGCATCTCTGTATGGTTGATGCGACGTATCCTGTCCTGGTCGCATCCCTCCTGGCTAGTGGTGCTACATGCGCCGTCATCTTCGCTCTGTACCGCACCCTCCAAGTTTGGCGTTCACATCGAGTCGGAGAGCGCACTATACCTGGCACCGTCGAGCCGTGACCGAGCTGCGTAACCCCATCCAGATACCCGTTATGGATCGAGGTCATCATCGTGCATAGTTAAGCTGCGATGCGGGCGCCCGCCGGGGTCGCCCCGCTCGACAGGGAAGGGGGACAATTCGATGCGTTACGTCATCCGCGAGAAGTTCTTCCGCCTCGGCGAGGACTCGGAGATCACCGACGAGTCCGGGCGTACGGTCTTCAAGGTCGATGGCAAGGTGCTGACCCTGCGCGACCGCCTGGTCATCCGCGATGCGGCGGGGCGCGAGGTGGCCGGGGTGCAGCGCAAGCTGATCGCGCTGCAACCCACCTATGAGATCGCGATCGGTGGGGAGCGCGCGGCGCAGATCCGCAAGCACTTCTTCACCCCATTTCGGGACCGCTACACGATCGACATCCCCGGCCCGGACGACCTGGAGATGTCCGGCAACATCTTCGATCACGAGTTCACGATCCAGCAGGATGGGCACGTCGTGGCGACCGCCTCGAAGCGCTGGTTCTCGATCCGCGACACCTACGGCGTGGAGATCGCCGACGGCATCGACCCGACGCTGATCCTCGCCAGCGTCCTCGCGCTCGACCTCGCCCAGGATCGCGAGCACAAGGACGACGAGCGCGACGAGCAACACGAGCGCTAACCAACGAGCACGCGCAAGCTACGGTCGGGCCAGCGCTGGCCGGGAGATTAGCCTCCCGGCCAGCGCCATTTCGCGCGATATAGGGCACGTCGCGACCACGAGCGACGAGCGTTAACGACACAAAGCCGCGTCCGATGCGCGTGTGCTATCCTCGCAAGGTCGTCTGGCGCGATCGAGCAGCCGGACGAGGGGAAGGGAGAAAGCAATGGTAAGCCACGAAGTGCAGCTACCGACGAGCACCCCCGAGGCGCATGGCGTCCCCTCGGCGGCGATCCTGGCCTTCATCGACGCCGCCGAGGCACGCGGGCTCGAACTCCACAGCCTGATGCTGCTGCGCCACGGCCACGTCCTGGCCGAGGGGTGGTGGGCACCCTATCGCGCCGAAGAGCCGCACATGCTCTTCTCGCTGAGCAAGAGTTTCACGTCCACCGCGATCGGCCTGGCGGTGGCCGAGGGTCGCCTGACCGTGGACGACACGGTCCTCTCCTTCTTCCCCGACGAAGCACCCGCCGCGCCCGGCGAGCACCTCGCGGCCATGCGCGTCCGGCATCTGCTGTCGATGTCCACCGGCCACGACCTGGATACGACCGGCGCGCTGCGTGGCGCGGCTGATGGGGACTGGGTGCGTGCGTTCCTCGCGCAGCCGGTGGAGCATACCCCCGGCACGCACTTCATCTACAACAGCGGCGCGACCTACATGCTCTCCGCGATCATCCAGCGTGTGACCGGCACAACCCTGCTCGATTACCTCCGGCCACGGCTGCTCGATCCGCTGGACATCGCGGACGCGACCTGGGAGACCTGCCCGCGCGGGATCAATACCGGCGGCTGGGGTCTGAGCATCACCACCGCCGACATCGCGCGCTTCGGCCAGCTCTACCTGCAAGAGGGCGTCTGGGAAGGGCGACAACTCCTGCCGGCGGGCTGGGTCGCGGAGGCGAGCGCGGCCCACAGCGATAATAGCAACCATCCGAGCGGCAACCCCGACTGGACGCAGGGCTATGGCTACCAGCTCTGGCGCTGCCGCCACGACGCCTATCGCGGCGACGGGGCGTTCGGCCAATTCTGCGTCATCATGCCGAAGCAAGAGGCGGTGCTGGTGACGACGAGCGGCACCACGAATCTGCAAGGCGTGCTCAATCTCGCCTGGGAACATCTGCTGCCCGCGCTCGGTGGCGAAGCGCTCCCCGCCGACCAGTCGGCCAATGACGCACTCACCCGGCGGCTGGCGGGACTGGCGCTGCAAGGGCCGCAGGGCACGGCCATGTCGCCGCAGGCGGCGCGGATCGCCGGGCGCACCTATGCCTTCGCCGCCAACGAGCAGGGGGTCGCGGCGGTGCGCTACGACTTCGCCGCCGACCGCGCCACGATCACGATCACCGATGAGCAAGGCGCGCACACGCTCGTCGCCGGCAACGGCGCGTGGCTCGCGGATGTCGCGAATTATGGCAACGGCCGGTGGCCCGCGAGTCCCAGCGCCAGCAGCCCGCGCACGGCGTCTGCGGTCGGAGCCTGGACGGACGAGCGGACGTTCGCATTGCGGCTCCGCTACACGAACACGCCGTTCGGCTTCACCCTCACCAGCCACTTCACGAGGGAAGGGGTGTCGCTCGACTACCGAGAAAATGTCGGGTTCGGGGCGACCGCGCGCCCCGGCCTGGAAGGACGCCTCACCTGATCCCGCGTTCGACACGCGGCGCGCGGCGGGAAGGAGGCGGCGGATGAAGACCGTGCTACCGGGCGGCAGCGGGCAGGGCGGCACCCTGCTCGCGCGGGCCTTCGGGGCGGCGGGGCACGAGGTTGGTGGTGCTCAGTCGGCGGGCGGAGCGCACACCCTGGCGGATCGTCGGCTGGGACGCGGCGACCCTCCGGGACTGGGCGCGGGAAGTCGACGGCGCGGACGTGGTTATCAATCTGGCCGGGCGCAACGTTAACTGCCGCCACACCCCCGCGAACCGCCGCGCGATCATGGACTCGCAGGTCGACTCGACGCGGGCGGTGGGCGCGGCGATCGGGCGGGCGAAGAACCCGCCGCGCGTCTGGTTGCAGGCGAGCATCGCAACCATCTACGCGCACCGCTTCGACGCGCCGAACGACGAGGCGACCGGCATACTCGTCGGCTCCGAGCCGAACGTCCCGGAAACCTGGCGCTTCAGCACCGGCGTCGCGCGGGCGTGGGAAGGGGCGCTGGACGAGGCGGTGACGCCCGGCACGCGCAAGGTCGCGCTCCGCGATGACGATGAGCCCCACTGCCGGCGGCATCTTCGATGTGTTGCTCGGCCTGGTGCGGCACGGACTCGGCGGGACGGCAGGGGACGGTCGGCAATACGTCTCCTGGATCCACGACCGGGGTTTCGTCCGCGCGATCGCCTGGCTGATCGCGCGTGACGACATCGCCGGGCCGGTCAACCTCGCCGCGCCCGGCCCGCTGCCGTACGGCCCATTCATGGCCGCGCTCCGCCGCGCGGCGGGCGCGGCCATCGGGCTACCCGCCACGACGTGGATGCTGGAACTCGGGGCCATCGCCCTGCGAACCGAGACCGAGTTGATCCTCAAGAGCCGTCGCGTGGTCCCCGGTCGCCTGCACGACGAAGGGTTCGCCTTCGCGTACCCGACCTGGCCGGAGGCGGCTCAGGATCTCTGTCGCCGCTGGCGAGCCCGCGCCGAGGGGCGCTAACGGTCCGTCGGGACCAGCGCGCTGACGAGTCCCGCACCGAGATAGGCCGAGGGGAGGAGGTGGTAGACCGTCTCCTCCCCTTCCTGCGCGGCGGCGTAGGCCGCGAATTCCGCCTCGGGGACGACCAGCGTCGGTGCGGCGGAGCCGTAGCGAGTGCTCGCGCGCAGCGCCACCTCGGCCAATCGGCGTGCCAGGGGCGTGGGGGACGTTCCATAGGAGAACAGGTAGAGGCTGGCCCCGGGCGGGACGCTCATCGGCAAGGTCTGTGGCATCGGGCGCTCCAATCATGGCGATATCGCGCATCGGGATGTAAACATAATAGCAGATTTGCGCGCGGCGGATCGCAAAGCGCGCTGTACGAGATTCCTACCATCATGCTCGCCATGTATGCTGTGATGCGCCATACGAAAAGAGGCCGACGCGGAGTTTCCCACGTCGGCCTCTTTTTTCTTGCTATCACTAGCACTTTTACCGGTGGTGAGGGAGGGATTCGAACCCCCGAAGGCGTACGCCAGCTGATTTACAGTCAGCCCCCGTTGGCCGCTTGGGTACCTCACCGCACTCATTGCGTGCCTGTGGTGGCGTCGCAACAGCGAGCGTGATTATAGCAAAGACCGCATTGTCGAACAAGGGGCGCGGCGGGGCGCGGCAGCGGGATAGCCCTCCTGCGCGGATCGTGCGCCCGGCCCGCGCGTTCCTGGTGTACACTGACGCGCACTGGGAAATGACCATCAGGGCCGCATGCGCGCCCGTTCGGGGGAGGGAACGATGCAACTCTGCCGCTTCGTCGTCTCGGGGGAGACGACGCCACGTCTCGGCATCCTGGCCGGGGAGACGATCCAGGAGATCGGTGGGGACAACGAGGTCGTGTCGCTCGATCGCCTCCTCGGGATGCCGGTCGCCCGACTCCAGGAAGTGCTCGGCGCGCTCGATCCGGCGCGCGGTCGCACACACCAGCGCGAGGAGTGCATCCTCCTCGCGCCGATCGAGCACCAGGAGGTCTGGGCCTGCGGCGTCACCTACGAGCGCAGCCGCGACGCCCGCATGCGCGAGTCGGCCCAGGCGAGTGTCTACGATCTCGTCTACGACGCCGACCGCCCCGAAATCTTCTTCAAGGCCACGCCGCCGCGCGTCGTCGGGCCGGGCGCGGAGGTCGTCATCCGCGCCGATTCGGGCTGGGACGTGCCGGAGCCGGAACTGGCGCTGGTCCTCAATAGCGCGTTAGAAGTCGTCGGCTACACGATCGGCAACGATATGTCCTCGCGCGCGATCGAGGGGGAGAATCCGCTCTATCTCCCCCAGGCGAAGATGTACACCGGCTGCTGCGCGCTCGGCCCCGCGATCACCCCGGTCTGGGAGGTCTTCGATCCGCGCGACCTCACCATCCGCCTGACGATCACGCGCGACGGCGACACGGCGTTCGAGGGCGAGGTCAACACCGCGCGCCTCCACCGCACCTTCGACGACCTGGTCCGCTACCTCGGGCGCGACAACGCCTTCCCGAACGGGGTCATCCTGCTGACCGGCACCGGCATCATCCCGCCGGACGATTTCACCCTCCACCCCGGCGACACCGTCCAGATCGCAATCGAGGGGCTCGGGCAACCGCCCCTCCAGAATGTCGTCCGCAAGGGCGCGGCGTGAAAAAGTACGAAGTACGAGCGACGAAGTATGAGCACGGGTGACCCGATCACTTCGTACTTCGTACTTCGTCATTCGTACTTCGAGGCACTGATGCGCGCATGGAACCGTCTCTCCGTCTGGGGTCGCCGCTATCTGTTGATCGGGCTGGCGCTGGTGGTGCTCTTCGGCACATTCAATGCCGGGCTGCTAACGGAGCATTACCGGCAGGCGTGGGGGACGCAGCGCGGCGCGAGCGCGGCGGCGAACGGTATCCCGCCCGAACTCCAGGCCGAGTTCGAGAACTTCCTCCAGGTCCAACAGCTCGTCGATAGCGAGTATTACTACGGCACCCCGACGGTCGGGCGACCGCTCGATTGGGGTGCCTCGCGCGGATTGCTGGCGACCCTTGGCGACGACTACACGACCTTCCTGGAGCCGGTGCAGCAGGAAGGCGTCCGCGAACAGATGTCCGGCGACTACGAAGGGATCGGCGTCTACCTGGCGGCCCAGGAGGGGCGCTGGCTCATCTCCTCGCCGATCAAGGGCGCACCCGCCGATCTCGCCGGGGTGCGCGCGCGCGACACGATCCTGCGCGTGGATGGGCGCGATATCGCCGGGATCACCCAGGACGAACTGCAAAAGCTCCTGCGCGGCAAGGCCGGGACGACCGTGCAGTTAAGTCTCAGCCGCCCCGGCACGTCCGCGCCGCTCGACGTGCCGATCACCCGCGCGACCATCAACATCCCTTCGGTGCGCCTGCAACTCCTGGACAACAATCTGGCGCTGATCAGCGTCTCGGTCTTCGGCGACAAGACGACCGAGCAGCTCGACGACGCGCTGAAGGGCGCGCGCGAGGCCGGGGCGACCGGAATCATCCTCGATCTGCGGAACAATGGCGGCGGCTGGGTGCAGGCGGCGCAGGAGATGATCGGGCGCTTCGTGGACCCGGCGCATGGCCCGGCCCTCCTGGAGGACAAGGACCACGGCGCGCAGGCGCGGGCACTCCTCCATCCGCCCACGCCGGGTCCGACCGCCGGGCCGGGCACGCCCACGGCGGTCGTGGCCCCCCCCACCACGGCGACGCTCGATACGACCGGGGCGAAGCAGGACCCGATCGTCGCGCCCAAGGATGGCGGCGCGACCTACGACGATCTCCCCCTGGTGGTCCTCGTCAATGGCGGCACCGCCTCGGCCTCGGAGATCGTGGTGGGAGCGCTGCAAGACTACGGGCGGGCCATGATCGTCGGCACCCTCACCTTCGGCAAGGGCTCGATCCAGGCGGTCCACGAGTTCAAGGACGGCTCCAGCGCGCGGATCACGATCGCCCAGTGGCTCACCCCCAAGGGCCGGGTGATCCAGAAAATCGGCCTCCACCCCGACATCGTTGTGGAGAACCCTGAAGGGGGCGACGACGCGCAGCTCGCGCGGGCGATCGCGGCGCTCCGACGCTGACGCGCGGGGGCGGGGTGAGACGAGCGGGGGAGGAACGGGCGTTGTGCGCGCTCCTCCGCCGGCTATAATGCGGCGCACGCCCCGATCGGGGCCGTGCAGGGATGGGCAGGAGGTCGGCATGGCGGACAACGAGCCAGCTATTCGTTTCGCGGTCGGCACCGCGATCTTCGGTGACTTGCAACCAGCGGATGTGGCGCTGGTGGCGAAGCTCGGCTATCCCGGCATCGAGCCGTATCGGGGCTGGCTGATGCACCACCTCGATCGCCCGCGAGAGCTGAAAGCGCTCCTCGATCGGCACAACGTCACCCTCTGCACCTGCTCCAATGGTGGGCCAGGGCAGGCGACCGAGTTCATCGATCCGGCGGGGCGGCAGCAGACGATCGACGACCACGTCGCCTTCGCGCGCGACTTCCTCAGCGTCTTCGGCTGCACGCACTTCAAGATCAACATGGGCGCGCGCCCGGCTGGCGGGACGAGCGAGGACGATTTGCAAGCGCTCGCGATCACGCTGAACGAGCTCGGGCGACGCACAGCGGCGCTCGGCATCCGGCTCGCCCCGCACCCGCACATCTGGGGGCCGATCGAGCGCCCGCACGAGATCGCGCGGATCCTCGAACTGACCGACCCGGCCTACGTCAGCTGGATCCCGGACGTGGCGCACCTCAACCTCGGTGGCGGCGACCCGCTGCAACTGATGACCGATCACTTCGACCGGATCGTGGCGGTCCATTGGAAGGACACCGCCGCGAGTTATCGCGGCTACACCGGCCCCACGCCGACCAGGGAGCAGCACGCCAAGGAGATCCTCTACAAGGATCTCGGCACCGGCGGCGTCGATCTCCCCGCGACCTGGCGACTCCTGCAAGCGCGCAATTTCCGGGGCTGGCTGACCCTCGATCTCGATCCGCCGCGCGCGAACGAGGGGGAGGGCACGATCGAGGAGAAGCTGCGGATCAATCATCGCTACGTGACGGAGACGCTCGGTATCACCCGGCTCTGAGCGACCGAGCAAGCACGCCCCTCACCCCTCGGTGAGCATCCCCCTGGCGGCGCGGACCAGCGCGGCCAGGGGGAGCGTGCCATCCAGGCGGTCGGCGCGGACGTGCAACTCGACCCCGTCCGCGAGGGTGATCCGCTCCCAGCGTTCGCCGCCGCTCGCCGCTCCAGAGGGCACGGTCGCCCCCGTCGGCGTGCGATCGGCGCGCAAGGCCGCGCGCACTCCCGCGTCGTCCAGTTCCTTCAGTCGTTGGGCGATCTCGCGCAGGGGCAGATAGCGTTCTTTCAGGGTCGCGATCAGCGCCAATCGATCGCGCTGGGCGACGGTGTAGACCGCCGCCGGGCCGACCCCTTCCGGCGGCGGCAGCAAACCCTCCGCGATGTAGTAGCGGATCGTGCGCGACGATACCCCGGTCGCGGCGGCCAATTCGGCGAGGCGATAGCGCTCCATGCGCGCAGCATACCAGCGTGCCCGCCCCGCTGTCAGCGTCGTCGCTTGTCGCCCGCTGCGGCGAGCGTATCCTTAGGGTCTGATGGACCACCACGCGATGGAGATTGGCGCATGGCCGACGCGGCGGCACTGGCACAGGGTCCGGTCGAGCGATTGCTGGAGGACGAGCGCCTGCGTGGCGACCTGACCGACGACGGCTTCAATCCGCTGCTCACCTGGGGCACCGACGCGCTGACCGCTGTGGCGCAGGGGGTGGCCGACGCCCCGGACGACGCGGCGGCGGCGCGCATGGCGGAGGCCGAGGAGACGACGAAGCGGCTGATCGCGGCGGTCGTACGCGCGGCTCGAGAGCATTCGCGCGAGGCGGTTGCGGACCTGACCAACGATCCGGCGGTCGCCGGTCACCTGCGGACCCGCCTGCGCGTCATCGCCAACGGCTGGCGGCTCGGCGACGACTCCGACGCCAATGCGATCCGCCTCGCCGGGACGCTGCGGGAGTTGCCAGTATGAGCGCCCCGATCCAGCGCCCGGAGGGAGGCCACCGATGCGCCGCCTGAGCATGATCCTGCCGATCGTCCTGATCGCGCTCGTCTTCGTCATCTGTGTCGGCGTGCTGCTCTACGTGATGCGCGGAGGGCAACAGGCCGCGTCGCCCGGCGACGACGAGGGGCAGATCGCCCGCTCTGCGGCCAGCCCGGTCGTCACGGGCAGCCCGATCACCAATATCGGCAGCGGCGGCGAACTCGATGGCGGCTGGTATCGGCTCGCCTTCACCGCGCCGCAGTACCCCGACAACCCCGCCAATCATCAGGGCGGCCTCGATACGAAACTCGTCGCCCTGATCGACACCGCCAAGACGAGCGTCGATGTCGCCGACTACGACTTCGACCTGCTGGATGTTGCCGACGCGCTGGCCCGCGCCAGGGGGCGCGGCGCGACGGTGCGGATGGTCACCGACACCGATACGCTGACGAACAAGGATGCGGCGGTCCAGGCGGCGTTCAAGCGGCTGCGCGACGCGGGCATCCCGATCGTGGACGATAAGCGCCAGCCGATCATGCACAACAAGTTCACCGTCGTCGATAAGGAGTGGGTGGAGACCGGTTCTTGGAACTACACCGATGGCGATACCTACCACCTCAACAACAACATGATCGTCATCCAGTCGAAAGATCTCGCCACGAATTATTCCACCGAATTCGCCAAGATGTTCGAGAAGAACCAATTCGGCCCGACGAAGGACAAGGCGATCCCCAACCCGACGCTGACGATCAATGGCACGCCGGTCGAGACCTGCTTCGCCTCGGAGAACCGTTGTGCCGATCGGATCCTCGCCCGCCTCAAGGAGAGCCAACAGAGCATCCGCTTCCTCGCGTTCTCCTTCACCAGCGACCCGATCGAGGAGGAGATGGTGGCGCGCGGCAAGGCGGGGGTGCAGGTGAGCGGGGTCTTCGAGACGACCGGCTCGCAGACGCAATACTCCGCCTACGGCAAGCTGAAGAAAGCGGGCTTCCCGGTCTATACCGATGGCAATCCCTGGACCATGCACCACAAGGTCATCATCATCGATGAGCGGATCGTGATCTTCGGCTCGTTCAATTTCAGCGACAACGCCAACACGCAGAACGACGAGAACCTGCTGATCGTCGAGAACCCCGACATCGCCCGCGCCTTCAAGAGCGAGTTCGACCGCGTTCTCACCCTGGCACAGAATCCGCCGATCAGGAAATGAGCGGGGTGATGACACGGTACATGGACGGATGATCGGGTGGACGATCAAACATCGACGTTCGATTGGGCGACCATCCAACGCCTCTTCGCACACAGTCAGCACGGCGTTCAGCTCGCCGACCGAACGGGGCAGATCATCTACGCCAATCGTGCCTGCGCGCACCTGCTGGGCGAGAGGGACGCCGCGCACCTCCCTCTCGCCGCGCCCCTCGCCGCCGCGCTGACAGAAACATTGGCCGGGCGCGAGCGGCACATCGAAGCGGTCATCCTCACGGTCGCGACGGGGAGCGTACCGGTCGACGCCCGCCTCACACCGCTCATGGACACACAGGGGGCGATCGTCGGTGCGGCGATCCAGTACGCAGCGCTCGACCCGCTCCAAACGGTGCTCCTCCGGCTCACGGAGGACAAGGCGCGGCTCGATGCGGCGATCGCCTCGGTCCAGGAGGGGGTGCTCCTCTTCGATCCCGACGGGCGCGTGCTGACCGCCAACGCCTGCGCCCACGACTTCTACGGCATCGCGCCACGGCGCTTACTCGGTCTGCCGCGCATCGAACTCGCCGCCATGCTGGCCGATGCGTTCGGCGATCGGTCAGCGCTCGACGCCGCCTTCCCGCTCGACCTGGATCACGACCCCGAGGAAGAGCGCGCGCTCGAATATCCCCTCATTCATCCCGTGCCGCGCGTCGTCCGCCAGATCGCCGCCCCGATCTATGATGAAGTCGGCACGTTCCTGGGACAGATCGTCCTGATCCATGACATCACCGCCGAGCACGCCGCCCTCCGCGCGCGCGATGAACTCCTCTCCGTCGCCTCGCACGAGTTGCGGACGCCGATCACCGCGATCAAAGGCTTCGCACAACTCCTCCGCCGCGATGTGGCGCGCGCGGCACAAATTGTCCCGCGCGCCCCGCGTCACCTGGAGGCGCTGCTGAGCCAGATCGACCGACTCGCGCGGCTGGTCGATGAATTGTTGGACGTGAGCCGAATCGAGACCGGGCATCTGGAGGTCCACCGCGAGTCGTGCGACCTCGCGGGCGTGCTCAGGGAGGTTGCCGAGCGCCTGACGGCGGAGGCCACGCGCAGAGGGCAGCAGATCGTGCTAGACAGTCCGCCAGACGGTGTCCGGGGCGAGTGGGATCCGGGGCTGCTCGATCAGGTGGTGACGAATCTGCTCGACAACGCCATCCGCTTCTCGCCAACGGGGGGAACGATCCATTTGTATCTCACCGCTGAAGGCGCGCAGGCCCGCCTCGCGGTCGCGGACGAAGGGATCGGCATCCCGCCCGATCAATTAGTGACGATCTTCGAGCCTTTCACTCACGCCGTGAACGCCCGCCGCCAGCATCTCGACGGCTTCGGTCTCGGCCTCTACATCGTACGGCGTATCGTGGAGCGCCACAATGGGCAAATCTGGGCGGAGAGCAGCGAGGGACGCGGCAGCACATTCTGGGTCCTCCTGCCGCGCCATGATATGGGCTAATTCTCACAACGAGGGTGAAATAACCAACGAGGAAGCTACGCCTTCGACGGAAACGCCGCAGATCACATTAGCCACTACCTGAGTACAATACGTTTTTTACGATACAAACAATGCCGCAGTCAGTCATGACAAACTCGAATATACATGAGTTGAACGAGTATCACGGCCAACCTGGAACATACGCAGTGACGGCGGTGCCATCGCGCATCTCAATCCAAAGAAAGTAACACTCGAAGCCGACAATGCGGATGACTATCGACGATGTCTGAAGGCGGTTTCAGTAATTAGATAGGTCAGCAGGCGTATGCTTCACAATGAGCTAGTGCGTCGTTCCTCAAATGCGGTAGACTTCTGGCCTGGGGTTAGGAGGACAGAGGAGGCCGCCATGCCGAAGCTTATCAAGGCCCGAGAAGCAGCAGATGCGCGAGAAGAGCGGCGTATTCGCCG
>JAABUP010002726.1_pt1 | contig 33254 bp, 39 predicted proteins | sample 5559201 | NCBI WGS metagenome assembly JAABUP01 (sample SAMN10711887, study PRJNA513373) | rock metagenome | isolation source: Antarctica rocks | place: Antarctica
TGAGTACTGGAAGCAAGCCTTGGAGCAGCTGTAGCACTTTTCCTCTCTCAACAGCAGCATCTGTGGTGTGCAGTGGATAGATGCATACCCAAGTGCCAAATCTTATGTGTGCCCAGGTGGCCTGAAGCAGTACCCTGACATCAAGTACAGTCAGGTGAGCACACACCAGTCCCGTGTTTTATGCGAGGAAGACTCATGGAGGCACATGGTACAGCGCTACATGCATGGAAAGATGCACAAAGTTTAGATGAAAAAAGAGAGACCGGCTTGTAAATCTACAAGGCATTCCTGGCATTATTCTTTGCACATATCCACTTTGCTGGCACCTATCACATATTGGGCTGATTTCATCAAGTGTCAGCTGGTTTTTACAGGATGCTTACTGTGACCCGTTTTGGCATTTGGCACTAGCAAGTGAAACTGCCACATCATAAATTGATCGCATCAGTTTCACGTCGTACACTGTGTGACAGCAGATGTGGTGGAAGTACAGGAAGTTGGTGAGGGCGACAAGGCACCACCAGAGTGGCTAGGAGAAATTGACCCCACCTTCCTGAGCTATGAAGCTGTTCCCCTCCTCAACTTCCCATTCTTCAATGAGGTGGGCAGCAGCAGACCCGTCAAGGCCACAGTGCCCACTCTTGCTGTCTTGTCCTGTGCCAACTTGCAGGCTTGTTTGAGTATGCCAAAGCATAGATCAGCAGAAAATACCAACAGCCACCTCTGTTGAGTGTCAGCCCATTGACGTCATGCACTCAGTGTCTAAATTTGCACAGGCTGGGCATGGCCCTCGACACATGCTTCTGATCATGTGTGCTTACCTTGGGGAACTGCTTATGGCATCATTGGCAAATGCTGTAGCCAACAATGGAAGTAGTTTACACAAAGCTAGGCTGCCATATGCTGCTGCAACAAACCACCTTGTTGCATGCCAGCTGGATGTGCAGCCAAAATGCAACCACAGCTCTGTGGTCACTCACAGCAACAATTCAATTCATTTTCCCAGCTCAGGTAACAGGATGTTTCAGAATAACAACCATTTTTGCAGGTGGTGTTTGTGCATAAGCCAAGTGGCACGTTGATAGCCACAGACTTGATCTGGAACTACCCTGGCTCCGGCACTCCAAAGGGCACACAAGCTTGGAAGTTTGGCATGGACCGAGTGTACCTGCCATTCTACAAAAACTTCATGATCAAAGACAAAGGTAAACGTTGCCCCCCCCCCCCTTCCCCATTCCACCTGGTTGATGCGCGCAACAGCTGATCCCACCAGCCATTGCTCTACTTGAATTTGGCTCTGCTTGCTTCTGTTTGGCAGTGTGTGAGCAGCTGCATGTAGATTGTGAACAGCAGTGAAGCTGACGCCTATCTTGTCTGCTATGCAAGTGTGTGACATCTTGTGCTGTGCAGGAGCTTATCAAGGGGCAACTCATCGACTTGTAAACCAGCTGCAATGGGATTCAATCCTGCCTTGCCATGGTAACTACATACCCTCAGGAGGAAAGCAGATTCTAAAAAAACATCTTGGTCTGAAAATGTGAGACAGCAAAAGTCTTTGAAGACTTTCTTCGAAAAGAGCGCATGGTTAGCTGCGTCAAAGGGCCCATCATCAGGAGGCTTGTGTGTGGTGTTGTTGGGGTGTACAAATTTTGGCTGACAGCTGCTATGTCGGTGATGCTGTATGCATAGCCTCTTGGTGAAAAGCAACAAAGCTTCCCCATTGAGGTGGAAAGGCAGCACACACAATGAACTCACTGTGTCAGGCTCAATGGTAAGCAAAGGCTCAGAAGTAAACCGACGAAGGCATGTTGATGGAGATCTTTTGGGGCCTGGTGATTAGACCGACGTTGATGGGTGCAAGGAAAGCACTAACCATTTATGATCAGTGGCCAGGTGCAGGCTGGTTGACTTTGTGCAGAGGCATTTTGGACCTATCACACAATCTGGTGTACAGTGCCTACATGCGCTGTCAATCTGTAAGACATCAGCTCGAAATTGCAGATCTCTTGTGTGTATCAGGTTGCATTGCAGCTGTCGAGATTCAAGCCATTCCACATGTGTACACATGCATGTACAGACACATGTCTTGTTCAAGTATGCTATGCACAAACGTGTAAGCAGTGATGATTGTACATTTGGCTGACATTCCAGTGCTAGCAAATTTTGAGGGCTGCCTCATGCACATTACCAACTGAGGCGTCTGGTGTTCTTCTTCTTGCTTTACTCATCTCATGCAGCTATCGACAGTCGCAAAGCATCAAGCACTGCTACTGCAGCAAGACAACCAAAGTCATTCGACAGAATTGCCACATGATGTCTGTAAGCAAGAGCGCATGCTTGCATACGCAGTTGCCGTCCTCCAGTCGTCGGGCTTTTACATGCTTGAGTCGCAGTAAGCATACGACTGCAGACTGTGGTCGCAAACTGTTCCGTACGAACGCCAATGCCTACGGGAACGGGTCCGGAGATTCGAGCTCGTCACGTGTGATCATGCCTGGCAGCCAAGGAGCTGGCAACCAAAGACAGCAACCGCCCGGCAGATCAGGCTCCAGCAGCGGGCTCATTCTCCCTGGCAAAGGAGGCGCTGGGAAAATGCCTCAACTCGGCAACACCCCCGTCAACAATTTCAGGCCCCCTCCAGGCTTCATGGATAGCCTTGACGCAAAGCAGCCCGTAGCAGAAGATCCTCAAAAGCTTTTAGCAAAACTGAAGACAGGTGCAGGATACTGGCATGAGCTAGCCAGAGCCTTGCCTGCGCTGCAGCGTGCTGGGTTTGATTGGTTGAACATCGAGGCCGAGACAGGCCTTGAACGAGCTTTGCAGAGCATATGGACAATAGCTGGGCAGGTGTACGACTCTCTCAAAGAGCAGGCCAACTTCCCACAAGAAAAGTTGAAATACTTCAACCCTGAGGACAGCGAGTACAAGCTGTACCCCATGCGCATACTAGCGGTCACTGCCAGGGGGCCTGTAGCAGAGTACATTGCAGATCAAGATCTCAATACAACGGTAGGTTTTTCACAAGCTGTGCCTTGGACATGATAAGGTGCAACTCAGCTTGCTTTTGGTCATGCTATGTGCTCGTGTCTGCATTCTGCCTACTGTCAGTCTTAGTCCTCTTGGCGCACTTCCTTGAGTATGACTGCAACATGCAGGATTCAGAAGTGGTGATCAAGGCGTTCAAGGAGCATGAGCGGCGCAATGGTGTCAAGCAAGGCTTTGCTTACACCCCAGCAGACGCCTTGGCATTCAAGTATTACCGGGATGTGAGTTCTTGCAGCAAGCTTCTGTGCCAACAACAAGGCCATGTGACACAAATGCACTGTTACATAAATAGTCAGGCTCCAGCTGTTTGTACATGTTGCAAGCCTTACCAAACAGGCCTTGCCTGTGTGTGAAGCAAGCTCTGGCAGCTGCTTGTTTTGAAAGCCTGAGTTGTGCATTGCAACCTCTTTGCCCAAGCATGTGCCTTTCCTCAGCGCACACTTGCAGCCACAATGTTGTGGCTATCAGCCTGGGCAGATTTGAGGTGGACCCTGCAGTGAGCCACGGTGCATGCTGTGATGCATACGCCTTGTTGCATCGTGCTGCTGCTTCAGCATGAGGGTTCACCATCGTGCTATCATGTGATGCCATTGAACAGTGAGCACGTTCTGCGCCCGCTGACAAAGCCTTCAGGGTTCATATCACTTCTTTCGCGTGCAGGCAGGAGAGACACGCAGAAAGCATGAAATACGTGACTTCATTGATCGGGGTTTGGCAGTTGCTGAGACCGAGAGAGCAAAAGCCACCTTGGTAAGTCCTACCACGTCATGTCTGTCAACATGATGTGTGCCAGTCGGTTTGCTGCTTCAAGGGTTGACAGCCTTGTGGCACTGCAGATCCAGGCAAATGCTGTCTGCATGTGTGCCAAACATATCCCGCCCAGTGATCATGGTACTGCACATTCTTTGGAGAACCTCTGGAAAACCAAAACAAAAATACTATTTTTCACCTTGACCCCATGTTACTGCGCTGAGACACTGCCATTGTGCTGCAGAGAGCCTTTATAGAAGAGGAGGCTGCCCCTTCAGCTGCTTCAGCTGACCCTGCACAGCTGGCCATCCTCCGCCTAACCCACGAGGAGATGGCCTTCCGTGCAGTTGCTGTGGTAGGCAACTGGGCGACTGCTTCTGCAGCTGCTATTCAGCAGGCACCCTCTGTCAGGCAGCAGGGTCCTTTCAGCATCTTTGAGACTCAGGGGCAGCAGCAGTGGGTGATGATGCCGGCCTGGAGCGCTGTCATGGCGGCTGCGCAACCTGTCGCATTCAGCATTGATGATTGTTCCAAGCTGGACGTGCTGCTGCAACAAACAAAGGTAACCAGCCTGTGTGGCATTGCCGTGATGCATGCCCATCAGAGCGGGGAAATGCTGCATCGTGATCATGATGTCAGGTTGAAGTATGCACCTCTGTAATCACCTGTTTATCCCCAAATGCGCTTATGCCACATTCATCTGCTCTGAATTTTGAGATCGCTGCAAACCTGTTGTCTGTAGTGCTTAGAAACATGGCTTGCTTGCATGCATGAGTCAGGATGAAGTGTTGGCTGCAGAAAAAGGAGGACAAGAAAAGGTTGCAAGGGGAGGGTCTACTGCTGCTGGACAGGGCAATTCCAGAGGTCAAGGAATCAGAGTACTATGTAGTAGACGAAGGTGGTAGCCTACAGTTGAAGACTGGATCAGAAGTGGCAGGGACAGGCAGCCCACTTGCACGGGTGCTGTTCTGCAGTCGACCGCCCAGGGCTGAGATGGCTGAAACAGCATATCCCTGAGTAATGGATGTACCTTAAAGGTCTTTTTTGGTTCAGCACTGAGAATTTCAAACAGCAATCCAACGTCTGCAGCATCTATTCACAAATGTTGCAGTTTAGTAATCCAAAATTTTGCGGCCATGAGGGTCATGCAGCTGTTGGTTCGAGCTACACAGGTTGATGTGGTCTTAAGAGGGCGTCTTACACAGTCGTATTTGGATCTATGACTTAGCGAACTGTCTTGTTTCAATGTGTGACTTGGCGAAAGCTGTTCTGATCAACATTGAGTCGAGTGCACATGCAAGCCTTGTGCATGCATAAATTGCTTTGCCTTAAAAGGCTGCAGCTGACAATCTATAAAAGTACAACTTAGAAGACTGATTTAGACGTGGCCATGAACAATTGTGACCACATTGTCCAAGAGGACATATCACAGCACTATTGAGAAACAACATTGTCGTGCTCGACGCGCATCTGTCAGTACATTGCATGACACTTGATGCAGTGTTGCAGGCATCGTGCAGGGAGCAATTGGCTGTGACTAGCCTGGACCTAGCCTGCAGTCTATGCTGACAGGAATCTGCATCTACTTGAAGCCTCACTGTGCCTTGCTGTACCTGGCCTCAACATCCTTCCAGTTGACAATCTTCCAGATCTCCTTCAGATAATCTGCCTTTACATTGTTGTATTGCAAGTAGTACGCATGCTCCCACATGTCCACACCAAGCAAAGGTACAAGTCCCTGCAAATGGTCATGTATGTCAATTACCTAATGCCCAAGAACAATCACACATGCCAAGACATGCAGTTTTGGCACGTTGGGCAATGAAGAAGCAGACAAGAATACCTGCGTGGAAAGAGGATCTTGATTGGCAGTGGTTGTTATGACAAGTCGCTTCAGCTCTGGGCTGAATCCTAGCCAACCCCAGCCGGAACCCTGCCCAAAAAAAAATGTCAATCGATGAAGTCAACAGAGAGGTCTTCAAGCACTCAAAAAAATGGTTTAACCAGACCTGCACTGTTGCAGCCTTGGCACTGAACTTCTTGGAAAGCTCCTCAACTGAGCCAAAGTCTTTTTCAATAGCGCTTTTGATGTCTCCTGAAGGAGGCTCAAAGTCCTGTAGCATGACAGATAAAAGATCACTGTGCCAAAGATATGAAAGTCTCACAAGCCTACATCCATTATTACCTTTGGTGGAGTCAGGTTTTGCCAGAATATGCTATGGTTGACATGACCTGGTATGCATGCATTAGTATAATCAGTCACCAACATCTAGCCATGGTCCTGAAAACTGGATAAAGCCAACGGTCACTACTGCATACCTCCTCCGTTGAATTTGATAGCCTGCTGCAGCTCTATCATTTTTGCAACATCTCCCTTTGCTTCCGCATCTGCATATTTCTCGTAAGACTGGTTCAAGGTGGTAATGTATGTGTTATGATGCTTGCCGTGATGCAGCTTCATGATTTCAGCGCTGATGACGGGTTCTAGCGCGCTGTAGTCATACGGTAGGTCGGGGAGAGACTGGGTCGTGAGTGACTTGCACGTCTGCATCGGTGCACCCATCAGTCTGCCGGCCATGTGCCGACCAACACGACCTGCCAATGCCATGCTGCGCTCTTTGATGGGCGTATGAATCACCGCAAAATCTGCGCAGTTGGGTTTGCAGCTTAGGATCTGACAAAGTCGCAAAGGGTGTGTGCCTTAAATTCGCTGGGCGATATTACGACCATGGCAATGCATGATGCAACAGTGGCCAATTTGCAGCTTACAATTGGTAATTGTGATTGAGAGCACACATTCGTGGGTGTGGGTATGCGTACATGATGCCAGATGATGATGAAATTAATATATCAAACGCCTGCTTGAATACCACCATGATGGTGGTTCCAGTCAGCGAGCAAAATGCCCCAATGCATACGCTAGATTCTTCTTCTGAAGCAAGGTTTTCGTTGTATGAGTGGCATGTATGCAAGCAAGGAGAGGCAAAGTGAAGGTGGATGTGATTGTAGGTCAACCATTGTGGTCCAATGTGGTAGGCAGTTATCTCAAGAGTTGTTTTAAAATTTGCTCAAAGACAATCTGTTTTGGCCAGTCCACTTTTATCTTGGCTTCTGAACTTTGTAAAGCTAAATTAGCGTACAGCGTGTGGCGTCGCGGTACTAGCGCCCTCCTTCATTACAGCATCACTTCAGCAATTTCTTTGATGCTCTATTTTCGAACGCCTTGAACGTTTAGTGCTTAGTGTATGTTGTTTTCCCAGTTATTGTCTGATGACTCCCCTGATGAGTCCTAAAGACAAGAGTTGTAAATCAATCAATCATTGTAACACTCTCTGGCTAGATTCCAATTCTAGTCACAGGGCGCAAGTGGACCGTGTTCACCTAGCCTGAGAAGATACTTGGTGTGGGCTCCGTGTGACATTTTTTCGAAGCACAAAGTGCCTTGCCTTGCACTGACGGCTGCCTTTGGTGGCCAGGTGATGCAACTGCTGCTACAAGTGCATGCCGGACTTGCTGTTCCCCAACGACTTGGTACGCTTGTGTAAAGTCCGCAACTTGAGCCAAATACTCTCTGAGTCTTGGGGTGAGCTTCGGCTGTTATGCCTGTAGGTTCTACCAGATTGCGGGCTCAAGCGACTGCCCTAAACAAGCCCTCGTCAATAGCAGGGATCAACAGGTATCTGCCTGTGCACTTGACAAAGCAACACCGAGCGGGACTTGCGTACGCAAGCTCAATGCAACGGGAAAAGCCCGGCCCAGGGCAAGAGTCCGTTTGGGACTATCCCAGGCCTCCTGCACTTCAGCCTGTTTCTGACCGTATTACCGTCGAGCTGGGAGGCAAGGTGTGTTGGATGCTGCTGAATCAAGCTTATACCTGCTCATGTCGGTGCATCATTTTGAAGTAAATCCAAACAGGACATTAGCATGCTCAATCAGTCATGAAATCACTGCACAGGTGATAGCTGATACTACAGGAGCATACAGGGTACTGGAAACAAGCCATCCCCCCACATACTACATACCTCCAAAAGATGTAGACATGCAGCAGCTGAAGCCTTCAAGTGGCAGCTCGTATTGCGAATGGAAGGGCAGTGCAAGCTACTACGATGCACCTGGCAAACCCAAGATTGCTTGGTATTATGCAAAGCCATCAAGCTCATTCAAACCTATTGCCAATTACATCTGCTTCTATCCCAGTAAGATAGACAAAGCTACAGTAGGAGATGAAACGGTCAAAGCGCAACCAGGTGATCATTCAGCGCTTCTGCTTGCATGGGAGAGATCACTTCATGAGCAGGCTTTCCTTTCACACTTCATGAGCAGGCTTTCCTTTCGCAGTGCAGAGAATCTCTTCGGCATGCTGGTCAATCCAGCATTGTCAGTGCTGTCACTGAACAAAGTGCATGCAAGGATATTTGTGTCTGCATCACAACAATGGTACGACAATGTACTGTTGATGTCAGGTGACTTTTATGGTGGCTGGATCACATCAAAGCTGGTGGGGCCTTTCAAGGGCTCCCCAGGGACTATGGGCTGGTGACACAACATACGGCAACATCAGCAACCATCACAAATACGGAATAAGCTGTCAGGACAATTTCTAACAGCAGGAGAAGCAGCAATGACTTGCAGCACCACGCTGAACATGCAAGCATTGTGAGGATGACACAGTACTTGGGTCATCAGCACGCAGCTCCCATGGTGACCCAGTTTTTGCTTCCACAACATCCACCAGATTCACGTGAATCTAGCAAAGCATTGTAGCAACCTATTGTGGATCGTGGCTGATGCATGACGAGGCAATGATATACCTTGAGTGTTTCTCTACTTGTCAAGAACGCACTATGACATTGCGAGCGTACATCCTGTAGCTGAGTTGTAGCTGTGCCAGGCCTCCTTGGTTGTGCAAATGCAGACGCTGAGGCATCAGGTCGACACTGCAGCCATTGACCAGCAGCAGAGTTGCCTGTTTCATTGTGCACAATGTAATTTTGAAATGTTTGATGTGCTTTGGTGACATGTGTCACCAATAGTTGTATGCAGTATGTGCTTGCAAACAACCAGCTTCTGCAAGTGGTTTGGGTCGGCTTGCTTGAACATACTTCCTTTCCAGACACACTGTATGTGGAGGCAATGTTTGCACAAAAGAGAACCTTTGTGTTACAGTTCTCTGCTCCTGGAGTTGTGAAGCCTTGTCTGTGCTATCCAAAAAAGTGTTCAACGATTCCTGAAAGAGGAGATAATCTTTCTCCAGACCGCCAAACAATGTCAACACAGCAGGCAACCAGTGCCTTGTACACAACATTTCTTGCTCTTGTGGTCTGGCCTTTGCCTGCTGCCCACAGTCACTGGCAAGTGCACACCACACTTCCAGGGCTCATGTGGAGGTTTTGCAGCCTGGCTCCGCCTTCAAGCAAATTTTGGCTCAGGTCCTACTTCATCACGCCTCTGCTGCCTGCTCCTCTTCTTCAAAACCACCCTTAATGTCAGCCAACCAATACCTGCCCTTGCTCCTGCCTTTTTGGGATCTAGCCGCTTGTCATCCTGCATCAGGACTACTTGCTTACAAAGGACTCTTGACAGCTGTGCTCAGTCACAGTCCAGATGTGGGGACCATTACACATATCACAGCACCTGCATACTGTTTCACAACAGATGCACCTCATGCTGATGTTGTGATGTCATGTGGATTTGCAATGCAACGGTCATGGCGGCACACCACAAGCTGTCTCCTGCTAACAAGTCAGCAGATAAAGCCACTGCTATCATTCTCCCAGGAGTGACTCAGATTGCAGTACATTGAGTGTTTCGAAACGCTGGAGTCAAACACAAAGTTCACAAAGCTCAAGCAACGCAAACGCTTCACACTCACTGATGCTGACGTAACTGTGTAAGGCAATATCATGAGGCATCTCACCGGGCAGTCCTGTCATATCCCATCACCAGTGTGACCTTCAGCCAGCGCCCATACCCATCAGCTTCATGAGGGGACTCTGTGCGTGCATGCAGAGCCCTGCAACATGCAGCACGTATCACTCATGGTGTCTGTCAGTGATACTCACTATGATGATCAATATACGGCTGCTGATCATCCATGACAGACACAGGCAAGAACAGCCTGAAGATTGTTCACTGCACAAGCAAACTTTTCTTCTTCCTTTCCCCCCTGCCATGCCAAGGAAGCAGGAGGTTCAAAAGGGTTTCTTGTTGTCTGCATATTCTTGTCACTGTAAATGCAAATGTGCATATACCGGCCTCAGCAAACTCAGTGATGGCATAGATGCACAGTCACAGGACAGACCTGCCATTGTGGATGCAGAGTACATCCCCTTCCTCCAGTTTGACACCTGCTGCTACTTGCATGGCCAAGTCTGAAGCTCTGTGGTATGCTTCCACAGCTGCTGGGTCATCAGCTGTCACATGGGCACCCTTGCCTAGAAAAGCAATTTCGAGCAGGGACAATATTGGATGCTCATCTGATCCTGCACAGAGCTCACGCTTCAGGCAAAAGCAGCCTTCGTAGCCTTGCAATGCCACTCACAAGACTTGTAACTTAGCTTGGCTTAGCTTAGCCTAGCTTGGCTTGGCTTAGCTTATCTTAGCTTGGCTTAGCTTGGCTTAAAGAGTCAAGATGAGAGGAGTATATGCGCATGAAATATGTGCAATCGTTGAGTCACAGCATGACCACCTGAGCTGGGCCGGGCAGGTATGTGATCAATGGCAGTCAGCTGGGCTGCTGTGCTTGCTGGAACAGACATACAATAGATGATGCAGGTCGCAATGCACATTGTTGAAAAGCAAATTCTTGCTTTTGGAAAAACACTTGTTGCAGGCTTTGTAAGAAAGCCTTGACACAAAAGCTGTGACAAGGTGCACACTATGCACAGCTCAACACTTTGCATGGTAAGCACTTGTGTTGGAGCGGCACGTAGTGTGCACCTTGTCACAGTATTTGTGTAACAGCTTTCTTACAAAGCCTGCAACAACTGTGTTTCCAGAAGTAACTGGGGAGACAGGACTCTTGTATCCTGAAGCAGCTGCGCAAAAGGCAATCAATCAATCAATCAACTACACTTCTTGTCTTTAGGACTCATCAGGGGAGTCAATACACAATGACTGGGAAAACATTATACATTAAGCACTAAGTGTTCAAGGCGTTCGACAATAGAGCACCAAAGAAATTGCTGGGGTGATGCTGTAATGAAGGAGGGCGCTAGTACCGCGACGCCACACCCTCTACACTAATCTAGCTCTACAAAGTTCAGATGCAATGTATTATGCGTCACCTATTCCAGCATGTGGCAGAAATTCTTGTGCAGCAATACCTGTGATCACAAGCTTTGAACATCCCATTTGTTGTCCTGATGCGGTTCTGAACTGCACAGGGACAGTTCTGAGCAGATGTACGTCTTTGGAGTCCAGCTGCCTCACCACATCCCTGAACGCAAACAGCACACATAGCCTATGAAGGTGCATTCCAAAACATTGCTGCAGTGCTTGCTTGCTTGCCTGCTTACTCACAGACACCTTTGCTGCTCAATGGTTTCTGCGTCTACCTTTTGAGCAGTGGGAATGACTTTGCTAAGGTGCTGGTTGCTTTAAGCTAAGTTAGCTTTTGTGATCAGCATGCAGCAACAGACAGAGGCCAAGGCAAATGGCAAAGAAGAGACAAAAGAGGTAGGGAGTAAGATTCAGTTGGTTGCAAATGCAGTGCTGCAGCGAGTACTCAATCACCTGCCATCAGCGACTCGTGTTTGTACTTGGCGTGCTTTATCTGGTCGCAGGCAGTGGATGAGACGTATCTCAGGAATGTTTGCGTCAGGTGCCAGTGCAAAGTCCCTGCATTGCAGTGCATGCTATTGGTGTGCTTCAAAAAACCACTTGGCAGCTCAGTGTGGATGATGCCATGATGTGTGCATGGTGGGACTACATGCTGTGCATTTCCTCTAGTACTTGAGTGCCAGAGAAATGCGTATGTGAAGCACTGAAGCATTATGTGGAAGGTCACGGCTGAGTGCTTACAGGGCGTAGCTTTGTTTAGTTGGGTGAAATGGGAGTATAAGAACATTGCTGAAAAGGCATAGCGCATGAAAGATTCACCAGAAGTTACCTGTGCATTTGAAGCTCCATACTGCTGCTTTGATCAGTGGTCACAAGGTCTTTGAGGGTGCCCACCTCGCTGAGAACCTGCATGCTGAGCTCCCTGAGTGTCATTCACAACGTGAATGTTTGTGTGCACTAATAAAGTTGAGAGCCCCAAATACGCAATACATACAGGTGGCTTGAGCATTGCTGGAGTCATATCCTTGTAGGTAGCAGTCTTCCCCCAGATGTGAGCCAGGCCATACAGTATGGCTTCTGCCAAAAATCCGTTCTGCATAACAGTATTAATTTTGCGCATGGAAGACGGCATGTCATCGTTGAAAGGCTTGCGACAAGACAGTCATGGTCACGGGTCAGCTATGTCACACCTTCTTGACAGGCGGTTTCGTCAACGTCGGAGGCAGGTCATCTTCCACAGGAAAGCCTTTCAACAGCACCACGCTTGAAGATTCTGAGTCCCCGACCATGTTGTGCAGAAGTGATTCCGCTTCTCGCGACAGGACTTGCTGCAACCTCGCATGCGACTCCTTTTGAAATTGCTCTATTGCGTCCTTTTCGCTTAGCTCCTTCAGGTCGTGTTCAACGTTGTACTTGAATGCTGCAGCGTCGGTGGCATCCGGCCGCACAACCGGAATGTTTGTCTTGAATACCGGTATCGGATGGTCAACCGCATCGATATCGTTACAAAGGGTCATCGGGCCGGGCGGATGTTTGCACCCAACACCCGAGGAATTTTGCGTTGCAGGAAACTTTGTGGCTTCCGAGACGGCTCGACAATCAGAGGGTCTTCAGCCTGTCCCGACGAGAGTCTCCAATGAAATTGTACGTAACAGCAAGAAGCTGCAGGGGCGATCTTTCTCTGCCCTTCCCTGTGGTTTCGGAGCAGGTTACGCTTTCTTGCTTGCGCGGCGAATGTTGCCGCAAGTGCAGCAGCGCCTGAGCAACCGAACTTTGTCGTTCTACGCCGCTCATATACAAGACCTACCATCAATCTGTAGTTGGCAGACAACTTCTGCGTACACCTGGTATCGACACCCCTTCCAGGGGGTGACAGCAACTGAAGCTTGTCTGCCTCGTTCGATAGCTTCTCACCTGGGGGTGTAATTTGTCACGATGTTGCTGCGGCGAGCCGCTCACCCAACAGACACAGTCACAAGGCCAGACAACGCCATTGGCAACAGCAGAAAGCAATAGTCTGTGTTTGGACAAAAGTCAGCTGGCCTGTGGGCCTGCAGCCTGCAGAGCAGAAATGGACACACCAATGATCTGCAGCAAAGTCTTTTCAAGAATCGGACTCCTGGGAAACCCTTCAGATGGCTTCTTTGGCAAGACTATTGCGGTGTCATGCGCGAACTTCTGGGCAGAGGTTTTTGTTTCTTTTTGCATGGGTTTTTGGAATGATGCTCTTGACAGTTTCAGGGTACTTGCCATGCTAGACCAGATGAAGTAATGCGTGCATACTGCATGGCTGCTTCAGGTGCGTCTGAAGCCTGCTGACACTATAACTTTCAAACCACATGCTCAGCATGACTTGCTAGAGTACACAAGCTTGCAGCACCTTACACAGCAGATTGCTCAGCAAGGCTACTATGGCGGCGTCCGTCTTCTGATGGTACTGATGCGCTGAAGTACGCTGAACAGTTTTACATGAAAGTTTGTCATGCCTTTGGTCAGCTGCCTGGTTTTGGTCTTGGCTCCTGAGGGAGAGAGTTGTATCAAGAGTCTGAGCTCAGCCAATCAAGCCCACAATCCAAGTATAGCTCTTTAGCTTGAGTGATGCTGTTTTTTCAGGCTATGTGCAAGAGGTTTGCAATGTACTGCTAAGAGCATGGCATTGAGCTCCAGTCAAAAAGCTTCTCATTGGAGTATGACACAAACATTCCTCGCCAGGCTGGTCTGTCGGGCTCGTCAGCCATTGCGTGTGCAGCTCTGAACTGCCTTATGCAGTACTACGGCATCCAAGACAGGTATGCCTTGCGCTACCCAGTGACGCTCCCACATTTCGGTTTACCCAAGTTCCTAAGGTGTTAGGTGTTCTGAGCACAGGCACTGTCACAACACACACGTGTAGGCAGTGAATTGCTGAACAGTGTATGCAAAGTCAGTCTTGTTGCTAGACGTCAACTTCTGGGCAGCATCCCTGCTGGAAAATGTTGCAATATATTGAGAAGGCTGAGGAAACTGATTGTAACAAAAATCTGACCATGTTCTGCAACACATGAGCGTGGTTGGCAGGATTCCGTTGACTGAAAGGCCTCAGTTGATACTGAGTGCTGAGGCAGAGCTTGGTATCACTGCAGGCCTGCAAGACAGAGTGATCCAGGTGAGGCCTGTCACAGCACGAGGGTCATTGTTGCTTTTGATCTTTGACCCATTTTGGTGCACCGTGGTGAGCAATGCATTGTAGTCTAGCACAGCCTGTCACAATTGGCAGTCATCAACCCAGTCCTAGCTGGACTGACAGCATTGAGCGTCTAAACACAAAGTTGTCAAGCTGCCATGCCATCTATGCGACAGTGTCCTCAGTGCTTTTGCCTTGATGTGATGCACGCTGGTGTTCAGGTGTATGGTGGGCTGATGTTCATGGACTTCAGCTCAGACACCAGACAGAACAGGTTGCTCCCCAGCCCTGCATGAACCAGGGTGCTCTTGCTCCAGAATTCTTGTGCTGCATTTGAAGCCTTGCAGCTGATCTTGCAAACACCTCTACCACTTGCTACAGCACTTGCTGCTGTCCCTGCTACATTACTTGCTACAAAGTACCTGCTGCAGCACTCACAGAAGAAGCTGCTACAGTACCCTTGCTCAGTTCATGTGTGAAGAGCAAGCCCAGACTAGTTGCAGTGGCATGTGCCAGGTTTGAAAGGCTTCCTGCAGCGCAACTGGCTCCCTTGTGGCTGGTGTACAGCAACAGCCCCAGCGACAGTGGAGCAGTACATAGCCCTGTCAAGTCGCGATGGCTTACTGATTTAAATTTGAGGAGGGAGCTGGCACAAATTGCTGGCCTAGCTGAGCAAGGCAGGTAAAACATAGTGAGGTGTCATGTCAAACTGCATTGGTGTGCAATTGGTGTATGCCTAGGTTGCATTTTAGACTCAGCATTTATCTGCATGCTGCTGGGCAACAGTGCGAACAGTGTTATTCCTGTGATGCCTGCTGAGCATGACGGGCAGCGTCTTGAATGACCCATTGCGCAACCCGGGCAGCAGAAAGAGGTGCCATCACGTCGAGCGGTGCACAACCAGCAACCAACGCGGTAGCAAGTAAAGCTTGCTGGCAGCATCTGCGGGAAGAGGAAGACCGGGAAGCAGCGTGGCAGAGTGGCGGCCGCGGTCGAACGTGACCCGTTTTCGGTTTTGTTACGGCCTGACGGTCCTGGCACCCACCGTAAGTACGGTCTCCAGAGACCTCCAGATACACTTCAGAAGCCGCTTTGACGTAAGACCTCCAAAACCGGGCGCCGCGTCTCCGAAACCAAGATCTTGGCCACGTCACCTCACTCTTCTTGCTGCCACAGGATATGAAACCAGTATTTCGCATGGCCGAGTGCAATACCTCTTCTGGCTCCCTTACTTGGCTGCTACGCCTTGTTGCTCGTGCAAATGCGGAATACTTGCGGCGCGTCTTGTTGCTACGGTGCCAGATCCTATGAGGGGTGAAAGACATCGGCTTCTACCACGAACCACTTCGAAGCTTCGTACGGCTATTCATGGTATACAAAAGAGACCTGTTCAAGGTGTGGTGGAGACGCGTCTTTTTTGTGTAACTGTCTTGCACTATAACGAATGTCTGACAGCTTTCCGTTGCAGAGAGTATGGCAGTTAGCTGGTCCTGTTTTGGTCGCCTGGTCCACCATCGAAACGGAGTTCAGCAGTGACCAACGGCGAGCCTTGCTGGGCACCAAGGTATGGTACCAGGTTTTGGAGACCACCAGGCACATGCTGGCACATCCTAATCTTGTTGACGGTGACGAGTTGGTGGAGGTCATCCTAGGCAATCTCCGCGCTTTACTCTTGGTAGCCCGCGTGGACGTTACCACTCATCACAAATGGAAATTTTTGGGTGACGACGTGCTAGTAAGCTTCAAAGCACCTGACGAGAGAGGAGTTTTGTGGGTCAACCGGATTCCTTCAGAATTGCTGCGCAATCTTCAGCACGTCTCATATCAACAACTACTCGACGATTTTGATAATGTTGGCGGTGACGCAAGTGATGAGCAGTTGACGCTGCTCAAGCGTTGTCGCCATGTGTTTGGTCATGTTGCTTACAGACTCAAAGCTAGGGATGATGACGCATAGAAAAGGGCAGCAGCTGAGTTCAGATTAATGTGATTGTGAGTCAGTAAGCACTTTCAAATCTTAAGTAACATGGGAGTTGTCAGGCTCACTTTAAGCAGCACACTCTATTTTCCTAGGCTGTTCTGCCTGAAGCAAGAGTCTCTGCTGCTTTCTGCTTTGTAATACTGTTGTAGCCCCTTGGGCACAGTGCGGTCTTTCTTGCAGTCAGTGAGCCCCCCCGGCGCCTTGTTTCTGTGCTAACATAGAAAGTCAAGTCCGATCAGTACCGCGACTTGACGGCTGAGCAGCTCAGACAGCAGCTGACAGATCGTGACGCTAGGATCACTGAATTGGAGCAGACACTCGACGACGAACGCAGAGCGAGAGAGGAGCTGCAGAGCGCTGTCAACTAACTTTACGAGCAGAATGTGTGTACGCATTTTTGCTTGAAAGGCGACAGATGCAACTTTGTATTGCTAGCTGCACAGCACAGGCACATGCTTTTGCAGGTGGCGTGTAAATACAACCGATCCACGGCAGCTCAGAGACCAACTGATTTTACATGGCTGGGTGAATGCCAATCCGTCGAATTGCGATCGTCGTATTCGGGAGCGCCTTGCAGTAATCAGACGCCATTGTGGCATACAAAGGCATCCAGAAGACTTATTGAGCAGTGCACTCCGTGGTTAAAGTGTGTGAAAGTTTGGATTGTGGTAGCGCACGGACTTAAGAGAATGTGTCTTGTAGCACACATCTATTGAGTACACACCTATTAAGCACCTCTGAGATTTTGACCTCGGTTGTACATGTTTTGATGTAATCAAGCAGCACACTCTATGGTCTTGAGCTGCTCTGCCTGCAGCAGCTTCTGCTGCTTTCTGCTTTGTAAGTCTATATCCAACTAGAAATACATCGACAGGCTGTCACAGAATTGTGGGCAAGCTACAAATGACACAGAGGCCCTTGACTAGGGACTGTTGTACAGTTCTATGATCTAGCAACAACTCGTTCAAACGCCTCCTTCAGCACTTCTGCTCCAGTCTGCGCTGGGTATGTCCACACATCATAGTTGCTGCTGTCTGCAGCTTCATAACCCCTTTTGTAAGCTAGGCTGTACTTCATGCGTGCCTCTGCAAGCAGGCATGGGTCTTGTTCAGGCACGAACACATCTCTGTCTGCAGTGTTGTTTCCTGCTTGATACTGCACCCTGACCAATGAGCCGTCTGACCGTTTCTCGATGCTTGGCAGCAACCGCTCTTTGCACCAGATCTTCGCAGCAACTGCGCCAACATCCTTCAGCTTGCTTGCAGTGCAAGCTGCAGCAGGCAGTCCAAGCCTGCTTGCATACATCTGTACTGTCCATCTCTGTGCCTGTTGGTTGATGCTCAGCTGCTCCTGTTGTTGCGGCGCTGCTTCTATTGCAAGCATGCCTTGAATGCCAGTTTCGATCATGCTGCCCAGGCGTGCAGCGACATTGTGCCTGATGGTCTGCAGCAATTGCATGGTTGCTGGTGGTGCATTGCCTGCTGACTACATGTCCAATATCCCCATGGAACCTTGTGCATGCTGCTTGATGATCGCAAGCTCCGTGCCAGCTGCTTCCTGCCCGATCTGCCTCAGCACCTGCCGCTTTTTAGCAGCGTACACTTCGTAATCATCATCCAGACACCTCTTGTTGGAAGTTACTTGCTGTGGGCTGCCCTGTACATCTGCCAATAGAAGCTGTTCCTCTGCTGTGCCAGCCACCTGTGCATGCCTGTGTTGTATCTCATCCACCAGGCTCAAATCACCACCGAGCATGCGGCACACAGTCTCTGCCCCCTTGCGCCTGAATTCTGTAGCGGCCCTGCCTGGGCACAGCCATGCAATCTCCACCAGGGTTGTAGCATCTGTCACTGGAGTCCCCCTGCCTTTGCCATTGATCTTGAGTTTAACACATTTTGGGTTAAGCTCAGGATTGTTTCTGGTTATGCGTGCAAATGTTTGTGTGACGTGGGTATTGTCTTTCTGTGTGACCACGCTGATCACATCGTAGATGGATCCGTTTTGTGTGGCCTGATCCACCCTGATGCCATCAGTGAGATTGACAGCAGCGATGCTCATGGTGGTTGATGAGCTGGATATACAGTACGTATGTATTAGTTATACACAGAGCGCATGTGGACGAGAAATGGCATGATTGTCACATTCTCTGTTTACAACACTGACTGTACAAGGCTGGGATCTGTCTGTGTACTAGCAGTGATTACAGGGATCGAGCTACGAGCTGTTTGTATGCAAGGACGGCAGCGTCTGGCATAGGCTTGATAGCAAGGCTGTAAAAATCAAACACCTCGTCTGTGTTCCAAGGATGCCCCTCCTTGATGATCGTGGATATCACACAAGTGGGCATAAACATAACGCCTGTGGACAATGGTGATCTACACAGCCCCTGACAATGCACTGGCTGAACTGACAGCCATAGTGTCTTGAATTGTACCTGGTGGAACTAACCTTACACTGGCTGTAGGTCTGCATCAAATACATCTACACTGTCCTCCCATATTTCAAGCAGTTTCTCCTTGTTGACTCGCACCCACTTCTTGGCCAACTGTACATCGCCCCTTTTAAGGCCAGTGGATTCACCTATCACGTGTGGCTCATCTTCGATGGTGATGGTAAACCAATCCCCTTCACTCGCCTTGTCACCATATTTGTTTGATGCTTTTATTCTTGGTCCATGGGCAACGTTGCCCTTGGGGCTCACATACACCACAAACGACAATCCAGTGCGTTTTGGGCGCAGGTTTGTCATAAAGAAAAGGTTACTGCTGTTTTTCGGCATGATTTCGGTTGCTTCTGCGGTTCCAAGCAGGTCCAAAGTTAGTGCTAGGAAACTTTGCAAACTAGCAGCGCAGCTACTGCATTGTACCTTGAAATTTCTTGCCTTGCGATCTATTCCTCTTGTGACCACCCACCGAGAGCCACAGGCCGTCCGGCGAGTGACTGTCTCGCAGCTTCTGTTCAGTGAAGAGCTTCAAGAACCTCCTGTTGACAAAGCCGAGTGGCCATGCCGTCTTGACCGAGCAAGCGTATATGATACGTAAAAGGAGCTCGTCGGGTAAGCCAGACAGCGTGATCATAGCGCCAAGAGCAAAGAGACTCAGTACAACAAAGCACAGCGATTTTGCGATTTGACAGGGTTAGGGTTTACGCATGCGACTTGTGGTTTCGGAGGCGCAGCGGCCGCTGCTACACGTCACCAGATTTTGCATGTGCTACGGTGGGCACCGTAACTACGGTTCTGGCAACCGTCATCCAGAGACCTCCAGAAAGCCCCCAGAAGCCACTTTGACCAGATTCAGCCACTTTGACTCACAATTCTTCACCACGTGACCGCCGGCAACCAGCTGCTCCGTGCCGGTGGTGCACGGAGGTTCCACGGAAAGTCGCAGAGTGGACAAGACAAGAGGCTTTCTTTCAGGCTGCCTTTTTCGTTTTGGGTGTCAATATTTGCGCGGGGCGTCTTCAGTGCGTCTGATGTGACTCCTGAAGTGTCATGCCAACTGTACGCGCTCTGGTAGGCAGTCTTGACGTTCAGCAGGACCGCAGACAGCTTGTGGCAGATACCCTGCAAGAGCTTGGTTACTTACTTGATGAGCAAGCTGGAGAGGCGCTGGGTGCTCTCACCGAGGCGCAGCTTCAGCGTGTCAGAGTCAAAGGAGCAGGACTGAACGTGAGGGAAATTAATGCTCTTCTCGTAAGGTTCAAACCTCAAGGTGAATTCTTCTGTCACTGGCTCGACGGACAGTAGTGACTGCAGTGCTTACCATACAGTCGCACCTTTGCAAAGCAGTTGACTTCAGCCTAACAGCCTTTTCTGTGACGTGACGGATTGCTGTTGACCCCTGTACATACTCAGCCTGCCGGCATCAAAGCACTACTTTTGCCCGCATCTTGACTGTGCTTCTGAGCAGAGTTAATGCGGCTTCTCAGCCTAGTCTGTGGCTTGAGGGTTTGCTGTTGATCTCACAGCATATCTAGAAGGCAGTGTTTTGCAGCAGCAGCGCAGGCTCAGCACAACCTCTCAGCCTTGTCTGTAGCTTGAGGTCTATTGAACTTGTCTGCATGTTCACAAAGAGTCTGAGAACAATCAACGCAACCTCTAAGCCTCAATTGTGGTTGAGGGTTTTGCTACTGATCTCACAGCATATGGTGCCTTGTATGCATGCAGTGCGTCAAGAGCCACACCAGCAGCAGCAGACATGCGATGAAGGTATGCTTACAAGAAGCTGACCTTGCAGCAATTTGTTCAAGTGCACTCTTGTGTGCTAGTTATTGTTTGAAGCTGAAGGCAAATGCACCAGTACAACAGCTGTGCTGACTAGGCTGAATGCACACTCCAGCTCATTCAAGCTGAAACACATCTGTGCATGGAAGCCTTGCTGTGTCTGTGTCTTGGATGGTGTGTCAATTGTCTTGGATAGTGTGTCATTTGTATGCGTCTTGGTGTAGTCCTGACAATGAATCATTGTTGTCTTACCTACAATTTGGGATTTTTGGGCCAACAGCAGCCCCACGAACATTCAATGTCGGAAAACCTGCCTCTGCAACACCTGAGAAATAATTCATACACACAACACATGATGAGACTCATTGCACACCAATGGCAAGTGATCTGCGGTTGTTCTGCTGTGACACACCACTTTTGTCACAAGGTTTCTGAGCATGCCTTGTGCTGCAGATCTTACTGGCCAGTATGTACGCTGCCTTTTAGAGCCTGCCTTCTCCAGCGTGCCAAAAGCTGCTGAGATTCCAGCCCTGTTCGAGTCTGTGCTGAGCATTTCAGGCACCCTCCCTTTCCCAGTTCCAGATGCGTTCTACGAGTCTCAGAGGCGGCAGGACGGAGACATGAAGCACTACTTGGCACCAGTATCACAATCTGCAGCTCTAAGATTCGGCTCTAAAATGCATGATATACTTGTCAAGAGCTTCCCTGCGGGAACAGAGATGGTACAAGCAGGTCTGTTTCTGGTTTACATGTTTAGCATCTGCTTGCTTGTGCTTTGCAGGCTGTGGTGTGTGCAACATCCATGGACAGTTTTTGTGCTTTGCTATTGGTTTCTGTCGCATGATGTGGCGTGCTAGCACTTTGTCACCAAATTCATGCAACAAACAAGTAATGCTGGTTTGTAGGGCATTTCGATCAACTTGTTTGTGAGATGCTGGAGCTCTTGGACCACTACACTGGTCGCCTCAGAATGAAGCGCAAACGGAATGAGAGCGAAGCGTCTCTGACACTGAATGCAAAGCGCCCAGATCTGTGTTTGCTTGTGAGGGATGCTCTTCTGTTCAAAGGTGAGGACAAGACTAAAGAGAGTGATCTGGACGAGGCTGTGGCTGAGCTCAAGAAGAAAATGCGTCGCTGGAGTCAAAGCTTTTATGGAAAGGTAATTCTGTCACTGTGCATTTGCCATTAACTTGATGCCACTGCAAAGGTATTGTCATTGACAGAGACCACACTGGAGCCTTGCCTTATAGATTGATCTGAAGCAGAAGTGTGCGTTATGAAACTGTTGTTCTGCACTGCAGGTGGAATTTCTGCTATGCTATGCAATGGCTGGAGGCTGTGTCAGGATCTATATGCTACGTCGTGATGACCCAGACAGCTGCCAAATGTTAAGTGGTGATCACAGCATCTATGACGTAAGAGGCAGACTTGAGCTCCTGCGCATTGCTGTTTTGTTGTATCGCATTCTTACGATACAGCAAACGCAGTTGCCGAGTAATGCGGTGCCGCTGGGTAGTCAGCAAGAGTTTCCTTCTGGCACAACTATCACTGTCATGGAAGACTATGTCATCAAGCATGTGGATCTTCAAAAGCAGCCACATCTTGTTGACCAGCTGCAAAAGCTCCAGAAGATGTACAAGGCAACAGCAGCCAGCAAGCATCTCATACGGTCTGAAGATGGCCCATACATTCGTACCAAGTACACAGTCAGTCTGTATCCTTTTGGTGAACAGCTGTGGCCTCAACATATCCTCGCTAGGATAACATCTTTGGCACAGCTCCAAGCAGCTATCAAAGGCATACTGCTTGCCTTGAAAGACCTTCACGCTGCGAAGTTTGCCCACACTGACATCCGGTGGCCAAATGTGATAAAGTGCAGCAACAATGCATTTTGCTTGATTGACCTGGAGACAGCAGTGGAGTTGGGGTGCAAGTGGAATGATGCAAAGCATGGCCCCAAGCGCATCTGTTGGCCAGACGAGATCCTGACCAGGGGCAAGTACACAGCAAAGTCAGACTTGATGTTGGTGGGTCAGATGCTAAAACAACCTGAACTGCCATCCCTTGATGAATCTGGTGCTCATTTTGCTGAGCAGCTGCTGGCCAAAGCATGGTCAGTGGAAAGCGCCCTGGACCATGTCTGGCTTCAGCCCTGAATTCAGAGTCATGCACAACACTCAGCTGTCTGTTTGTTGTCTCACACTATGAGATATTGTTCAGTGCGTGTGAGTGCTGCATGTCTTTGTAGCTGTTCAACAATAAATAGGCTCTAGGGGTTGTTCATTATGTTGGTTTGCACATTACGTCCTTCTGTGATAGAGGAATTTATCACATTTTAAGATGTACTGACTCTGTGTCATATATCACATCTGGAACAATTTGTAGGAGTGATCAACAACAATGGGGTATTGCTATGAAAACGAAGCGAGGCTGAACGCCTGTCTGAACGCTTTCAGCCTTGGCTTATACTAGCTAAAAGTGATTAAAGTAGGATCAGCTCATGTCACACAAGTGCTTATGAGCATTGGTGTAAATTGCATTCAGTGTCAGACCGGCTGCGTGGGTGTTGTGGATAAGCTGCCTTGCTATCGTTGTACACTTAGCTGTAGCGGCACACTTCACGCGATACCCTTGCTGTGACGAGTCACAGCGCGGGAGCGCAGCATGAGACGCGGGAACTTTGCATGAGGATTGCCTATTCGGGCTCCAGATCCAGAGGAATGACTAAGTATTACCAATTGAACAATACATCAGCGACGCAGAATCCATGTGGGGCCATAAAACGCCAAGGTTCTATTCTCAGATACACCCTGTGCCAGAAAAATATCTTTTCAGACAAGACCACACAATTAGAGTTATTTACAGCATGAAAAGCAACTGCCAATGTTGAGTCAGAATGCAAAGTTGCCCGAGATGCAGCTACAAGTCAGCAAGGAGCCTTGGTCACTAGAGGCAGTAGTGATGTGAAATGAACAGATGCGCCACGATGTCAAAAGATGCTGTCAAAGAGCTCAAAATAAACTTGATGCCTTCCAAAGCAATTCTGGGTGCTAACAACGCCATATTGTTACTGCAGCTTTGCACTAGGAACAGCATGCCAAAAGGCGCACAGGTTGAAGACTACGGCTTTTGGAAAGTAAAAGGAATGCAGTTGTGCCTGATATTGTGCCAGAAGCAATTCTGGCTGATGACTTGGCCATCTCATGCTGGCTTTTGACAGCTTGCATATGGGCAGCTGCCAGCAGGCAGCCCCGTAAGTGCGATGGAGGCTACTGCTGGCTGAGCACACTCTCCTTACTGCTGCTGCTGCTGTTGTTGTTGGTGCTGCTGCTGCTGCTGCTGAGCGCCCATACGTGGACCCTACAGTAGATAGAGCATTGGAGTAACAAGTGTCAAAGACACATGAGCGTGAAGCAAATTGTGTGAGCGTACAAGTAGAGTTGTGTGAACCCACGACACATGGTGTCGCGGTGATCAGTGATGACTCCTGCAACGTGCCTGTGCAGCTTTGCATAAGTCACTGAGTATGGTTGTTCAGATGCAAATGAGGTTGACAGTCATGCCTTTGACCAGATTCCAGCCACCTTGACCCGAAATTCCCCGTCACGTGACCGCCAACAGCGTATACCTCCAAGGCGGTGGCAGCTCTATGATCGCGCTGGCTAAGAATGCGTTTAACTTTATTTTTATTCCTAAACAAGAGTTTCTAATGTACATAGAGGTTGACTCTGGAGTGAGCACACACGTGGTAACGCCTGTTCGTAGTAGCCCTGCAGGTACTAGTATAATACTGCTGGCTACATTTACTCTTATACAAGAATTTCTATTTTGGATCCGGAGTGAGCTACACAGCAGCAATCTGAGTTGACAAGTAAAATACGGCCCTACACACACACACACACAAAATCACACCCATGATTTGCTTTCATGTACCCTAGGTATAATGCCATGACGCTGGACAACATTACACTACTGATTGCACAGCCTTGTCTGGAGACCAAAAGATTGTGGGCTAAAGGCAACTCTGTCCCATCGAGCCCATTGTCGGTTCGGAAAAACATGCGTTGCGTATTGCAGATCTGCGCTGACAGGCGAGCCATGAAAATCAGCATCATAACTCCAGAAGCCTGATGCGTCCCATGCCACCTTGTCCAACACATCGTCATACCATGGAATGAGTCGTGTTCGGTGCTCCTCTGCAAAGTCTGCCAAGGACGCACAGTTCACAAAATTGCATGCAAGGAGGATGTTCAGCTCAGGCTCTCGATCCAACTCCTTCTTGCATTGGGCAAACACTCCCTCCCAGTCACCACCAATAGGCACCTTCAACTCCACTTTGATGGCATTTGCCACAAACTGCTGTGGCATCACATCAAAGTGCTTAGCATCCGTTGCTGCTTGTAGATGCTCCCTCAACTCTTGTGAGTTACCTCCCACCATGCCCTTAAATGCAGGCCCAAATGCAATGAAGTCTACCTCCTCTGAGCCACGCAGGATTGGTCCTTTGATCAAGCCATACTTGACTGCTGCACTGAGTAACAGGTATGCTTCATAGGGCCTGCTTTGCCCCGTTGCTGGATCATAGGCTAGCCAGTTTACATAATCTTGGGTTGTTTCCACATCAGGTGGCAGAGCAAGCGCTATAACTTCTGTGCCACAAGTTATAGTTTGGTGCTGCTGCTCAACTTCCTGCCATTCTGCAGTGCGTGCCGTCGCCAAGACAGCTGCTGCCATCTCAAGCATGGGCTGGCTAACAAGGAGTTGTTGGTGCTGCTGAACACCTCCTGCTTGATGAACCTGCTCAAGATCGCCTTCAGCATATGCCTCAAACAAGCACCTGCGGGCTACATGTTGAGGTACCTGCAAGCAACGCTTCCTTATAGCCACACACTTTTGAACAAGAAATATGAGTCTGATGCTGGCTTAAAATGAATGCTAGCAGCAGGCGTGAAAGGGCAAAGTTTGCATCGACACGGATGAGCAAGGACTCACTCGCTGCCTGAACAACATTTGTGTGTGCTTGACAAGTCCAACAAGGGCCTGCTTCTGTACTTTGGTCGTCACAAAGGACAGCAAGTCGGCTTGCAGTCCACAAGTGACAGACGCCAAGTTGCACAGCCCTTGATCGGTCTGCTCTATTGCAGCGTCTATCGCCTGGACGCACACAAAAGGCATATGGAACTGTCATAGATCATACCTGTACTGGAGGAGCAGTCCATGCACGTACCTGAGCAGCTCTATCGCTGAAATCTGGGATCTGCAGGAATGTCTCTGATTGGTTTAAGGCAAACTTCAAGTCCCTCAACATCTGCATAAAGCAGAGAGGCTTTGAGCTAGCCGCAGAGACAAATCGCCTCATTCAGCTGTAGACAGTAGCTTTGACGCACTAAATTTAGTCGCCATTGTCTCCCGGGGTTCCTTATCAGCCAGTCATCTTGGACTTCTGCTGTCATTCCTGGGGTTCCGACCCTTGACGTTTCACGCCGACCTGGCTGATTTTAACAGCAGCAGCAAACGGCGTGATAGAGCGAAGGACCAACCAGTGCTTTATGTACTTGTCACACCGATCCAATTGATGCGCGCTAACAGCAGAAAGTCGGTAGACGCCAGAGCAGCCTCAGACACACGCACAGCTATCCCAGCTACCCACTCTCATATTCAAATTGAGCTTCCAACCGAGGCATCGCTCATGCAGGCAGTTTGCGCTCAGGGGCCAGTCTGGCAGACAACGCTGTGCCACACAACGCAGTGCCCGGCCGGTGATTCACTCAGTAGCAGCAGCTCAGACCAACCCGGGACTGCGATCGATAGGCATGCTGCACGGCCTCTGCGGCGACGGAGGCGCAAGTGCGCTTGTATACCAACGCTTGTAGACCAGCAAATCCATGCATTCAGCAAGAGTGCTCAGCAACAGGCCCCTCGCAAGTACAGTCCGGACTTGTAAGAAGTGCGTTATGCACAGATCAATTTATTGCAGAGATTACAGCTCATCTCTTTAATGGTAAGGTATTTCAGACGCCTGAAGTGTTGCTGTTGTTGTTGTCTAACGAGATGCAATGGCTTGCATCAACCGTTCAAATGCTTCATCAAAAGCTTTGACTGTCGCACTTGGGTTCTGCAGGTTGACAAGCTCTAAGGCTTTCTCCTCAGACTTCACAATTCGCTTTGGAGACCGCATCTGGTGCCTCATAAGGAACGCATCAAATTTCTGGCGAATCCTGTTCAGACCAAACTCACAGGTCAACTTTTCAACTTGCTTCACTGCCTCAATTTCTGACAGGCCTTGATCCCTGAGGGCTTCAATTGCTTCTGGGAGGTGCCTCTTTTTTGCCAGTTCAGACTTAGTGTTGACATAGTTCTCACCACTTCCTCGTAGACTCAGTTTGCCACTCTTTCCTTCATACAACAGGCTCTTGACACTGGCATGATCGCCTCCATGTAGCCATTCCTTCCATACTGCAGCAGTGTTTGTCCCTCTGAACAGCTTTACTCCAGCTGATTTGACAACGCTGGGCTTGTGATTTGCAGCAGGCGGCTGAATCAGTACATCTATGTAACTGGAAGCCAATGGCATTTTGCAACCTGGAGCCAATTGCAGGTCTCTTGCTGCTCTTGCCATAGTTTGTGTTTGTGCTGCCTGGACTGCTCTGTTGTCAGCAGCAATGGCAGCATCTGCTTCAGCTGTTTCTTTTGCTAGTTGTGCTCGCTCCTGTGACATTCGCATGTCCAATCTCATGCACTCTATTGCTTCTGCATGTGCAGCATACTCCCTTCGTTTCTGTGCCAGAGTTGACCCAAGTGCAGCTTGGACCTCAACGCTTCCCAGTCTCAGCCGCTTTGTGGCAGGCTTGTCTGGTTCAGCTGCTGAGCCTTTGGCAGCGTAGTTCAGAGTAGCCTGCTCTTGCGCCCATTTCTTCAAGTAGGGAACCTTGAGGTCAAGCTTCTCCATACTGTCAAGCTCTGCCTCTCTGACATTGCTTGCAAATATGCCATATTCGTCTGTTGCCATGACCTCTTGTACTCTGTCCAGCTGCTTCTTTTCAAAGTCTGCTCCATATTTGAGCGTTTTAATCGGCAGAGCCTGCCAGAACGCTTGCACAAACAGCTCAATGCACTGCAGGGTCTCACGTACTCCGCATGGCAGGTCCAGCACAGCATCAAGAAGAGCATGAAGACCTGGCAGCAGTGCATTGTGCCAAGCTTCTGGCACGTGTACGTCTGCTCTCCCAAGGTAATGATGCTCACGAAAATCTTTGACAAAACCTGCTGCTTTTGCCTGTGCTTTCATGTCTGCTTGCAGGCTCTCTCTGGCATAGTGCCTGTCTTGAGTGCCCCCGCTCCAGCCTCCATGAAAGTCCACTTCAGTCTTGCTTGCATCAGCTGCCCTCAGGGTTTTGACACATGTCTTGCGTAACAGGCCAGTCACCTTGCTTTTGTCCCAGCCCTGTATCTGCCCAGTGATGCGATTGAACAGATTGCTGATTTTGTCGGCTTGAGCTGCCTCACTCAAGTCAGCATAGCCTGGAAATAGAATCTTGACTCTACCCCAGGCCTTCTCCCCATGTCGCATCTGTTCAAGCAATGTCAAGCGATCACAATGTACTTCAAGTGCAAGCAGCTCTCCAAGTGCAGCCATTGCATCCTTCTCGGCCATTGCATGCCTTGTGAGGCCTGTGTAGACAACCTTTCCTGTTGACTTTATCTTGTGCTTGTTGATGCCAATCCCAAGGATGTCAAGTTGTTGAGGATGAGCTGTGTTGTATTGATTTGGCCCAGTTCTGATCAAGTTGTGATAAGTAAGGTGAATCATGCCGCAGGCTCTGAAGCCGGTTGCACAACCAACCAGTAGGATGACCTGTGCACGTGCTGCTCCTAGATGGTCGCCTTGCTGTGCACACATCTCTAAGAAGTTCTCGATATCTCCATCGGTAAGCACAGCCCTGTCTGCTCTGGTTGTAGAGTAATCTAGCTCAGCGCTGCGATTCTGTTGTATACTGTCATTCTTGGCTCTAACAACCACTGCTTTTATGTGGTCTATTTCCGCATTCTCAAAGCCGGGACATCCCTGAATCATGCTCAGCTTGACCACTTCAGTGAAGGCATTTGCGACATTAATGCCAGGCTGTGTGCCTTGCTGTATGTGTCTCTGCCTTTCGGACTCTAGGAAAGCTGCGACCTTGGTAGCAGGATGAGCAAAAAACTTGTACAGATCTGTGCTCAGCTCGTCTTTCTCACACCATTCAATGAACTTGCGACAGACTGCCTTGAAGCTGGCCTGCGTCGGCAATGCCCTGCCTGTAAGCTTCTGAGTCACCGAGTCATGATGGATTGCCTCAACACTTTTATGACAGTCAGGAGCCACACGATTGGCATTCGGTCCTGTGTACCTGTTCGAGAAAGCCAGCAGGCGGTCAATTGCAGAGTCATCTTGTTTTGTACGCATTGCAATGCAGCCTCTGTTCAGGTAGTCGGCAGCTCTGTGGAACCCGTGCGGTGGTGGTCAGCAGCTTCTTGGCAATTGGTCCCAGCGGTCCTGTGGCCAACTCTCAGGTAGTCAGTCCTCTCCTGAAGTTTGTTGGCAAAGCAAGTTGTACTTCCAGTAACAACAGTGCTGCTTTATATGCTTAGTTTTACTCTCAACGAGGATTAGTACTGAGTCTTTAGTGTTGCTGAGGCTTGAGTCACTGAGTCGCGAGTCTGACTTTTATGAGCAAGCTACCAGACTCAGATTCAGATTCGAGTCTCGCAGATAGAGTCTGTCACAATCACTCTGTGTTATGCTATACTTCAAACTTTGCAGGTGCCCTTTGCTTTGGCATGATGAACTGGTATTGTGCCTGAGTGTTGACAGAGTGGCACATGTCCCGAGCAAGCTCTTCTCTGTCTTTTATGCTCAGTTGACCGTATGCTAGCATGTGTGATATGTATGAATGCCTCAACAGGGTCAGAGTGCATGGCCTGCCAAACAGAGCCTTCAATGTGCGTGAGGCATACTGCTGAAAACCCCCATGTGTATATGGCTTGCTCACAAATGCCTCACAGAATAGATAGTCTCTTGGGTGCTGCTGCAGGCTGGCTCGTATCTCGTCAGAGAGCTCTAGCCCAAGCCTTCGGCTATATAGCTTGGGATTGGCTCTGTCTTGTGTTTTGAACTCTCGTAGAATCAGCACACCCTCCCTATCTGCATCATACGGCAGCAGGATGCAGTTGGGAGTGACGCTAGTCATGAGTGCTTCCCTTGCATCGCCATCTTTGCATTTCAACATATGGATAAATGCACAGTGCAGATCGTTACGCACTGGAGGGATGCAGCCTTCATAAAAGCTCAGAAGCAGCCTTTCCTTTGACCCAATCAGAAGCCTTTTTCTGACATTCTGGAGCTGCTCATGAGTGACAAAGCCTGCTGCTTGGTGCTTGCTCGGTAAGTTTGTCTTGCTGCGTTCCCTGAGTATGCCATCAAGCCTGTCAAACAGTTCCAGATATAAATCATAGCTTGCCTTTGACTTGGCTTTGAGATTCAGAAGCCTATAGACTGCCATAATGCTGACAAGCATAGTCTTTTGGCTTGCCACTTCAGTGTAGCTTCCTTTAATGTATTGCATGACCTGATCAGGGTGCTGGGTCAACACCTTCAGCAGGGGTCGATTGCCTGCAGCTTGTGCAATGATTCCTAGCTTGCTGCTGTATACACGCCTTGTCTCTTCGCTGAGATGATCAGCATTCAAAACTGCTGCAATTGCTGGATCAACAGAAGGCATTATTGTTAAGGGAGACAAAACCTTTAAGCGGTGTCTGCTTGATACACCTCAAGGCTAGTCCATCCAGTCAGAGTGTAATTTACAAAGTAAAACTTGCAGCAATAAACAAATTTGACTAAATTTTCAGTTTAAGCAACAAATTTTGCAATTTTGTGATTTATGGTTCATATAATTGTTTTAACGATTTGCTAATATTGTAATGCTAGCAAGCCCCACATTCAAAATTGTCTCATGGAAATAAAATCATCAACCACCGTATCTAATTTGCTCAATTAGCCTTCACAAATTTGCTGACAAAACATCTTCACACAAACAAAATTGCCAAAATTACATCTGGGCTTACTTGCTCAGTTGCAGTCTGTTGGGGCTACGACTCTGGTCACCAGTGCTTGCAGTCGCACAGGGTGCTTGTTCATTATCCGCCATTGCTTCTTTCATTGCATGCAGCCAATCCTGGTGATACTTAGCCTTGTTGTACTTACTTTCCAGCTCCTGGCAGCATTCCAATACCGCATCAAGGCCTCTTCCTACCGAATCTGCTATGGCTGTCTCAATCTCATGCCTTTTGCATACAGGCACAAGATCAAGAGCATCGTACACCTTCTCAATCCTGCTGGTCAGCCTGGCCAACCCAGGAGCTTCCACCACCACAAAGCCATCTTCTATGGCCTCCCCTTCCTCATTGAGGGCCCCTTGCATATCTTTCTGAGCAATGGCTGCTGAGTACAGGTCAGTGTCCTCATCCCCTTTCAACAGCTTTTGCTGGTCCAGCTCTTTCCTCCAGGCGCGAGGGAGAAGAGGTTCAACAAGCATGCTGAGAGCTGGGTTGTCAGGCCCTGAGCGCTTGAGCTCTTGTAACAGTGTATACATGCAGTGCTGCCTGTATCCAGATGTGTAGCTACTCTGGTGCAACAGCTTCTGAGTGAACACAGCACATGTTGCCAGCAAAAGCTGACATCTCAGCTTTGTAGCCCTTTAAAGCAATGTGTCTTCCTGATTCAGACTTATTCTCTTCTGGCTGACATGAACATAGGAACATACATCATACATGTCAACAATCCTTGGCTGCAAAGCTTTGGGTGTCTCTGCAATGTCCTGGGGCTTATCTCTGTTGTATGCTTGTAAGCTGTCTATGTGTCTGTGCAGGTGGCTGACCACCGCATCAAGACATGTTGCGATGCTGAGAACCTCCTCTCTTTCGTCATCATCATCATCATCTTTGTCACTTGCAGTAGTGTGGCTGAAAGCATACACCGCTACCTTGGCTGCGCCTAGTGTGTGGAACGTAAGGCCACTGGCTTCATGGAGGTAATACAAACCATGCTTGCCTGTGTGCACAGTCCATCCTGACAGCTCAGTCTGTGAGGGCAATGTCGCACTATGCCTTTGCAGTTGTTCCAACGCTTTGTGCTGTGCTGAGCTCATGGCGCAATGTCAAGCACTCAAGCAACTGTTGCAGTGCTGCAGTCATATTGATTTTGCAGCAACAATAGTGTGTTTGTTCATCAAAATCGATGTCGAAACAGCTGATGCTTATCCCTTTGACGTCCAGCATACAGCTTCCTTTTCAGCTTCTTCTGCCCAGTGCTTGCGCGAAACCCCTGCTCACATCATGAACAACATGTCAGCCTTAGATGAGGCCCTAGACATCCTTCCTTTCACCGTATCAGCCGATGGTAAGGCTGTCAAGGAAGCAGTTATTGATCAGGTTGCAAAGGAGCTCTGCAGCAGCCTACGTCAGCAGGCCTCTGGCTCATCTTTTGATGTGACCGATGAGGCAATGAAGCAAGCTCTTGCTGGAGCCCTCATCGTGACCCAGCAGAGAGTCATTGCAAACCCCACCTTTGTTAAAATAGCTAAGAAGTATCAGAGGCGTGCTAGCACGCCAGCTTTGAGCAATGTCAGCAGTGTGTCCAATGGTGGTGCAGGACGGCCCAGTAGAGCTGAAAGCCCTGAAGTTAGCAGCTCCAACATCTCAGCAGGCCCAGGCTCATCAATGTCAGCTGGGAGTCTTGGGATGGCCGACTTCATGAATCCAGAGGTCCTGACAACGGCCAAGCTGTGGCGTTTCCAGAAGCTGTCAAAAGCTGAGCTGGGCGGCCTTGTTGAACACTACACTCAGGTAACTCCTTCCAACACGTCCACAAAAGGGCAGTTGATCAAGAGCTTGATGGAGTATGCTGCAAATGGAATGCGGTAGCTCTGCATGTATAGCCTGTTCTACGACGGTTTGCACACCAGCAGGTTGCATGATGTCCAACAAGTACCATATACATTGCAAAATTGACTTGCATATCCTGTACACAGTCAACTCTCACTAGGGAGGAGATGTGAATGTGCTTGGAAGTTTAGCTGCACGCTGGTTCGCTAGCTTGCTGCTGAACAGCAGAGCTGCTTCAATGGTACAACCAGCAGCCAATGTACTGGCTGTATCAGTCTCTTGCCTCCAATACAATCATTGCATACACTTGCGGCATTGGCCACCAAGCAAGTTTATGAAGGTTATATTGTCTTTTGTGATGAAGTTATTCGTGAATGTGCCTGTCTGTCTCAGGCATGGTGCATTTGCTTTCACCAGTATTGTGGTGTGACAACCTGCAGCAATCTGTAAATGGGCCTGATGCTGCTGCTTTTGTCCCAGGTTTAATTAGATGTTGTATAATACATCTATTTGTTTTGGGGACAAACTAGATAACGATTGACTACCTACAGCAATCTGTAAAGGGGCCTGATGCTGCTGCTTTTGTCCCGACAATAATTAGGAGTTGTATAGCACATCCATTTGTTCTGGGGACAAATTGACAGCCTGCAGCAATCTGTAAAGGGGCCTGCTGCTGCTGGTTTTGTCCCAGGATTAAACGGAAGTTGTATAATACATCTATTTGTTTTGGGAACAAAACTGGATAAAGATTGACTACCTACAGCAATCTGTAAAGGGGCCTGCTGCTGCTGGTTTTGTCCCAGGATTAAATGGAAGTTGTATAGTGAAACCATTTGTTTTGGGGACAAAACTGGATAAAGACTGACTACCTGCAGCAATCTGTAAAGGGG
>JAABUP010002727.1_pt1 | contig 33229 bp, 48 predicted proteins | sample 5559201 | NCBI WGS metagenome assembly JAABUP01 (sample SAMN10711887, study PRJNA513373) | rock metagenome | isolation source: Antarctica rocks | place: Antarctica
TGAATGGAAGGCAGAACTGCCAGGCAGAACAAGATCAGATGACAAGTGATGGCTGCTTCCGTCTGCACACTGTCAACATCATGATGAACAGTGCGTCCCATCAAAAGATATGTTGAATAAGCAACAGACTTGCTTTGTCAATGTAAACAGCCTGTCATGGGCCCCATAGCCATCTACAACATTGAGTTTGTGAGCTGTCAACAGCCAAGACAGTTGCAGCTCACTGTATTGCACAAGGCTGGAAGCCTTTGCAAACAAACAACCAAGGTATGTGCATATCATGCAGCGTCACACTACAGCAGCCAACAAGCAAGCTACAGTCTGGATTGTCCCGGCTGCACATGCACACCTGTCTCTCCTTCTCACGTTCTTCCCTCCTCTGCTTCCTGATCTTCTTCTTCTCCTTGGCAGTGAGCACGAGGGGCATGGGAGGAGCGGGGGTCTCAGCTACTGGGGGGTCAAGAGGCACAGGATGCTCCACATATATGGTGATCCTGTCCTCATTGATGTACCTGCAGAATGCCAAGGGACAATTGAGACCCTTCTGAATGGATGCAGCTTGCTGTACAGCTGTGCATGCCGTGGTACATAGAAGCTGCACCAAGACCCAACAGAAGGTGGAGTTTAAAGGCCTTACGGAAAAATCAGGTTGTCAATATGCCCCAGCCCCAGTTCAGAATGCACAATGAGTCATTCAGCGAGCAGTCGTTCAGCAAGAAGTCACTCAGTGAGTGATCAGTCACTGGCTCAACAACTAATTAAAAACAATGACAGTGTGAACCAATGACTAAATCTGAGTTGTAGGTGCACATGCCTGTCAGACTCCATGGGGGCTGCATAGCTTTCAGGGTGGACCAGAATGCGCGCATCCCACCACTCCACCTCTGGGATGGCATCTTGAGCAGGGGTGGGGGGCCCAGCCTCCTCACCCCCCTTCCTAGCCCCTAAGGGTATCAGGTTGGCATCTACGGTGGCTTGCGCTGCTGCGCGCTTCTCCTCTTGTTGTCGGGCTCTCAGCTGCCTCACACCCTCATCACCAAACTCTTGCTGCGGCACAAAGAGCATACAGTCAGCTGCATGCACTCTCTGTCTGGAAACCATTGGGATCAGGTCAAGATTTGCAGGGGCCTGTGCTGATGCTTGTCTCCTGTTGTGAGGAGCTTGGAACAGCTCATCACCATCATCATCAAGTTCTTGCTGCAGCACAGGGAACAGAAACCCAGCACAACAAGCGGGCGGGTCTGAGTTGTAGAGCCAGCAAGGTGACATCAAGAGCAGCTTGTGGTGGTGCTTGCTTCTGTCTACTGTTTAGGCCTGGAAACATGTTAAGTCTTTCTCACCGTCGTGCTGCAGCATTTATTTTGCATTGACAGCAGCAGTGTTGTAGCTCACATTGCAGCCCCATAGCAGACCTTGCAAGCAGCTGTATCTGACCATTACTGCACATTACTACAGTGCAACCAAAGCACTCTCAAACTTGCCTTATCTATGGTAAGCAATGCACAGTGAGGCTTGCTGCCTGCATGTCAAGCATGCATATGTGCATAAGCAGGCCAAATGCACTTTGGCTTGCAATAACACATCACAATTGACTGCAACGAGAAGAGTATTGAGGCTGAAAGGCATACTCTGATACGGGCAACCTCCGCCTCCTTTTGGAATTGGCCTTCTCTGACAAACTCAAAGTTGGCTCTGCGACGCCTGTCCAGCTTGCGCATGCCTCGGAAACCAATGCCCTCATCAAAGAACCTGCAGTCAAGAATCATGCTCTGTGCAAAGCTGCATCGGCTTGGAAGTTTGTTCCTCTGCCCAACATTTGAATATTGTGGTATCATCAACTAAACAAAGAAGCTGCAACTGGGCAGAAAACTCAGTTTGAGGCTTCATGTCGACACCTGATGCAGATGCATGATGCCTCAATGCCACACTACAGCAAGGTCCAGACAAACTGACGATGGGTGATGTTATCAGCAACACATCAGGGGAGACACATGTGCATGGATGGACATCATGAACGACAATCAATGGCAATTCCTGAGTTTCAGACCAACAGGGAAGCTGTGACAGATGGCGGTGACATTCCGTACATGACAACAAAAGGAAGAAACGAAGCTTAAAGCAGCTGCCCATTATGAAATGTGTCACAACCGTTCATAGGCAATCGGCAAATAGATACATGGGACCAACTCACTCTTCCGTGGTTGGCCTGTCAGGTTTCTCAGGCGGTGGCGCCTCCTGGTTCATGCGAGCCAACTCAGGCCTTTTCTGGTTGACCTGCAAACGACCAGAGGTCATAATCAATTTGTTGCCAGCAGTCACATGTATGATGTGCATGCCGGGTAGTACTGTGCAAGTCCTACGCTGCAGGCATGCAAAGCTCTAACCAATGTTGCACTGCCTGCTGTTGTCCGTTGCATTAGACACACCAAATTAGTCTGCTCAGCTTCTGTTGTGACGCAATGAATCTGCATTTATGCAGTCCTATAGGGCTCACACCTGGCTATGCATGATCCTGATGCAACACAGATGGCCGCACCTTGAGAGTAGTGACTGACTCTGTTTTAGTCTGCACCAAGTTGCCAAACTCGTCAATCTCCCTGCCTTGATCATCCAGTCTGAGGGCTGCTGGCCGAAAGGTGGGCTTGGCTGTAGCCCGGGGCAGCCCTTGGGGTAGCAACCCTAGCTGAGGGAGTGCTGGCAGGGGTGGCCTCACTGCTGGTGGGGGTGCGCGTTGGGTGGCAGCAGCTGCTGCTGCTGGTGGTGGTGGTGCCTGCATAAAGCGTGTAAGGTGGTATCAGCAGATTTGATAGATCAGCGTGAGCAGGCAAGACATGAGGCAGCATGTGAGTTTGTTCAAGCACTTTATTGTCAAGCGTGTGGCTGGAATGACCCAGTAAACTCTGCTGCATGATTGTACCGCAGCAGTGCATGCTGTCCAGCAGACAGACACCATAACAGCCTACCAGCTGCAACATAAGCATTGATACACAGCCCAAGTGCATGTACAAATCGCCCCCTTGTGAGAGCACAACCATGCCAGTTGCATTCAGCCTTACCTTGAGCTTGGCAGCTGCCAGCTTAGCCTGCAAAGCCTTCTGCGACTCCAGTAATTTCTTGGCCTTGGCTATTTTCTCCATCATAGAAGCAGCACTGGGCTGAGCAGAGGCTACACCTCCATTGCTTGCTACACTTTTGTCAAGTTTCTGCTTTTTGGCCGGTGATATGTCATCGAGGGTTTCAGGTTGACGTTTGCCGGACATTTGTCCAAATACAGAGGAGGAACTGTGTTGATTGATAATATTCCGTACTGCCAACAACAAGTCAACACAAATGAAGCAGAGTATAAGGTTCTTTTCTGTTGCTAAGATCTCTGACCTTGTCCTGTCTGGTCGACACTGCAGCTCAATTGCACCTTCATTTTCTCCTGCGGCGCGATGCACAGACAATTGTCTTGCTATGCGCGTCGCTGCATGCTCAGGCTGAGCGCTGACATCGGTCTGTGCATGTGTGCATCGCAAGGTAGGTTTTTGACGGCCAAATTATCTCTGCACCTAAATAGACTGCTCAATTCGCAGTTAGTGCTGGATTGGTTTCAACTTCTCAAATTGCGTTTGACAAACCTAGAACGTGCTTTGAACAGCAGGCTTCAATCCAAAAAGCAGCTGCTACAACAACAAAATCACCACCACAGCTCATCAACAAAGCATGAAGTCACAAATGTCACTCAACATGATATTGTGATAGTAAACCATGATGATCCTGAAAGCTGATACAGCACAGATCAGCCAGCAGCTTTCAAAGTGCTGACTGCAGCATGTCTTCTGATTGCTGACTGGAAGTGTGACAATGAGATCAGTACAGCTTCCTCTGTTCTGATTGTTCTACTCCCCTGCTCTGGGCAGGTATTGCAGTACAGATTGAACAGCTTTTCAGGCTGGGGGATCTGATGCATAGCTTGCAGCGCAGGGTCTTGCTGCACGCACTCTTCCAAGCCCTGAGGTCCCCCAAAACCGATGAGAAGATGCTGAAAAGGTGGAAATTGCAGGTACTCAGGCCCAGGGACTATCGTGCCCCTCTCTGATGTGCCCACTGTCAAGTCGTACCTCCCCTGCATCAGCTCAGAATGTCTTAGTCATGTCCCGCATGCATGCAAGCAAAGGCAAGCAGCTAGCTGCCTGAGTGAGGATTGCCAACATCCCTCACAGCCTATATTGACACAAGATAGTTGGCTTTCCAGGATGTAATGTGTATGTGCGTACAATGCTGCCGTGTAAAGGCCAATCTCTATTTTCTTGTGCACAGTGTTGGCATGTCAGGAAGTTACTTGATGTAGTGCCACAAGCACATGCTGAGTACAAGGTGATGCAGCCTGCTTAGTGCAGCTCACAATGGCAATGAAGACTGCAGAAGGCAGTGGCTGTGTGTGCGGCACAAGCTGGCACAAGGCTGCATTGTGATCTTCTGATCGTCTAGACACAGACACAAATGCGGCATATGTTAGACAAGCAGACCAACACGCATGAGTGTGCAGCTAACCTCAAAAGGGCAGTCCTGGAACACTTGACTCAGGGAGGTTGCCAAGCGAGTTGTGTATCCCCAGTAAGTGCCTTCAGTTTCCCTAGGACTCGAGGGTTTTGCCAATTGCCCAAATAGCACCTGCTGACCAGAGCCTAGCCCTGCCTGCTGCAGGGTCATCTGTGTTGGCTGGGGACCCATTTGAAGGGTCACTCTGACATTTGCGCGCAGCGCTTGGGTGATGTACGCATCCTAAACGGTCACACAGCCATCAGTCACAGGCTCAGAAGCTGTACAAGGTGTTGATCATGGTGTGCATAGATCAGCAATGTCATTTTAGACCTTTTGCAAGCCACGAGCAGATGCTGATGCTGCGAAATCAGACAAAGGCTTAGCGTATAACCTATGCATTTAAAAAAACATGAGTCGCTGCAATGGCAGGCAGTCCTGTACCATGAAGTCATATGCACATGCTATTAGTTGTGTAAACTACACATGGATTCAACAAATGGCAGTGATGAGAATTTTGCTTATCTGCGCTTCCTGCCCCAATATGCTGACATGTGAAGCATGAGCACAACAGGAAAACGCTGCAGCGCATTTGCAAGGCTTTCATGCATAACTCGTGTGGCAAATGACTGACCTTGTCAAGGCCCACATTCAGCAGAGAGCCTTCACCAGGGACGCTGCTGAGCACAACACCCTCCCTGTAGGTGGCCCACTCTGTGGCCCTCATGTGGTGGGGGGCATCAAGTGGCGGTAGAGTGCCAGCTAGACGTAGGTCAGCATGCATGGGAATCAGTGCTCTGCATCACATCACAAAACGGCTTTGTTGCCATGTAGATGTAAGTCAGCAGGCACTGAAGACAGTGCTCTGCATTGCATCATATAATACATTTTTCTCACAAGCTGTATGCTTGTGCAGGACCATCATCGCAGGCAAGAGAACTGCTGATACAGCAGTTGTGCCCTTCGAACACACTGGCAGCATAAGCTGTGGGTGTTTGAAGGACAATGCTGGTGAAAAAAGGAGTGGCAGCATCGCCTTTGAACAGTGGCAGGTCAGCACCTGCGCAGGTACTGAGGTGTCTCCATGAATTGCAACACCCTTGCCAAAAACGCTGCGCCAGCACCAACTGTTCCAGGCTCTCTGTTGGCAGCATCATCAATCACAACGACCTCATCAATTTTGAAGATAGCAGCAGTGCGTGCAATTTGCCCAGCAACAGCTGTTGCTAGCTCCATGGTCTGAGTATTGTCAATAACACTGCCCGGGACAGCTATAGAAACGGTGTAGGCTCTGCCAGCTGCAGTCGCAGGCGTCATGATCGCGTGGCCGTTTGGCTGTGCTACCCCACTTGGGACTGCCTCTGTGTCTTCAAGACTGCTGTAGTTGGGGCACAGTGTGAGTCACCGTCCATTGAAGCGATGCAGACAACAAGCAGCTCGGACTGATCACTTTGACGCTGGTCATGTACCCATGACAACAAGACGTCGCATAGCTGGGTCGCACTCTTACCTGGTAGTTGCTAGCTCTGCTTCGGGCATCTCTGTCTGAGCTTTAGACTTCCGGTTCTTCCGTTTTTTTGTCTGTCGGCATGAGAAAGGAAAAGTCACTTGCGGTCTCGGCGCTTACTTGCCTGCTTTACCTACCGACAACTGTACCGTTTAAGGTTGACAGCCGCACCCAGGTACAAGTTGCCGTAATCTAAATGTGATCATGGACATGCCTCACCTCCCAGTCCATGCATTGGGATCGCAGTATTGAACAATCGAAATGGAACAATCTCGGAGGTGTTCAGTTCTGAGTCACAATCCTGTTGCTTTGATACAAACTTTGAAGAGCTTCCGAATCCCTTTAAGCCTTAAATTGACGACAGTACTGTTTCAGGGTGAGATCAGGTATGACATACCTGGTATGTGAGTTATCATGGTTGCTTTAGATTGCTGCCTAAATGCAGATTACAGCACAGCGTGATAGATACATTCAGACTCGTTTATGTATTCATGACAAGCATGTCATGGCCAGGCTGACTCATCGCTGCATGCAAGATGTTTTCGATTCCGGAGTTCAAAAGCTTGCTAGCCAAGATGCAGCATGGAGCGGATTGCATGACCAATATCACTCAGTCAAGCAAGCAGGCTGTGCACCGTCTTGGCTGCGAACATTCAGCTACAGAAAGTCCATGACCACGTCCAAAATCGAGAAGCAATACCCGATCCCAGCTGCCTTGCCCGCCATATTGAAAGGCTTTGCGCGAGAAACACTACGGGCTCAGGTATATTGGCAGCACACGTGCTATAGCCGATTACGAGGCAAATGTGCAGCCAGACATTTTGCTGGCTGACCGTCCACACGACGACACTGACAAGGACTGATCACTGACTTCTGCACCCTACTCGTGCAGCCGCAAGACATATACAAATTCGCTGCACAGTACTTCAAAGAGCTCCATGCATCATCAGCGATACAGACACAGCCTGGGTTTGTCGGAGACCAGGCAGCCAACCTGCAGGCGACTTTACTACGTATGTCTGACTCACTCTTGCAGGCAAACTCAAGTTTCTGGAATGTACAGTGACATTCAGTTTTATTGAAATGCAGAGCATTTTTTGGACGAGGACAGATCTAACATTGGACTCCTGCATAGAGATGCATTGAAGCAGGCACTGTGTGCAAGGGGTCTAGCCTTGTCAAGCAGGTCAGCCCTTGTCAGCTGTGTTTGCTCCATATGCTAGTAAAGTCCGCTGCATTACTCGAGCTCCTGTCCGAGCCAGCAGTGTCAGAAACGCTTCATCACAGGCAGTTGCAGCTAGCATTGGCTAATAGCGATGAGGATCCTGAAGGCTTGATTGACTACCGCTCAGTGGCGCCACATCTTTCCAAGCTTCTCCTGAAGTCACAGGCAAGCTATCTCTGCCCCTGACTGACTTGCTGGCCCAACTACTAGTCACCAGCCGGATTAGTCTAACACCAGACTACCATTGCATCAAATTTCACCACTGGTCACCTCGTGGTGTAATGTGAGCAACTTTTGCTCCATGTCTTCAGGCTCATGTCAATACAAAGTCGAAGGTGTCCCTTGTCCAGAGCAGTATGCAAATGGCATTTTGCATCATGCAGCGATGTACTGATTCTGGGAGCATAGCTGGTGCTGGCAGGCATCAAGGTCAGACACTGTTTTGTATTGTTACAGGAAACAGATACACAGTCTTATAAGCCTAGTCTCCTCCGGGGCCAAACCAGCTCAGAGACAGAAGCACAACTTGTACAGGTCTTCCAACATGCTGACTCAGACCTCACAGGCATGATCAGCAGGCAGGTCAGCCATGCCTGCTACTGTTCACCTGCATACAAGGCTGCACACTCACCATATTTAAGAGCTCACAAAGCAAAGCCTTCGTGGCTGACCTATGAATATATCTGTTTGAGACAGACTTAGACCAAAGTTTCATGCAGTCTAGCACAGCAGTTGGCTGCTTTGCAGATCACAATCAATCATCGTAACACAGCTGAGCTGTCTTGTCTGTCAATCAGCAGCTCCAGATTCAAAGTAACATAATGTAGTGCACCACCGTGCTCTTCACTCAGTCTTGATTCAAGGACAACAACAAGCCCGACCTGCTGCAGGACTTCAAAGCATGTTTGCAAAGCCATGAGCTGGCTTTGTGCCGCAAGGATGTAAACGTGATCTTGGGAGAAGTAGAAGATGGTCCCATTGAATACCAAAGTCTTGCTGGGAGCGTTTACCAAGTGCTTGCTACTCGCCTTGAGGTAAGTCCAGTGTAACTTGCCAGTGGTGATCATGATTGAGCTGGTCACGCAAGCGGTGCTAAGCTACTGCGTTGCTTTGGGACAGGTCACTGTCCCCCTTAGCTATGCCAACACCTGGTGTACCTGCTGCAGCAATAGACGTGTCAATTTAGCCATGTTCTAGGAATGGCAGATGTCTTACTTCTGGCGGAAAGCACTTTTGTCAGTTTTCTTGTAGGATGAGATACTGCTCAATGAAAACCTGGCTTCCAGCAAAGCCCTCAGCCAGCACCTGGTGCAACTGCTACAGCAGCAGGACTCACAGCGCACGGGCAGAGTCTCCTTGTCTCGCCTAATCCAGACTCTGCAGACACTGTCTCAAGACTGCCTTGGCTTAACCAACATCTGCCTAGCTTGCATCATTGGCTGCACAGCATCAGACGCAACAGACTCTGTTCTATACAAGCAATGGGCTGGACCTGCCGCTGCTATGATGTACAGCATTCTGGATCCAAGGATTGCCTCCACCCGCCATGCGGCCTTGACAGAGTTCAGAGGGCGTGATGAGTCTGATAGGAACAGATCTGTCAATGTTCAGTCGATCAAGGTGTGCCTGCAACGCCCCTTTGCTTTTAAGTGCCACACAAACCTGGCTTATTTATTAGCTTCAGCAAAGCCACTCATGCTGGTAGACAGCGTGTTCCAATGCTCAAAGGCTACAGTGTCAAAATTGGGGGACAGAAGGCCTTTTGCTCATCCCTGTTGCCCTGCTTCAAACCCAACAAGGTCGAGTGCAGCCATGGCAGCAGCTGCATGTTCAGCGGGGTCTTGCACTGTTGATGCAGGATTGCCTGCTGCAAGCTTTCCAAGAGTCAGATCAGACTGGTAGTGGTCACTTGACCAAGCAGAAATGTGTGTTGGTCATCAAGGGGCTGGCCTCCCATCTGCTGCATCTGTCTCCACAGGCAAGTTGTGCATTTGCCTAATGCAGGCCCAGATTTGCACAACACTGCTACATATTAAGTCACAATGGCTGTTTGGATCTGTTGCTTCCTCTCCATGCACCCTTTTGGCAACTGTTGGCAGGCATGAGCGTAAGTGCATGTGACCTTTTGGCAACTGTTGGCCAATTATACAGAGACATCTGCATTTGTGGTGGGGATATGTCAGTGCTATTGCATGAGCATAAGTGCATGTGTTCCGCTGCAAATTGACTGTTATACCTTTCAAATTGATGCAGGAGTCTATTGCCTTGCAATCCATAGTGGAAGCGAATGCAACTGACGAGGTTGCCTGTGATGATTTTGTGAGTCAATGTACTCGAGTTATAGTACAGCTGGAAGAGGAGGAGTATATGTTGCAGTATATTCAGGCACATACTTGATTTGCCTGTATCTTGCTGTTGTCACCGCTTGTCTAATACCACCATGACATGGTTCACAGTGTGGGTGTGTAAAGTAAGCAAGAGAATCAGCTATCATGCTGTTCATTAGGTAATGTATTGGCTGCCTGAGACAAACATAGTGCCCAAGCTGAGTTCGTGGCAAACTCTTCTGTTGGGCGTGGTGCTTTGCACTCCAACAAAGTGTATTGCAGTTGTTCAGAGCAGCTCAAGTGGCAGGCCCTGGTCAAGCAATCCAGCTACAGGTGTCTGCAGCAGATGCCGAAGATAGCCTTTCAAACAGATAACAGCATTGTCCATCACTGCAAGGTTCATCTGGGTTTGTGCAACAGCTCAACTTGCATCTGCTGTCTTGGACTTATCAAACAATTTGTGGGTCATCAGCCTCCACCAGGTAAACGAGAGTCTTGCAGCAGCTGGCTGGCATTGGCAACGTCAAGTGGCTGCAGATATCAAAGCGTAGTCAGACAAACCAATCTCAAATGATGAAGGTCAAACTCTCCTGTATTTCCCTCAAGCTGCAGACTGGTTGATGAAGTGCTCATATATCTGGTCTGTCACTGACCCTTTGCAAAGTTGAGCTATTGGAAAATCATGAAACGTGTGTCCACAGCAGTGTAAGGTGCAGCAGTGCATACTTTATGTGAACAACTGGACTTCCATGTATTAGTTGGGAGATACTTCCCTAACCCCACAATAGCAACAAGCACAGCCGTGAGGCATATCACACTTTTTGGCCCCACAAACAGTGGCAAATGCAGAGCAGGTGCAAACCTGCTGTGCTTGCAGTAGCTCTGTAGCAGCCAGGGTCTGTGAGTGGCCATGACTCCAGCGAGCCAGGACACCCATGATCAGCAGGTGCAGCGCCAATGTATAGCAGAAGACAAACACCCGTGCATACCTGCGCATCCAGAATCTCTGCTGGTGATGTATACTAACATGCTTTGACCATGTTCCGCAGCACAGGGCCAAAGAATTGCAGAGGCTGACACACTTGATGAGCATGCAGGGTACATGCATGCAATGAGCAACAAGCTTGGATCAGGCAAAGCTGCACTGCTGTGAATGTGGCTCAAGGTCTTACTGCACAGTAACGGTGTTAAGTCCACAGGGACCTGGTCAATGGGCCAGGACAGGAAGAAATTGCAGGCACTCACTGGCTGCCAGAAATGAATTGTCCAAACTCAAACATAATTCTGTCCAGCACATTCATCTGTTGCCGCCGGGCTTCCCGCTCTCTGCTGCGGAAATCGCTGAAGGGGTTCATCTTTTCCTCGTAGGCTTTGCTGTACCGTCCTTCTACTTCACCGGCCTCAGGATCTGCCACTGCACACAAAACAAAAGATATGTGACAATATAATCAACACAGACTTTGGTTCAACAAGCCACTCAAAGTATCGACATCCTGTTTGTAGAGTGGTTCTGCTTTGTGAGCCTCAGGATGTCTGACAGCACACACTCAATGCATGTATGTGTTAAAGGCATCTACTAAATGAAGTTACTGAAACAATTCAGCTGCCTCTTTGTGTGTGCTGCTGTACCATGGTTCTACTGCACCAACCTGTGGAGCCTGCACGTGCATTAAGACCAGAGAACTGCATGAAGTCATGCAACAGAGTATGCATCTACCTGGATGCTTGATGTCATTGCAAGCAAGACAAGCTTGATGCATTAGATACTTAAGCATGTACAGTGTGCTAAGCCTTAACAAGCTTGCAGCCAGACCTTCTGACAATTCTGTCCAGGCTGTTGTCCCCTGCCGGTGCTGCAATGACCCGTCAACTCGCAACCACAGCTACTCATACACAGTGCAAACAGGACAGCATAGCAGATGGGCTCACTCTTTCTGGGGCGGGACTGGCTTTGGTAGCCCTGCACATACTTGAGGCGCTCCAGCAGCGCCAGGTTGTCACCTCTCATGGCTTCCACTTGCCCCTTGCCAGATTGCGCCTCCTCCCTGGCCTGCACCAACACAAGTCACTACTCAACCCAACTATTGTTCACCTTCGACTATATGTCTTCACCTCTGGGTTTTGACTTAAAGGCAACCGGAGTAAACATTATGCCTTTATGAATTCAATCTTCTTGCATAGCATGTTAGTATTAAAAAAATTCTGTCTTTCTTTGTGGTAGGCCAAAAAGCCCCCAGACAGTGAAGCGTCATAGGCAAAGTTGCTTGAATGACCATTGAGTCTGCCTTGATGGCTTCTGGCCATGCCTGGACAGACTGTGTCTCCTTTTTTGGCCACAGGGGTAGCCACCACTAACCAACATTGCTGCTGTTGAGCAGGCTGCAACCTCGCAGGACCATGTCTGTGGAGTTGCAGCGCAGTTTGCGTCTTGATGGCAGACTTACTGGCTTCTGTCTCTAGTCCCGCCTGCCATTAAAGGTGCTATGACAATGTACACAGAAGGTGAGGAGCAGCACTCTGTTTGCAATGACTTTTGGTGCTGAAACTGCGCAAGAGGGTTCAGATGTAATCAGCTGTGCCTGGCTCTCATCAGCTGAACATCCTGTCGAGCTTGGATTGTACAGGTTTATTGCCACCAAAGATTCAGCTACTGCATAGTGTAAAGTTGCATGCAGGCAAACAGCTTGACTATGCTTCTGGTGCATACTGTGTATATATCGTTGAGTAGAGGCACTACATGCTAATGTACTTTTGCCAGGGTTTTTGATCAGCAGATCAATCATTGTACAATCTGAGTCAGGCAGTGTCTATCAGGGCTGTCTGAAGGCAGATAAACCGATGATATCCAAATTGGCCAATGCCAATGTCAACGAACACCGTCAGTGCTAGTTTTAGTGCCAGTCATTGCCAATGCCTGCAGTGCCAGTGCCAGTGTCAATGCCAGACAGCAGTGAGAGTGTGACACCTGAGCAAGCTGTAGCTCAAGCTGGTTTGCTCTGTCTCTGAAGCGGTCCCTTTGACTACACAGGACCTTGACCATGGTGTTGTCCCCCTCCTCTCCACCCCAATCCTCCCCGCCCCCTGCGCGCAGGCACAACGCTGATAAAGTAATGGTATATAGGTCCTGCAGTCAAGGGACACATGTGCAGCTATGGTTTTCAGCATGATGCTACCCTGTTGCTGAAGCCGCCTCTCTCCCCAAACTAGTATGGCAGATCAGTCATATGGTGGATCAGGACCACATGGTGAGTTGAGGTCATTCTGGAAAGGAGTAGACGTTATTGGGTCCACTAACCTAGTCAGCAGCACGTGATCACCCTTTGTGTACTAGGATTCAAGCTGTGCATTTGCAGATGCATGTGCGCTGCTTAGCTGGCTGCCTGGGTATGGCCTACCATGCAACTTCAGGACTGACTGACAGGACAGATTGGATGCAATATATGGCTGTATGAAAGCCTTATCAGTCACTGCAATTATTACAAGTCAGGGTATGAGCCAGAGAGCACACTGTCACAGCCAGATTGGGAAGATCCCAAGTCATAGTCGTTGCCAGGCTGGCACGTACAATGGCATGTCATGCAAAGTATGCAAGCCATGATTTGTGACTTTGCGGCCCAGGGAGTGAGCTGCAAAGACTATGATGGCAGGCATGAAGCTCACGCACCATACTGTTCACCTGCTTCATGAACCTCACTGCTGAGCTGCTTCATGCACCGGCCTATACTGCAGGCCATCCTTGCTTTGAATGTTGCAGCCAGATCTGAACTCAGCACGCTGCAGGAGAGTTCACCTTGAGATCCAGAGAGCACACTGCCAAAGCCAGACTGGGAGGTATCGAGCTCGTGTCCGTTGCCAGGGCGGTGCATACGGCTGCCTGTGCGCTCGGCTGCAAGCAGGTCCTCCTCAAGCCTGGCATTCAGGCTCTGCACCTCTTGTAGCTCTGCTTCCAAATCTGCAATCTGAGTCAGGCTGGACTCACTCTGACCTGCCACGCATCACAAAGGATTAGCTGCAGGTCTTGCTTGGTGCAAGGCTGCCACCATTGTTGTTGGACTGATGCCTGTGTCTACAATGCAGCGAAGACTTTGGGCAGGTTTGGTATCCTGCAGCCATTGAAGCTCTGCATCCAAGTCTTCTACTTATGTTAAGCTCATGTTGATCTGCAAAGCATGGCAGTGCAGTGATGTCTCTACTGAACTCTTGCTATGACTGCTCACTTTGTGATGGCCGCCCAAGGCATTGCATACATTGTCTGTACTTACATAGTCACTTAAGTCCCTTTTCAAATGCACCCATGCAAGAGAGCCTTCTGCTGTGGTCCTGTCATTGTGGCATACAACAGGTTGATGAGAAAGGCAAAAGATGGAGAGAACACCTGTGAGGTCTGCTACATGCAGGCGTGCCATTGTCAGCTCATGCTCCAGGTGCCGGTTCTTGGCCAGCAGTAGGGAACCATGAACCTTGGACATGATTGCACTTGTGCATCTTAGCTCTACACAAATTCTGCCTCGACCTTGCCCCCATGGTCGTGCATGAAGTATAGCTACAGCACTCTCTGCGCAATTGTTCAACCCTTTTTGCGCTCACACACACTGGCAACCCTGTGTTGACAGATCGTGGTGGATATGCGGGCCAGACTACTCTGTGCCTGTGTAACAGAGCATAATCGCTGTAAATTAACTCGCTGAAGCAGGGCTTCCAGATTGTGCCGACTGTGCTACAATGACATGCTGATCTGCCTGTAAACTTCCAGGTCTCTGCTGATCACGTGGTAGTGCATGCAGGTTGATGAGCTGAGGCAACACATCAAGATTCTGCAAGCTGTGGGCTACAATGCAATGGAAGGGGAAGACCTGAGCCCTGGAAAGGGCAAGAATGGTGAAGAAGGGACAGGGCCAGCTTTGGTGTGCTGATAACCTGTCTTTCAATCATCAAGGCACACTCCAGCTGTGGCATAGCCATCAAGTCTTGCTCGGACTCCTTTGTTGTACTTTATTCCCCCCTCTATACCTGCTTTGTATAGCCCTGTTGGCCAGGTAACTGCAAAAACAAAGTTGTCATCACCTGCTGAAGAGTTGGTCTGGTTTTGAGATCCTGCTCAAGCTGTGAGCTATGAGCTTGCTGTGCTTGCAACTGCCCTTCCAGGGCCTCGCACCTGCCCTGCCACTCTGCCAGCTCAGCCTGCAGCCTCTCTGTGCTGCTGGATAGCTCCTCATGCAGATGTGCCACAATGCCTCTCTGCAAAACAAAGACAGCCGAAGCCATCAGTGGCAAGCAAACTGTTTGCAGCTTGTGCTGGTTTTTTGATTCAGATTGATTACATAACAAGCATCATGCCGGCGGCTGTTCCTGACAAGTAGCTGCAGCATCACGTCCATTCTTGCATATGTAAGGAAACCGCATACCATGCAGATTATGCATACCATGCAGATTATCAAACAAGGTGCTTTCTGGAAGGTGTTTGCTGGACTGAGCAACATGCCTTCCATCCTTTTGTGGTGGGACATGCTGCAGGTAGCATGTTTGCTTATTACCTTCTGTTTCAGCAATTTAAAACTGAGCAATTGCCCAAATGCAATGTCCCCAGCAATGCTGAGAAAGAGACAGCAAGCAATTGTCACATAGTTTGCAGCAGGCACCAGTTTCTGCATCTTCCATCTGAGTCTTCTGCCATTGGTGTTACTCCATAGATGACATTGAAAGTTGAAAGCAAAAGCTGGCTCTGTAACCTGCTCTGCAGCCTATTTCGCACCAGCGTCTTCACTGGCAGATTGGAATGGACACCTGGAATTGCAGCTTACAGGCTTACTGGGAGCTGGAACTGATCACCTGACTCAGCTCACAGCTAAGACTTGCACCATGGAAAGTATGAAACGGCGCAGCAAGTACCTGATTCTGCAGCTCGTTTCTGAGGCTCTCCTCCACAAGCTTGTTGGGAGGTGCCTTGTTGGCCGCCTGTGCAGCGGTAGGAGAGCTGGTGCCCTGTACCAGTATGTCTTTCTCCCTTTCTAGGGTCGCCAGTCTCTGCTGAGCCCTCTCCATCTCATCAGTTGCAATCTCCAGCTCAGATCTCAGGCCAGCCTGCACAACAGACACAAGTGTTTTCAACAGCACTGTGTTTGGCTCTGCCTGTGAGCTCTGCCTAGCTGCTCAAATGGTGTATTGATCCCTTTGTACTGAGACCAGGCTCTGTTGGGTTCTTTGCAGTTCACCTACTGCAGTCTCCAGCTCACAACAAGAACATAGCAATGGTGCATACAGCAGGCGGCTGCGCACTGGCTTACCTCTTGCTCTTCGGTTTGGCTCTGGATGGTGAAGAGCTGGTTCTGTGAGGCCTGGTGCAGGCGCTGCATGTTGCCCAGGCTGGCTCTGGCCTCCAGCAGTGCATTGGACAGGCTCTCCTCACGCTGCTGCATCTCTTGCATCAGCTTGGCATCTGTCTCAGCAGCAGCATTGCTCACTGCCTGCTCCAGCTGTTCTTCCTGCACAGCAAGCACATGGTGGGGTCAACACTCACGTGTCTGGCATCTGCTTTTTTGACTGGTGTTGGCCTATGGTCACTTCTTAGGCACAGCCTCTCTGCACTGCTGCATTTCTGCACAAGTGTAGCAGCTGTCTGGGGAACTGCATTGCTCAGTGCTTGTTACCTGCTCCTGTTGTTTAAGGGCTTGATACTGGAAGCATTTGTAGCTTTACCATGTGGCATTGAGTGATGCATCGGAGGAGGTTCTGCTGATTGGGATGTTTCCTGCAGCTGAATTACTGACACATCAAGCTGTTGTTCCTGGCTAAGCTGCAAACAAAGTCTGAAGTGAAAGGAATGGGTTGCAACACAAGCAAGGGTAGACGGTGGCTATTCTTTGAGTGCTTTGCAAAGCACAAACAAGCAAGGTGAACAAATGGCTGACCTTGTTTTGTAGCTGAGCCTTCATCTGACCAAGCTGTGCTTCAAGGCGCTTGATAGTCAGGTCCTGATTCCTAAGCTCCTTGGACTCAGCCTTAAAGTCAGCCAACTCTTGCACCACCCTCTTGTTAGTGGACTCCAGCTCAGCAATTCGAGCTGTAGAATCCTGTAAAATGAACAATTAGTTCATGACAATTTTTGCATAAGCCAGCATCAAATGCTGACAATATACACAGGACACCCTTGTTTTGTTGCTGGCTCTGCTTCCTGAGCAATGGAAGCTACACCTGCGCCTATTGGCCCACATTCACCATTTCATATGACAACGAGGCATGGACATTTTTAACTGTGGGTGTCCAGTGAGCAAATTATTACTCAGCTGTGACTTATTTGCAATCAATGGTGTGCTTTGGCATAGCAAACAAATCTGTTGAAGCTTGCGTGGAATGCAGAATTGGCAGGCCAGTATTGGTTGAGCATGCTGCGCTAGTTTGCTCAGTTGCCATCAGGATATAGTCAAGGTGTTTGTGTGATGTCGGCAAATTGTGTTGCCAGCACTGCATGGGCTGCTGTGCAAGGTTCAGATGGTGAGACAGAAAGTTTGTACTGAAGGCTTGAAAGCTTACTGCTGCACTGATGAGCACTGTTGCTGGGTCAGGCGCTTCATATAGCTTTTGGTAGACTTCCAGAAATGCAGACTCGCCAAACTTTGCTCTGCAACAGTCAATGCAGAAATCCTGCTTGAAAAACAGGCACATGGTGTGAAGTCTTGGTGATGCTCTCTTGGTAGTGAGTAAGCTGAATGTTGCGCAAGTGTGAACTATGCGGTCAGCCAGCACAGCATTACCTGGTGGTGAGACGATCAACCTCTTCCTGATAGGCCTTCAGCAGAGTGCCCACATCCCTGTTAAGCTCTGCTGATGCACCCTTCTTGAATTCTGCATGCAGGCAAGTGTGCCTCACTATCTGGTGGGTACACAGCACTTGCTAAATTTTGCTGCCCAACATCTGTCAACCAACACCTCTTGTGGTTTCAGCCAGCTTGCGTCTGCTCTTGAGAGAGCTTTCTTGATTCTCTGCAACTGCCATGCCCTGCTCATCCATTTTCTGTCTGAAGCTGTCCAGCTCGAACTCTGCATGCATCGTGCAAGCCATGCAGACCGAACTGTGACTTTTCAGTTGAGGCTGACTTCGAAGCACTTTGTCAAGAACACGTCTTTCACCTTTCCAGAAGCTTGCGACCGCGTTCATGTTCGCGAATGGACTGGCAGGCTCTAGATCACGCTGGGCAAGGACGTCGGATGGGCTCTTCAGTAAGCCCTCCAGCTTCGCTGGGCCCAACAAACTCTGCATGGCAAGCGATCACGGGGCGGTCAAGGCTACTTTCGAGCGGTGATAGCGCATACGTGCATCATTGCAGTAGATGGTCCGTCAAACCTGAAGAAGCTGAAGGGACCATGCATCATGACTATGCTTGACAATTGGTATGAGGTGAGTTCTTGCAGCTGTTGATATTGCCTGTATACCCCAATCACCTACACACTGGTCTTGGCATGCTTGGCCACAGTACGGACACAGTAGCAGATGGGAAGACCAATGAAACCAATGCTCAGCATTCAAACGCTGCTCTGAGCAATTGATTGCAAAGCCTAGCTTCTGCTCATTTCTATTGTGCTGTATCACAGCTGGACCGCCATACGCAGAAGCATCACACTGTTGGACGCAAGTGGCTGGTTGAGTGCAGTTGACACTGTGTGATGTCAAGCAAATGCTGCAGTGCGCTGCTGTACTGACCAATGCCTCTGTGGCGGCAGCCTCATTGCAAGTGCATTCTGCATCCATCAGTACCAGTCCAGTCAGTTGCAATGCGACCTTGGGTCTCATTTGTCTTGACTATGCACAACAGCTGTGAAGCCACAGGCTGTCACACTGCAGTAACATGGAGCCCTTTTTCCCTCCTGGAGCCGTCTGCTACCCTTCCTTTGTTTCAGTTCAGTTGCAAGAGGCTGAAGGGACTATGCATGACAGCAGTAACAATGGATCACTTTTGTGTTCTACGGATTTCCTTAAGATGTATACGCCAGCAGAAGGTCAAATGCACACGTCCTTTTGGCTATGCTTGTCAAGCGACTACCTATCTAGGGTACGACTGTGTTGTATGACATGTTTGGAACAACACAGTCACACTTGTCAAACTGTTTGAGCAAAGCAGCGTCTCATCTTGTTCCAAACATACCAAGAAAAGTAGTACATGCAAGCAGCAACAAAAACAACTAAAAGAATGCAGCAAGGATGCTGGCTAGCAAATTCTTATAGCGAATGACTAACTGGCCAGGCGACAAATCCGGTTGGGCTACTGCTGCTGTCCTGTTTGTTTCACAGGCTCTTGATCAGTTCTCACAGCCGTGACCTGCCATTTGTGTAATGACACCGCCTATATAGACATGCAGTCTCAGTATTTATATGCTGCCAAGCAAATGCAGGCAGACAAGCCAGAGAATGAGCAAGCAAATCTGCTCAGCAGCCCAGGATGTCAACTGCTCATACATGCAGCATAGCGGTACAAAAGGTGCACACATGAGGCACAGCTTGGCATGCTTTGCTCCAGAGAGCAGATCAACAGGAGAGAGGCAATATCATCATTGTCCCCAAGTGTCAGCCACATGGTAAGGCTGGTGCTATACATATACACAGACATGTACCTTCAAACAAGTTGTTGCAGTGAGTTGCTGTCTACCTGGAAGCTGCCTGAGTTCATCAGGCGTGTATACCAGGGCTGCTCTATGAAGCCGACCACCTGTTTTGTCTTCACAGGCTTCCCAAGGGCTATAGGGTCATAGCCAAACTTCTTCATCTGAGTTTGCCCTTCATTTCCTGGCTTGGGTGGCTCAGGGCTTGGTGGTGTCTCCTTCTTGTTCTGCAGAGCAAGCACCATCTGAGCATCATGCATGCTGCAATGTTGCCCACCGCACCAGTGCTGGTGGCATTATCATTGAGTCGTGTGCATATGCCAGGCCTTCCTGAAACTTGTATGAGTGACCTGAGCTGTCATGTGGTGCGTGTTCTTTGCTTGAAGCTGCAGGCAACTGTTGGCATGATGCAATGTCAAGTTGTTTGAAATGCTAAGCACCTCAACAGAGCTCACACGCCTCTCATCTGTGCTCGTCTGTGCAAGCCTGATCACACAGGTACTACATTCACAACAATATCCCTTGCATCCAAGTATCAGTGCATCTGACCATGCTCATCATCACCAAACAAACACACAAAAACATAAATTGCAAAGTTGTATTCAACACATATGCCTGATGTTGACAGCCTATACCTGCAGCAGCATCTGCAGCTTGAGCTGCTTGGGCTGCGGTGTAACCCAGGGCATTGTAGGTCGCCCTGGCCTCATGGCACATGCAGCATCTATGACAGCAATCTTGTCCATGGGGTAGCCTGCCAAGTATGGCCACAGAAAGCCTAGCCCCTCCCCTGTACAGGTGATGTCACTTTGTGCTATGCAGACCAAATAAGCTGTTTATGGGCTGCTTCAGTGTCCAAGATTGTGGTCATGATGCAGTGCATGCTGCATGCAGCCTGTGAAACCAAAATGTAGACTCAGGGAGGAGTGAATGTCCATAAGTGCAGGGAGACTCAGCTCTTTGTGCTTCTGTGCATACGTCTGGTGCACACCACATTTTCTGCCACAGATGCAGCTTAGGCAGAAGACAAGAGCAAGTGCTGGCAGACCCTCCTGCAACTCAGCAGCTTGCAGTGCACTCATCGAGACCCCAATGGCAGCATGCCAGTCTCATGCATGCTGCAGTCTTGTGTTTTGATATGTCTGACTCCCAGGCTATAGAACTGCTGACATGCCTACCCTCCAGAGACATATAGCCACCGCACACACTGGGTGCATGGAGCAAATGGCTTTGGTACCTGTCTGGGCTTCCACAAGTGTAGGCAGCACAATCTGCTGCAGGAAAGACCAGCTGAAGAGGGGCGCAGCAACATCCACGTAGGTGCCATACCGCAGAACGACAACAGGGGAGATGAGCATGTACATCATGAAGTCAGACTGGGTATCCAACGCACTGCACCAGGTCAGATGGGCCAGGTCTAGATGGTTGTCCATGCTCAGCTGCAGCAACCTGCGTGCACCACAGTATGCTGTAAGCGCTCTTTGACACCAATGTAGAGTATAAGATAATACAAGGTATGGTTGGCTAGACAGAGCAAGACAGCACAGAACAGTTCAGCTTGCTACGTGTGTGCAGAAAACATTGTTGATTTATTGTGCACAAGTTGGCTGTAAGCTCTTGTTGACTGTGATCTGCCTGTGCCTTGCAAGCAACCTGGGGTGCTGCTGGCCGCTGGACCCCAAAGCAAGACACAAGTTGCATGAGTGAATGACTCACTGCAGTCATCAATCAACTAGATGAGTGCAAGCACACATGGCCAAATTGGTGGCAATAAGGTGAATGTCTGAATGATTGGGAACAAAGATAGACAGACAAACAAGTGAGTGAACAAGTGAACAATCACTGGGCAAGTACAGTACACTTATGAGTTTCAACATACAGATCTGCATATGTGGTGTGATGACTCACGTGCTGATGGCTGACACATCCTGGATTACGCCCTCCTCTGGGAAGTACAGATACTTGTGCTTGTCAACAACCAGGTCATCCCACATGCCCGTCTGCATCAGCTGGTACAGATGCTGGTACCGACCCAGCTTCTGAGTTGAGTTGTGGCGGTGCACAAAGAGGCAGTGCGGGCATGTGACTGTGTCCAGGTCATATGGTGCAACTATCACAACATTCCACGCCTCAGCAGCTGGTTCATTCAACCACCTGCACATGTAGTAGCTGTCAACAACTTCAGCGGTCTGAAAAGACGGTTTGCGCATTCTAAAAGAATCAGCAAGACATCTTTCCTTCCTAATATGGCAAGTTTTGCTAGCAAGATCTGTGCCATAATTGCGCCACCGCTTGCTCTGCTTTGAATGTTTCATGCTGTGGTGAGCTGTTGACTCTTGGTCATGTCACAGTGCTGAAAGCAGTGTAGCTTAATGGTGGTGGAGGTGTTGATGTGTGGTGATGGAAGTGGACAAATATGGCACGGATGATGGTGGCGTGTGCTGTGGCACCACTGGTGGCAGTACACAGCACATGACAAATGTCATGTGCATATATACAACACACAAGCAGCATGTGTTTCAACGGCTTCTGCTGCATGAGTTGTTGCCATAACTTGGATGAAGCAGCAAGCTTGATTTGCCATGATACAAGATCAGGCATGCATCAACAAGTCATACTCTGATGTTGCCTGCTCAATAGTGACACAAAATTGACTTGAAGTAGTAAATAATGGTTGTCTGTCCCACGTATGACAGGAGCAGTGTGAAGCTGTCAAGTGATGAAAAGTTTGCAGCATGAGGCATCTGCCGGCAGGTTGATATCTCATGCACTAAGCCTGGTGCACACAGATATGATGCTCACCTGGGCTGCCTGCCATCATAGATGACCAACACAATCAACAAGTCTGCACCTCTTCCTGCATGACAGACAATGACCATGTATGTGCTCACAAGCAGTGTCAGTAGTTGGTCAAATGTGTGTAATGCAGGATTAAGACAATGAACAGCAGTGTAGCGGGGTGATGAGCTAGTGGACGTGTTTTGGCGCAATGCAGGCTTTTCCTACAACAATTTATCTTGGGAGAAAGCTAGTAATAGCAAGTATTTGGATGACATTGGCTTGATGCTGTAAGGGCACCAACCAGAGAGCAACAATCATGGAACTACTTGCTATTACTGGCCTTCTCGCTACTATAAGCAGATGTAGTACAGCAAGACAGCAAATTAAACTGTTTCTCGACAACCTTACAGCAAACCAGGTGTTGTGTTTTGCCTTAATCTGTCCAAAGGCAACTGCTCAAGTAACTGCTTGCCTTGCTTCAGGGCAACAGTCGAACGTGAGTCAGAGCACCTGAGATGCAAAGCTCCACAAAGCTTGGCAAGCACACCTTGGATGGAAGCTTGACTGGGGGCAGTATGGACTGCAGTCTGAGGCCACTGCCATGGAGTGGGAGTGAAGAGTGGGTGCACCAGGGTGACGCCCTTCCTGGGGCCCTGCGCTATGCGGTTTGTACCAGACTGCTCTGCAGCAGTCACGCAGCGCACGTCTTATGACATAGCAAGATATGTACAGCATTGCTACTCTGCAACAGTGACCCTCCATCATAGCATGCCTTTTCCTGCAAGTCGCCCACAGAGCCATACAATGCGCGTTGGATTATGGCACAGCTTGACACTCCACAGGATCATGCAACCCAGCTATGATACCTGAGCAGAAGTGTGATAAGCAAGACAAGCAGTAAACTTTCTGTACCTCTGTGTCAATGGACAATCTGTGTAACGTGTGAAACTTGCACATTCTTGTTGCAGAAGAAACACTTGAGCCGTTCCATTGATGCATACAGATTTGCAAAAGAACGGTTGCCTGACTCGAGACTGCATTGATGCCATGTATGCGTGAACAGCGCAGAGAAAGCAACAGCGTGTCAATGAACATTACCCACAAGCCCGCCTTGCTCCATTAGGGCCGCATACCAGGGCTGCCAGATCTGCCCCAGCCTTGCCCTCTCCAAGTATCCCATGCCAAACTTCTCTTGACAAGGCTGCGGCACACAGTCATAGACTATCAATTTCGGATCACACACCATGCAAGCAGAGGACTGCTGCTATACAGTGCATATGCCTTTATGTTCACTGCGATACATGTACACACATTCACATCATATTCAAGACACAGGATTCCAGGCTGTGTCCAGCGGCACTTTGATACCATGCTGCAAGGGATGCAGCCCCTGCTGCTCTTACACAAAGCACAACTTTGTTTGTCAGCATTGTCATTATTACAACTACAGCTTACCAACATTGGACGCTCACATGCAGGAAAAGCAGAACCGATTAATCTGCTAATAACTGCCCACTTTGAGCTTGGCATTGGTTGCAGTTGCACCTTGCAAATCAGACTTCTTCTCAACCATGCTTATGATGAGCTTTGATGTGCACAGTACATTGTCAACAGATCCAACAGTTCAGATTGGTGCGGCTTGCCTTTGCTGCATAGCCGTACTTCTCAAACTGGATCTTCTCTTCTTCTGTTTGCCATCCCAGGAAGTGGGGATTGGTGTCATACATGCTTGTCTTGCCTTCCCTCTGCAACATCTTCTTAGGGTGTATGACACACACATCATCTATGACAGCAATCTTGTCCTGAGGATAGCCCAACAAGAAGGGCCATACCCAGTCTAACCCATGTCCTGCAGGCCAAGCTCATATTGTGTGTCCTCGCAGGTCAGCGTAGCCATCATGCTGCCGCAATGCATTCCCTGCTTCATAAGTAACATGACAGATGCGTCCAGACCCACATGCTGTGAGTATTCAATGACAAGTTGTGTACAGATACTTGCAAATGTAAAAAACAGCATTCTTGGTGTCACAGCTTGCAGAACAAGGTGGTCGACATGTCCATGGGTAGTTAAAGGCAGCAGGAGGTAAATCAAGCTGGCAGGGCTGCAGCACTGATGCACCTGAGGCTGAAGTGGACAATGTAGCTGTGACATTGCCCTTGAAGAAGTCCATGCTGAACAACGGCACCATAATTTCCACAAAGGTCCCATATCTGAGGACTGTTGGGCTCTCCATATACATCCCCTGACCATGCACTGAGTCAGACTCAATGCGTGAGCACAGACTTGGCTGAGCCAGTTCCAAGCCATACACCTCTTGTATGTCAAAGGCTCTGTTGATGCTGCTGCTAAGCTGCACTATGTCGTCATCAGGAATGTAAACCTGCAGCCAGTGTATTGTGCAGTCACCTCACAAACAAGGATGCCCCTGCCCAGGAGTGTGACAGGACACTCATTGCCACAAAATACAGATGACTCCCATACTGTGACTTCGCCTGACATGAGTTCACGTTCACATCCCCAACAGGACTTATGTTTTGGCACAGGAGAGCTGCAAGTGTCATGGCTGGCAAGGCACGCCAGTATACGGTCATGACATAGTTTTCAACATATGGAGCAGCTTTTTTGAAGATATGCCAAGAATGCTCTACGGCCTGTCAGCCACTATAAAAGCAATACCCAGGTTGCTCGTTGATTACCTGTGTGTAGCGGTGCACATAGTGCTCTGCAAAAGCTCCTGATTGAGTGAACTGATATATCAGCTTCCACTTGGCTCCTGAGCCCAGCTCAATATGCATGCATTTCTCACACGTGAAGGCACTCCTGAGTTTCCCATAGTAGATGACTGCAATATCCCAATTGGCACTGGCAGAGTCATCAAGCCACCTGCGACACAGAGCGCATTCTTTGTTCCAATGCTGCAGCCTTGCTGATAGTGTCAGACAGCTGCTGAATTCCTTTGGCTGCAGTTTGCTGGTGCCTGAGTGACTGACGCAAGCTGTTTATGGCTGATACTGGTGTGCTGAAACACAAGCTATGTGAGCCAAGCATCAGGAACGCAAGTTTGCATGCTACAAAAGGAAAGCACCTGTCGTGCTCTGAAGTATCACCCACTATTACAATCACCAAGTTATGCCTGTGTGTGTCTCCTGCAACCGCAGCCAGACCTTATATGACCTGCATGCAGCTTGGCCACAGAGCTTCATAAGGCCACGATTCCCCTTACCCCAGTTGCAGGTCTTTAATACAACAGGTGGTAGAACAGGTGCTGCAACAGGTTTGACAGGAAGCGTGCGTCTATTCCAGAAAGACCTGTCTAGCACTGCGGGCAATAGGCTTGTGTCCCCGTTGAACTGCAAGCCACAGCGGTGCATCAGTGGGCCTTCAGGGATGCAGACGCACAGTAGATGGCAAACCAAGTTTTTAATCTTACCTTCGCAAACGCCACCACGAATGCAAGCACAGCACTCGCAACGAGACCACCGATCAATTTTTGCTGGTTGCTGATCGGTGAGCTACACACGCGCATATCACACTCGTGCACTACTTGAAACCAACTCCAAGTAGTCTGCCGTGCAACGAGCCTATCACAAGCTGGCAAGCTGCATGCGCCTGAATTGCTACCACTTTAAACTTGCTCGAGCTATGTCTCAAAAATGCTTGTGCCGTAAATTCGATTAGTCATGGATTCCACATGCTTCTTGCTGTTGCATGCCAGCGCTTGTTGCGCGACAAACTTGCAAAATGCTTCGCAAACATTTATAATACAAACTGACGAGAGCAAACTTGCTTCAGCAGGTGCAGGGAGCAGCGCCCAACTTGGTATCAACAATGATGATTTATGTCCTATAGAACATAGTTGCTACCTCCTCGCGGGGAGCGCCTGCTTGTTAGCTAGCTCCAGCACTATGTGCAGTGAGTGATTTGTCCGGCTTGCAAGCCAAAAAACGTGTCGAAATTACTGTACAAACATCCATACAGCAGCAGCTGCTGCAACGTTCACTACAAAACTAATCTAGGCTTAAGATACATCTATCTGATCCTTAATGGCACCAAGTTGGTGCAAAGCAACAGTAGTCTGTCCTTTAGCCTGGACAGGTTCAAAGCAAATAAAGCACCCTAATGTCAAGGCAATCTGTCAAGGGTCTTAGGGTCAAAAGTTATGCGCGAGTAATATGCGTTGTCTGGTTCAGTGGCTAATTCAGCTAATCTGGCCTCAGTCGGCAACTTGTCCTTGAAAACCCAGCACTCAAACTCAATGTTCTGCAGCCTGCTGTGTGACCTACAGAAATGCACTTATCTGGTGAGTGCAAGCTGTTGGTCCAAAGTCATGATTATGTTCATGCACATGTCAGAAGTTGGCAGGTCTGCATAAGCATGACACAGTGTGCACAGTGCTGCAGCTGCTGGCCCCTACGCTAGAAACTCATAGTGCACATCAGCATTGCCATGCAAGCAAGGCGCAGCATGACAGTGCATCTGCCGCAACATGCAGCTACAATCAAACGCAGTATGACAATACAAACAAAGAAGACTTGATACCTGCCAGCCTTCTTGAGCAGTTCCCTATCTGTGGTGTCCTTTGGCAGGACTTCCTGATGATCCTTGTGCAACTCTCTGGCGTGCTTGATCTGCAATGCCACACCAGAGAAAGTCATTGGACCAGACAACGGTGAATCTTGTATTGCAGCACACAAAAATGCACAACAGAGCTGAGATGCTATCATGCCTATGCCCTGCAGGACAAGACTCACACAGGCATGTACTTCACCTGCAGTACAACATGCTTTGACTGCAGCTCAGCCTCACATGTGTCTTATGTGATCTCGACAAAGCCCAGCAGGTAGCTCTTGAGCATTGCTGACAGTGTGCCATTGCTGGCCTATAACTGTCTTAGTGGTGACTTTAGCTTCTGGAACAAACAGAACACACAGATTACCATCAAGACAAAGAAGTGCATATTGTGATGCGTACAAGGTGCCACAAAGTACACTACAAATCCTGTGAACAAGATTGGCGTAGCGCTCTGTATGCTCACCAAATCTTCACAGTCATAGAAGTTGCCATGCTCAGCCCACTTGCTGCCATCAGGCAGCTGGTACAGCACATGCAGGTCACTCCAGCTGATGACGGGGTTGGCTTGACCCTCCTCATCCACCACATCACTCTGACCTGCACATGCCAGACACATGTGATGTTGTGCTGTTTGCATGCAAACAGCAGCCACAGCCTCTGTAGCGTCTCTTGAGACATTCGGATCATGCTTGTTGCTCAGCACACTGCTGGAAGAACAGTAATAGGTGGTTGCTGATGGCACAATGCCCCCTGTTCATGTAGTTGCAAGGCTATAACACAGAAAGGTGTCTGAAGAGCAGCGGGATTTACAATCTGAAAGCAATGGCATGAGGGCGGTGAACAATGGCGGACAGCAGAGATGTAAGTTGTACCTATGTTGAAGCAAGCACAATGCTGGGGATCATCCAAATCAAAGCAGTAAATCTTGGATGCATCATCAGGATCTACCACCTCTACCTTCTGGAAGAATTTGATGCCTGCAGACATGGAAGCAATCATGCCATAATGCTGTTTATCTATCTTCACCAACTACCAGCTTTGCATAGCTTGCGGGCAACAGGGGTGTGGCGGCTGATGCTTCAAGAGTGGTGACTCATACCACAGGGCCCCAGCTTTGACTGACAGGGGCCTGTACTGGCTTCACAGCACCCCAGCAACAAGCACAAGCAGCACATTTGATGGCTTCTCACCAAGCTTCAAATTTTCAAATGATGTTCTACAAGGTCTTTGCAATAGCATAAGGTTGTACAAACAGTTTTACAAACATTGCAACTGTCAACAGCATGCCCACCATACCAAAAGATGCAATCAGCTTGAGGCAAACTAACTGCAGGAGCTGCACAAAGCACATGCACAAGACACTCTGACCGGACATCATGGGGCAAGTCAAGCCTGCGGACATAGCTGTTATCTGTACATTCAAGAAAAAGGCCCATACCATCAAGAGATGCAAGCCTGTGAGCCTTGAGGCCAGTAAACCCTTTCGGGGAGTTCTGTAAAGGCTTCAGCAACTTGACACGGGTGTCAGCTCCAGAGCGGTCTGTGCATCTGTAACAGAATTGCATGACTGTTATGCATGACAACACAGTTGAAGACAGGAGTTTTGAAGCTGGATGCTGGTTACTAGACTAGGATCACCTTGAGGCAGCGCAAGTTGCATGCTGGCCTTCAAGCGCATGCCAGGTGCAATATGCCACATCTTCATGCAGTGCAATTAGCATCATTTAGTCAGACAGTAAGGCCATGCTGGCAACTGTAAACTTTTGCATAACACTGCTTGATTAGGCAAGGACATTGCCAAGCCCCATTGACAACCATGTGTCAAAGGAATGCATTGCAGCATTCACCTCATGATGCCTTTATAGCGGCTGCACTCAGGCTCAGTGCAGCTTCGCAGGGTCATGCATCGTGTACAACTGGACTTTTGGTTGAAAACAATTTGCAAGTTTTGTTTCTGACCTATAGTCAACCTCGACAGCCTCAGAGGGTGTAGGTGAGGCTCTTGGGGGCGCAACGGGGGGCTGCTTGCTGGCTGCCTTGATGATTGGCACAGCTGCTGTCACTGCCCCTTGCTGTGCCACAGCTGGTACAGGTGTTGGTGCAGGGCTGACATTGACCGGGGGGCTAGGTCGCTTCATGGGAGGGGGCTGCGGTGCCAGACATGCAGACTTCAAGTCAGAGAAGGGACTGCATTGTGGTTACGCAAACTGTCTTGTGATGTCAAGGTAGCGCCGCGGTGATATCAAGGTAGTGTACTTTGGTGTGAATCTAGCTGTCTGATGGCAGAGCAGCAACACAGCTCTGATACAATACGGCAGCAGGTGTTTGTGTATGCAAGATGCGTGCCATTTAGAGTTGTTGATGCTTCAGCGCTCCTGCATCAGGGGTATGCCTAAGCAGCTTTTCACAGGAATGGATTTGGTCAGCTGCTACAGCCCTAAAAAGTTCTTACGAACAAAACAAAATCAAGGCTGTGTATGTGTCACATATCAAATTAGGCTGACCTTTGGTTTGGAAATTATACTGTAATGTTTCCTCAGTTGAGTGACATTTCTGGCTGGCAGCATTTTGGCCATGTCAGCAAAGGTCCTGCCCAGGCTCCTTGCATCCAGCAGAAGTCTGCAGCAAATTTAGCAAGGTTTATTTATGCGACAGGAAATGGCTGGCGGGAAGGCTTGCAAGTCTGACATTGAAATCAGCCTGAGTCTGCTTGCATGGGTGCTTCCAGTTTTGAGGTTGTGACCATACCTGTCTTCCTCTTTGCTAAAAGGCAGTGCAAGCCCTCCATTCCTTCCGACCACATCGCTGTCGAGGTCTCTTGAGCCCCGCAAGGACGATCCAAGATACCCCAAGATGTGTGACGGGAATAGAGGCTCAGGCAGTGCTGGCAGCGGGTCTGCACACGCATGCTTGCTCTTTGTAACATGTTTCACTGCATCACTGAGTGTCATTTGTCTGTCGGTACCTTGAAAACAATGAACAAATGGCTTGCAAGACCGAGCTTGACAGCGACGAGCTCGTTTTGCAGCCGGGTAAATTGCTTGACCATAGAAGTTGGTTCCTGCATCCTGTTCCTGGGCTAAAGCCTCCACGAAGTGGGACGGGACGTGCAGGTCCTGCAGAGCCGCAGTCGTGTCGGGCTGCGATCTTTTCTGTCTCATGGCTGGGTACATCAAGCCTGGGTACATCAGGCCTTGGCACATCTTTGAAGAGCTCGCTGGATGACACATCTTAGTCATCGCACGTGAAAGTTCTGACGTACGTGAGCAAACGTAATGTCCAGATCACAAAAGAGACCTTCTTTGCTTCATGACGTACGCACTGTGTAGTCCGTGATTTTGGACTTGTCGTCTGCAACAATCTTGCAGTCATGGCGGGTATGAAAATGTCTTTGAGCACTGCCCTGCAGCCTCACTGCAGACTAAACACGAGACATCAGTTCAGTTGTGTTGGTCTCAGTGCCGGAGCAAGGCGTCCTGTCCCCGTCTTTACATTTGCACAGCATATAACCGCGCAGTCTACGTGCTTTGCTGCAACGGTCGCCCCTGACGTGGCCGAAGAGGGCGCTTCCCCTCAGACCTCTGAGCAGATAAACAACAGAGCCACAACGCAGCAAAGCTCAGGGGCTAGTCACATCAAACCATGTTACCCCACCAAGACGATAAACTGCAGCGACGGTACGCTGCCTTCTAGGCCGTCTAGCAGGCGCTACTGTCAACAGCGCTGGACCCTGTCATGCGTTTTCTTTCAGAGGAGTGGAAGGCAAGAGTAGACTTGGCTGCACTGTACCGCGTATGTCACAATCATGGGATGAACGAGGGCATCAACAACCATTTGACAGCAGCTGTGCCTGGGATGCCTGGGCATTTTCTGGTCTTTGCCTTTGGCTTGCTGTGGTCTGAAGTTACTGCCAGCAACTTGCTCCTGATGGACTCGAAGGTATGTCAAGCTGCATGTTCAGCTCATTGTTTGTAGATCACTGCATTTCAATCAGACCCATTGCAATACAACTCTCAGTGTCACTGTCAAACCTTGATCCCTCTGACTGTAGCGCATCTTGCTGTTGCCCGTGTTGGTGTCTCAAACTTTGGCACACAGGGCAATGTTGTGCGTGGCGAGGGTCATCCTGAGGCCACTGCGTTCTGGATCCACAGCAGACTGCATGAGGTGCACCCAGCAGCTGCCTGTGTGGTCCACACCCACCAACCCTGGACCACTGCCCTTGCCTGCTTGTCAGACTTCATGTGAGTACCTTAGCTCCTGCACAAAAGCTGTTGCAGCACACCACCAGCAATTACCAGGTGCGTACAGATGCAGACTGTGTCATTGTTTCAGCAGCACTATGTTGTGTCGTCTGGTGCCTTCTTTTGGAATGCTCAGGTGTGGTTCTAGACTGTAGATTTCTTTTTGTGTCTTTCAGCAGCTACCCTTCATTTGCAGCTGGTAAGCAGCAGATCAGATATCAGCTACTTCCCGACGTCTCTACAGCAGTTTAACTCTGTCATCCTGGACTTGCTTGCATGTGAATGATTGTGCTAGTTGCGCACCAGCTTTAGTCATTGCACCAGCTTTAGTCACTGCATGCAGGCTACCAATGATTCATCAGAACAGCATGCGCTTCTACAATGACATTGCCTATGACAAAGAGTACAATGGCTTGGTCCTTGACAAGGATGAAGGTCAGCATGTTGCATTGACTCTTTGATTTGCACATTGCCCGGCATGGGGAATATGCTTATGATATACATGACTGCCTGTTGCCTTGCTCAGCATGTTTGCTTGCATCAAGTTTGCAGTGCCAAAGATGCATGAATGCTTGCAAGTTCTGCTCACAACAGCTCCAGAGTCCTTGCAAATCTTGTGTGCAGCACAGTGTGCAGTGCTTGTCAGCTAGCTAGGTCAAGTCTGTAGCATTTTTTTGCAAATTGTGGCACATGACAAAAAATACTGACGATTAACATCAAGGTCACAACTGTGATGCAGGTAACAGAATAGCCAAGGTCATGGATGGTCGAAGAGTGCACCTACATGCCAATCATGGTGTCATCATTGCAACAGAAACCATTGGAGAGGCATTTGATTACCTGTACTATCTGGAAAGAGCAGCTGAGGTGACCGTCAAGGCCTTGTCAACTGGCAAGCCCATGAAGCTCATCGACGAGGCGGTCTGTGCCACGACTCATGAGAAGTTTGTGGACAGCGGAATTGCAGCCGAGGTGAGGTTGCTGGTCCTGCCACTGCACATAATGCAGCTGCACAATGCAGCTTAGAGAGAAGGCTTTAAGCTGTTTGACACTGTTGCACTGTTCACCACTGCTTGGCAATTCTTGCTTGAGGACACTCTGCCAGCTGTTGCACACTTGCAAATAAATGTTTTGTACCTGTCTGCATCACCTGCATGCTATTATCTGCTGACTGTCTCCTAGTAAGTAGTGCTGTGATTGAAGGCTGTTCAGCTGAGTAGGTATCTGGTGATTGCTCACATTGTGTGTCCTGGATGCAGTTTGCTCGCCTTCACCTTGAGGCTTACAAGCGTGAGATGCTGACAAACAAGGATGCTGATTTCTGCAAGTGATGTGACCCTTGTCACATGCATGACAGAATCATTCTACAGCTCATCTGTTTTGAACGCACACATGGTACTGCCATGGTGAAGGTGGTTCACCTAAATGCTTATCAGCCTACATGTAATTGTGCCTGCACAGCATATAGGCTCTTAGGCTCTGTTGCGCACGACAACATTGCCTTGATAGGCTGGTTTGCTGCTTTAGTTGATTGCTGTTGCGAGTATGCTGTGCACAACACTGTGCACTGATCACCTTCATCTCATGAGTGGATACTGCTTCAGACGTATTGATAAAGCACACTGTGGGCAGCTGGTTATACTACAGATCATGCTCTCCTATGACTATGAAAACCCAGCTTTCGTTGATGGGTCGTTATCAGGTCTTTAAAGTCTAACGTCTTCGCTAAGCGGTCGCTATCCGGTCGTTGACCTTCCAGCGATTGCTTCTACGACCCGGACAATGTGTCCTGCTATCGTAAGAGGGCATTCACACTGCTTTCTCGCCCGATCTCAAGCTACAGCAGCAGTCTGCATCCAAACATGTGCATTGCTGTACATTGCAGCATTTTGTTGCACCCCCAACTGCCATGGTATCATGAGTCAGCTCATCACTGGGAATTACGTGATCAAGTTTGAAAGGAATAGCTTTAGAGTTCAGCTGTCAGCGAGGGGTATAGCAACTTGCTTTGCCTCGGCGCAGCCGAAGGCGCAGGTAAGCGGAGGTGCGGATTGTCTTCAGTGTTGTGCCGCAGTACGCTCGACGAAATCTGCGGCACTGCGTGCAGTATACGCAGTACGCCGCAGTACCGCAGTGTGATGCGACGAGTTACACTGTGCTGTTGAAACTCAGAGTGGTGCCATACGACGTCTTTCATTGCGGGCATTCCAATTCAGCAAAGAAAGTTTTTCCCCAAATATTTTATTTCTGATTTGTTTGAGAGGGAAATACTTACAAATCAGCAAGTATAGTATCAAATAATAACTTAATGAATTATTTCAAATGAATACCGTACTCGTACTAATGATCCTCGCGTACTAATGTTCCTCGCGCTCCGCCAGAATAAAATTTAATCGAATAGATCCTCATTGCATTATTTCTTATTTTTAATGCACCTCGGACAGCTGGCGAATT